>Ga0105106_10001193_pt1 | contig 18663 bp, 19 predicted proteins | sample PPLLaktember2015_5_FD_79109 | JGI IMG/M metagenome (GOLD analysis project Ga0105106, IMG submission 79109) | Freshwater sediment microbial communities from Prairie Pothole Lake near Jamestown, North Dakota, USA - PPLs Lake P8 Core (1) Depth... | ecosystem: Environmental > Aquatic > Freshwater >...
GAGGGCGATTACAAACTTAGCATCATGATCCACGAACTCGATATTTTCAACATTGTTGGGAATCGTATATCCTGCCTGGCCCACATCATCCTGGCAGTGAATAGCCCGCATCCCCCTGCGTGTCTCTTCACGGATCCGCATTGGACCGTAAATCGATGCACCATTCTCTTCAGGGTGTAAATGAAAACCCTCGCGAGGGACCTCAGAGATGATCTCAAGATCTTCGATAAGAAAATTGCTCTCTTCCTGCGCCCCGAACTTCGCCCGCTTCCATCCTTCAGAGATATAGTACATTTCTCTTAGCGTTGACGATCGGTTCTCTTTCAGCTGCTGTTTGATAAACCCGATCACGTACGCCATCTTTAAGAGGTGCGTAGCACTCTTTGCCGAAGCTGCGGTGCGCATACTCTCTTTGTCGCCATATTTCCAGACTTCGCTGGCATCATCATATTCAATGTTATATTTCGTCCGGGTAGGCAGCGATATGGAAGGTATATCCCCTGCCTTCATCTGATCATACCATGCACTCGCGATCCTGAGCAGCGCAGCCATTGACTTCTTTTCCAGCTCCTCTTTAGACATCGAGATCTACCACCATCATTTTATTGTCATCTATACCCCGGATTTCGAGCAGCCCTCCGCCTTTCCCGGTGTATGAAACACGCCATGCGGTCTGCGGGGGAACAGAAACCTTCCATACCTTCGTGAACTGGTTATCGATCTCGCTGATAAAGTCGGCCTGGGGAAGTGCATCAGCCGCATTGTCAGAAGATATATCGTAGACGGAAATATCACCTTGATTTCCGGTATAGTTACTCAGTTCAATAGTTACCTTTCCATCATGAGTCCATTTCTTGGCTATCAGTTTACGCATGAGCTTGCCTTCGATAGGGGAGGTATCTATGAGGGGTTTTTCAATGATTTCGCTCACTTTTGCTGCAATCTCCGGTATAATCGCACAGACAGCCCGGGCACGGTCTTCTGCAACCTTGTTTTTGTCCCTACGGGATACAAAAAGTTTGAGATCACGCCCAAGATCCTGTAATGCGAGAACAATTTCCTTTTCAATCTCCGGAATGCTGGCGATTGCATCCTTACTCTCACTGGTGAATGGCACATTTGTTGAAGCAACGTGAACAAGGATAAGAATAGGTCCGGTCGGGAGCCCCTGCTGGGAAATGTTGTACGATTTCCAGTTGACATCCGAGATACAGCTGGTGATCGCACAGGCACCCTGTTGGTACATAAGCGGGACCCGGTTGGCGAAACGGAGGATGAGGGCATTTCCTTCGGGGATGAGTTTTCCCCCGTACCCAATCGCCGCTTCGACCATGAACGGATGGCCGGAGAAGACTGAACTCGGGCGGGTGCGTGCCGCAACAAAGTCCATCTGAAACTCCTTGTCAAGCCCGCGCCGGATAAGTTCCTCACCAATCGGGGACAGACACTGTGTGGATGGAGGTGCAGGAACGGCTACTGCCTGCATTGCGGCCAGGAGTGCTTTGAGTTCATGAGCGGGGAGTCCCTTTGATTTGACGGTGCTCTTGAGCCCTGCCCTGTCGCAGATATCCTGTGCACTTTTTTTGCCAACCCTGCTGAAGCCTTCTACAAGAAAATCGATAAGTTTCTGATCGCTGGCAGCTGCCATTCTTTTCAGTTGTCCGAATTCAATGCCGTGAGGATGCGGCTGGATTGCTACCGGGCACGCAATAATTTCGTGGCTCACCCGATCGAAGGTGAATGTTTCTTCATCAAGTTCAACCCTGAATCGGGCGTGGGGATTCACGATTGACGTATATTTAAGATACTCGAGGAGTTTTTTCTTTGCCGACATCGTGCTTTTGAATTCGATTTGTACCCTGGTTCCGTGAATCCGGTCCCACTCAAAGGGCTGCTGGGAAACAATGTCAGGTTCATTGGTCTCGATCTTTATCTGGATCTCACATTTGTATGCAGATTCCTTTACACCGGTGCGGGAGATTACAATGGTCGGAACACCACTGGTAAGCTGTGCATAAAGCACCGCCGCGGAGATCCCTATACCCTGCTGTCCACGGGTCTGCCGGATCTGGTGGAACCGGGAGCCATAGAGCAGTTTTCCAAAGACATACGGCACCTGAGCAGGTACGATACCGGGACCGTTATCTTCGACAATAATCCTGAAAATATCATTACTGACTTTTTTGATGCTGATAAAAATGTCAGGGAGCACCTGAGCCTCTTCGCAGGCGTCCAGTGAATTGTCTACTGCTTCCTTGATAGTAGTGATTACCCCACGGGTCGGAGAATCAAAACCGAGGAGGTGTTTGTTTTTCTCAAAGAACTCTGCGACACTGATGCTGCGCTGCTGCTTTGCAAGCTCATCGGCGAGCGCCATGCAATCCCACCTCGGCTATGGCTGATGCAGGATCCAGGGTCTTCTGCTCACCGCTATGCAGGTTCTTGAGCGTCACACTCCCGGATTCTGCTTCACGCTGGCCAATCACGATTGCAAAATCAGCGGTCCTGGATGCATGGGCAAGCTGGGCACCCAGTCCCCGCTCCATGAGATCCATCTCTGAACGGATGCCGGCTGCACGAAAGAGACGGGCAACTTCCTGCGCATGGATACGACCTTCATTCGTGCAGACTATTGCAACAATGGTATCTTTTTTATGCTGTGTTGCTCCGAGTGAGACCATAACCCGGTCAAATCCGATCGCAAACCCGCAGGATGCTACATCATCACCACCAAAAAGATGGGCGAGACGATAGGCACCACCACCAAGGATCTGGTTCTCTGCTCCCAGGTTCTGTGCAAATCCTTCAAAAACCATACCTGTGTAGTAGTCTAATCCACGGGCGATTCCAAAATTAAGCGTGTAGTTCACCTCTGCCGCATCGAGAGTATTGATGGTCTGGTGAATGCGATCTTTTTCAGGGATCGTGCCGGCAATTTCGAATGCCTCTGTAAGATCGTGGCAATCAACAAGCGATTTAAGGGAATTACCAAGATCGGGTTTCTCCATGGATTCAAGACTGGCCCTTAACCCATCAAAATCTTTCTTATCCAGATATGCCATTACCCTCCGCTGCACAGAGGGCTCGAGATCTTTAAGCAGGTTCTTCATGAACGACAGGTGCCCGACTTTCAGATCATACGTTACACCTGTGGTATCGAGCATATCAGCCGCGAGCATAATGACTTCAGCATCAGCAAGCGCGGTATCTGCTCCAATAAGTTCTACACCGAACTGCCAGAACTGGCGATACCTCCCTTTTTGTGGGCGCTCGTATCGGAAGCAGTCAGCAAAGTAGCACCAGCGTAAAGGTTTAGGTGCGACTTTTGCTTCGTTTATGAACATCCGTATCACCGCAGCAGTGATCTCAGGTCGCAGGGCAAGCTTGCGTCCTCCTTTGTCCTCGAAGACATACATCTCTTCAATGATCCCGTCTCCGGAGCGCATTGTGAAGAGCTCAAGATCCTCAAACTCCGGAGTGCAGACTTCACGGTAGCCCCAGCGGCGCGCTACCTCCCGCATATCCCACTCTATCGTACGCCGCGCTTCCATCTCATCCGGTAAAAAATCCCGCGTCCCTCTCGGTTTTTGAAGCATAGGAAAAATCCCTGTTCTGTACTGTTTGTGCTGGTTTTATTTCTTACTCGCCCTTCGGATTGGAACACTTCCTAAAAGCCGCTGGAGCATTCCTTCACTTCCCCACACTTTCTCGCGTTCGATCCTGCCCTGTAAATACAATGCGCCCAGAATCAGTCCCAGCCCAAGCAACTCAAGCGAGAATACCGCAAAAGCAACTCCAAGTGTTGCAAGGGCACCATACGCAACTCCCCAGTATGCCGCCTTCCGGTATCCCGGCAGTCCGGTCCGGAAAAAGATCCGCGCATCGCGGAGCCAGAGAAATATGGTTGCTGCGGCACCCACCAGAGCAACATAGGTGAGGTACGTCATACTAATGAACTAACTTATTATACGCCGTTCCATATCTGTATTATTACGATCATGGTACCAAATCCAATGCTGCAGGATGTATTAACGCGCTACAAAAACGGAAATATCTCTCTCGAGAGTGCAGCAGAAGAGATAGAAGGTATCCGACTTGACCACATAGGTGAATTTGCCTGTATCGATCTCGGGAGAGCCATGCGGTGCGGGATGCCCGAAGTTATACTCGCCGATGGAAAGGATTCGGCACACCTTGCCCAGATTGCAGTGCGGCATGCAGAAGCTACCGGCCGCTGTATCATCACGCGCGTGAATCCGGAACAGGTAATATCTGTAAAGAATTTTGCGGAAAACAGGGGAATTGAAATCCATTACCATGAAACCGGGCATGTACTCGTGCTTGTGAAGGGAACAGCACCGAAACCGACCGGGGGAGTTATTGCGGTAATTACTGCTGGTACGTCAGATATCCCCGTGGCCGAAGAGGCTAAGATCATCGCTGAGGAGATGGGGTGCGAAGTGAAGACTGCATATGATGTCGGGGCTGCCGGCATTCACCGCCTTTTTCCGGCACTCAAACCTTTGCTCTCTGCTCATGTTTTTATTGTCTGTGCAGGACGGGAAGGAACCCTCCCCGCGGTTGTTGCCGGTCTTGTGGATAAGCCGGTGATTGGCGTTCCGGTCAGCACGGGATATGGATATATGGGCGAAGGCAGGGCAGCCCTGGCAAGCATGCTCCAGTCCTGTTCGGTTATTGCTGTAGTAAATATCGATGCCGGTTTCACTGCCGGCGCGTTTGCCGCGCGTATAGCAAACAGGAGAGCAGAGCCATGAAACGCGGTTTTTATATTGGGAGATTTCAGCCATACCATAACGGTCATCAGTCGGTACTTGAACATATGGCACACGAGGTGGATGAAATTGTAATCGGTATCGGCAGTGCGCAGCTCTCGCACCTTGCTGATAATCCGTTTACCGCCGGTGAACGGGTCCTGATGATCACCCGCGCGCTTGGATCACTTGGATGTCCGTTTTATGTCATTCCTATTGAAGATATCAAACGCAACTCCCTCTGGGTTGCCCACGTCCTGTCGATGACACCTCCATTTGATCTCTGCTATTCTTCAAATCCGCTGGTTGTGCAGCTTTTCAAAGAAGCAGATATAAAAGTACAATCACCCCCGATGTATGAGCGCGAAACCCTGAGCGGTACCGAAATCCGGAGGCGTATGCTCACAGGGGAGCCATGGAAAAAACTCGTACCTTTGTCAGTGCATCAGGTACTCAGGGAGATTGATGGTGTTGAAAGGCTCCGCCAGATTTCCCAAAAAGATTAGCCCAAAAACGAATGACGATTCGATGTATTGCCGGTACATACTCTGGTGAAATCCATGTATAAATTCATTAAAGATCTCCTGAAACCAAAAGAGCCGGAGAAATTTATCCTTACATTTGATGCGATCCCGACATGGCTCGATGAACGTGAGAAGACCTCCCGGGCTTTGCTTGAAACGGAAACTGGTCTGCCAATGCAGAATATCAGGAATGCAACAGCGCAACTGCAACACATTGTCAACGGGATTGCTGATGCCGAACACGATCCGGCGATCCATCCTAAACTCAAAAGTATCGCAAAAAATTCACTTCCCTTGTTTGTGAAGGCGATGAACGCCTCGCTGTCCAAGGAACTTCCGGAAGATATTGAAGGATTTTATTCTGCCGCGGTGGAATGTGTAAAAGGCTGCCTCAACAGTACCCGCGGGCAGGGGCGGTACCTGCAGGTAGTATTTCCCGAAGAGATGAAAGCAGTCAAAACCGGTATCGATGCAATCGGGCGCGAGATGAATGCAATAACTGCGTTGCTCACCACATACCGGAAACAGAAAGCATTGATCAACGCAATACGAACGCTGCACGATGCTCTCCTCGATATCAGGATTGATTCCGAAAAATCCATTGAGAAAGATAAGCGGATAACGGCTCGTATTACCGAAATTACCCATCGGATTACGTGCATTGAAAATGAGTTGAGCGATCTGACTTCTGATGCGGACATGAAAGAAGTCAACGAAAAAAAATCCGCACTTGCTGAAATAGAAAAGAAGCGGGATGAGCGAATCCGTACCTATACGGCTCTCTCGATGGCTGCTGCCCATGTTTTCAGGAAAGCAGAAAAAATTGCCACAAAACAACGGCATACCACTGACATTTCAGCTCTCCGACATACTATTGATCTGCTCTCAGATCATACAACACCTGATTCAGGGGAACTTACATCTGCCCTTACAACTGCCTGTCCTGTAGCACAAAGGATGATTGAAGCCGGGGAAATTATATTGAAAAACAAGGAAGAACGCGCAATTTTTTCTGATACCGGAAGATTCTGTACTGAAATGTGTGCCATGTGCACGGAAATCACCCTGCAGGATCTGGCAGGTAAAAGTGTAGAGGAGTCGCTCGTATCACACCCTCTTCTTGTGAGAATGAATTCACTTGAACGGGAAAAAACTCAACTGGAACACATGCTGGGAAAGGAGCACCAGTCCAGAAGAGATCTGGAGGAATGGAGTGAGAAAACTCAAGGAAGGATCCCTGCTCTCATTGAAGAACTTCGTAAAAAGATTGAAGAGATAGGTGGGGGAAGCGTGCAACTTCAGTCAGACAACCCCTTCCCGGTGAGAAGGTAGAGCACCGGGATAGTTGTGAGGTCAATAAGTATCATTTTCATTTTCTTCCATATCCAGGAACAACTCATCCATATTTTCGATAACCCACTGAATTTTTTCCTGGCTGAGATCCTCGGAAAACATCCTGTTCATTGGTTCCAACACCGTTAGTTGTATGATCGGGCAGACCCGTTACTACCAAGTTGTTTTGCCTGGTTATCTGATGTTCACACAAAATCACTCAGATCGCTCTGGCTGGCAGAAAATTCATCAGACCATCCGTAGCAGTCACGGAGCATCTGTGCGATTACATCTGAAAATGTCATGTTCCCACGTTTTAATATGAGAAGCGCCTCATACACCTCGGGATCTATTCGAATTGAACGCCCCTCGCCTGCACGAGGCATAATTACCACTTCGTGGTTACATTATATATACTTATCCTAAAAACTGTGTCTGACTTTATATGTAATGCATGAAATAGTCACGAATTGGAGAGATCTGAATAAAATATCAGTTTTAATTATGCACCATTTTTTAATGAAACAGCAATTTTTTTTAAAAACGACTCTTTTCATGTCAGAGAACCTGGCCTGTAGCCGCAAATGCTGGATTGAGGGTATTTTCCTCATCTCCGACAGGGACAAATTGGAGTATTACCCCAAGTCTTGAAGTACACGTAAATAAAAGGGATATAAGGTTAGACTTCGATTATACCAATCCAAGCGCATTGATTCGTATGAACGAAAACGTAGAAAAATCCGTGTACGCGAACTCGGGTTCATCTCCATGACAACCACCAACTCGCAGCAGTGTTGGGACGTCAAGTGGGATCCTTGCTGCCTCAATATGGTACTCATCATCCTGTTTTATTGTCGCGAGAGGTTCTAACTCAATCGGGTTCTCAACGATTCCTTCCGGGGTTTTCCGGCAGCAGATGTTCTGATGCTGGTGCCCGCAGCACATATGGGCGAATCCCCGGGTCGCGAGTGCATCAAACGCCATAGGTGCAGTGTAATGAAACCCGGCAAAGGAATCCCCGGATTCATGAGAAAGCCGCTGCCAGCACTTGAGCCGAAGCGTCTGGTTTCCCAGATCAAGCGGCCCGCCATGGACAAACAGCATACCGCGATTAGACCATTCCATAGGCATGGTGCCAAAGATGGAGAGCAGAGGAGAACCGCGTATCTGCTCATGACGGTATATACTCGCCGGATCACTTCCACTTACCAGAAGCCTGTTAAGAAATGCGTGATCATGGTTGCCGAGCACCGAAACAAGCCGATATTCTTTTGAGAGAGTATGGATCATCTCAAGAGTTTCCTGAGGACGGTTTCCCCGATGAACAAGATCTCCAAGATTTACCAGAATATCTACCTGTCCGAACTCCTGTCGGAAAAACGGGGTTCGTATACAGGATGCAAGTGCACGGATTGCTCCTGAATCTGCATGAACATCAGAAAAGATTACTGCACCCATAGTGGTGGCAGAGTATTAGTGTTTCTTTGTCATAAAAACCAATGATACTCCGGGTTACACCATCCTGAGATTAAGATATGTTCATGTCCGAGAAATTCCAAGGTACTATCTGAACATAAGATGGGCAGGTATCGAACAGGGGAAATGCGATACGGTTTTATAATCGTTCTTACGGATGCATTCCCATTCATTTGATTCATCAGAAAAACAAAAGAGGATCTGACACAATGGAACGATTCCTTACTGAGTATATCAATCGCATGAGACCCCACTTCACCGGGTTTCCCGCTTCAACCGCACACGAGATTGCATCGGTATTCCTTGCATTCAAGTTTGGGCTTTACCGCAATGCAGTTCATGAATGCACACATGCCATTACTCTTATTCCGGAAAACGGGGCATACGTCGCTTTAAAAAAAGCGCTTTCAATTGTCCGCGCAAATGCACAGGATCTCGAAAATGCTCAATTTACAGCAGATTTATCGATAGCATTCTCAGAAAATGAGCGCCTGTATGTGCCTGTCATACTTCCTACGGATCAGATCGAAGATCCTGGTAGTCTTGAGCTGGACAACGCACTCATCCTTATCTATAGTGTAGCAGTTATTACCTCTCCCGATGATGAAGAGGCTATGACCGAGCATCGAAAGTTCATTATCAGACTGCTCAACGGGTACAAGAAGGCACTGGGAATCAGCTAATTGCATCCTTTGTCAGACCCCTCAGGGGAAAATCTGGCCAGGCCGGCAAACCTTTTTTGACCGGGTACATCCTTTACAAAACCTTTGAAATAAAAAACGGCGATCCAAGGTGAATTCAACAAATTATCTAACCGAAGGACATCTTTTCCGCGGGCTTATAGCCATTTCACTGCCCATCATCGCAAGTAACCTCCTCCAGAGCGTGCTGGAAGTAGTCGATCTCTACTTTGTGGGCAGACTGGGTGCAGACGCGATAGCCGGCGTTGCCATGAGCACCACGATCATCTTTGTCCTTGCAACATTCATTGTCGGTCTTGTCACTGCTACGACAGCATTTATCTCGCGACATTTTGGTGCACAGGAGCATGATACCGTGGGATTGATTGTCCAGCACGCGCTCTATATCGGTCTTGCCTTCTCCCTTGCGATCTCGATATTCGGTCTGTTCTTCTCAAAAGACCTTCTGATGCTACTCGGAGCAAACGAAGCGGTTGCCACACTCGGTTCTGCATATCTTTCAGTGCTCTTTTTAGGAATCTTCACGATGGTTGAACTCTGGGTCGTGATAAGCTCTTTCCAGGCCTGCGGCAACTCAATGACACCCATGATCCTGATGGTTGGGGTAAATATCGTCAACATCATCTTAAATCCGGTACTGATCTTCGGTCTTGTCGGGCTCCCGGCTTTTGGTATTGCAGGATCTGCTCTGGCAACAATCCTCTCACGCGGAGCAGGACTTGTGATTGGTATGCTCCTCCTCGTGCGGTATTCCGGTCACATCACATTCCCGAAAACCTGGAGCCTTGATCTCCCGCTGATCTGGCGGATACTTACCGTCGCCATCCCAAACTCGGTTCAGTCCGGGCTGCGCAGCGGCACTTTCCTGGTGATGATGGCATTCGTTGCGGTGTACGGTACTGCTGCGATTTCCGGCTATGGTATTGCAGAGCGGCTTGAACTCATCGCGCTTATGCCAGGTTTTGCCATCGCTACGGCAACCGCAGTAATTGTCGGGCAGAATCTCGGCGCAAAAAAGCCGGATCGTGCAGAGGAGGGTGTGAAACTCGGGCTCATGTTCTATGGTACTATTATGTTCGCAGTTTCAATCGGTTATTACGCGTTTGCCGATCAGTTGATCTGGTTCTTTGATCCGAGCGGCGCCAGCGCGATGACCGGGGCATCCTACTTTCAGACGGTAACGCCATTCTACCTTGTTATAGCGGTGAGCACCATACTTTCTTTTGCACTGAACGGTGCCGGGGACACCAGAAAACCGATGTACGCCACGCTGGTATCCATGGTGATGATCCAGATCCCTCTGGGTTACTTCCTGCCACAGCATTTTGGACTTGGCATCACCGGCATCTGGATAGCCGTAATTGTGGGTATAGTCATCCAGGCTGTCCTGCTCGGGATGATGTACAGGAGCGGCAGCTGGAAACGTATCGCGTTGTAAATAAAATCCGATTACATAAATTTTTTTGTTACCAACGATTGAGAAGAAAAATTAGAGGCTGTCAAGGCTGATGCCGCTGAAGTCCTGGGCAACCTGTTGAATATCCCTGACACCGAAAGCTGTCTGTACCATATTCAGGTCGAGTGTGTTTGCTGCATCGCACATGTAATCAAGGATATCAACGGAGAGTTCTTTTTGGACCTTGCTCTTACGCAACTGGTCTACAAGTGCAGCCATCTTCTCTGGAGGTTCCATGCGGAGTTTTGCAAGGCTCATGACGCACATGTAAATCCGGGTTAAATTCCGATCAGTCCCGGTTATGGTGTCAAAGAAATTCCTGATTACCTGTGCCTGGTAAATATCTCCACCCATGCATCCACCTCCTTCCCATGCTCTAGGTATTTTCTGTGTTCGAATTATCCATATAAAAGGTTTGTGGCAAAAATGTCGGTTGACGCGAAAAACACGTGATTTAAACCGTTATTTTCCCCTTGTGCGGCGGAATTGTCTGACAAAAAGACGCCAGGCGTCTTACTGCGCTGCGTTGCCCCCTTACTTCGCTGCACTTACAATTTTAATAATATCCCCATCCCTGAGGACATGATTTTCCTTAATCCTCATTCTGGTCCGGGCATCAACCGCATATAAAAACCCCTTACCAATATCGGTGTGCACCTGGAAAGCAACGTCATGGGGTGTTGATCCTTTTTTCATCAGAAACGCATCGGGAAGCACTTCACCTTTCTTATTGCAGTAATGGTTCTCATCTTCGACAGGGTAAATGACGATCATGTCAAGCAGCTCAAATACCGCCCGGTTAATCGCCTGCTGTACTCCGGTACCGTTGCACTGCTTCATCACTTCTGCGATCTTTGCCAGTCCTGCTTTCTGGGCAGGCGACAGGGTTCCTTCATTGGCAATCCTGAACTGTATATCTCCTGGCAGATACTGAATCAGATGTGCCGCTGCTGCATTCCTGAGAGCAAGTTCAGATGCTGCACTCGCAAACGAGACCTTCTGCTCTGCAAGTTTCAAGCGCAGCGCTTCCGGTGCCTCGTCAAACTTGTTCCCCACGACCAGCATTGGTTTTGATATTTTCACAATCTCCGCGCATAAAGGAATAAGATCTTCGATTGTTGCGTGCACAAGATCCAGTTTGAGTTTCAGTTCAACATCCCGGATATCCTCCATGGTTATGCCCAGACCGGTAAATATGTCTGCGATCCCCTGCTGGATTGCAGTCCCTTTTCCCTGAGACATCCGGCTAATCTTAGTCCAGTGCTTTTCGAGAATACCATGAACCCACATCGTCATCTCAAAAATCAGGAACCTGATATCCTCCTCTGGATCATGATTGCCCACACCTACCGGGTTCCCCTCACTGTCCGTGCCACCGCTTGCATCGACAATATGGAGTATTGCATCTGCCTGCCGAAGGTTGTCAAGGAACTGGTTGCCCAGTCCCTTACCCTTGTGAGCATCAGGTACAAGCCCGGCAACATCGATTAAGTTCACCGCAACAAACCGGTTCCCGTCAACACAGTGTCCACAGGTGAGGTGAAGATCATGGCACGGGCACTTCGTTTTCACATAAGCAACGCCGAAGTTCGGATTGATGGTCGTGAACGGATAGTTGGCAATTTCGACATTTGCCATGGTCGAAGCCTTGAAAAATGTCGATTTTCCGCAATTGGGTTTACCCGCAAGGGCAAGAGTGATCATGAATGGTTCCTCATATGACTATTCAGTATATTTCTGTTTTGCTGGTATTTTTTAGAATCTGACAAATTTTTTTCCGGTTTTATACAATCCCGGGGATTTTCATCCATCCCTGGAGATCATGTACGGTTTTCCCGGCCTTTATGAAAAAAGCCGATCGTTTTTATGCTGCACAATATCCAACCAAAGTTTTTCATGCCTGCTTATTAAAAGGTACTTATGACATTTACCCAGAAAAAAATCTATTATTTTGAAAAACAGGGAGAAAGTAATACGCTGGATGCGGCGCGATTTGCCATTGAACGTGCGAAGGAACTCAAAATCAGAACGATTATTGTTGCAAGCACTTCAGGAAAGACAGCACAGGTTTTTTTTGATGCAATGAGCGGGTCGGGGCTTGAGCTTGTTGTAGTTACCCACGTTATGGGATTTTCAAAACCCGGGGTTTGGGAGTTTTCAGCAATAACTGCAGATCAATTACAGAAACAAGGTGTTCGTATCGTTACCGGTACTCACGCACTCTCAGGACTGGAGCGGGCGCTCTCGCGCTCACCCAAGGTGGGGGGCGGATCTCGTACCGAAGCGATCGCAGAGGCACTTCGACGTATTGTTGCAGTCGGGCTCAAAGTCGCAGTGGAATGCGTGCTGATCGCTGCTGACCAGGGAGCAATTGGAATTAATGAGGAAGTTATTGCTGTTGGCGGGACCGGAAGCGGTGCAGACGCGGTCTGCGTAATCCGGCCGGCACATACCGCCAGTTTCTTTGATCTCCAGGTACGGGAGATTGTTGCTATGCCGAGGGTCCGGTAACAATGGCAGTCACGGAACTCAAAGAGGCAATCACTATCCTTAAACAATTACCGTCACTCTGGATACCCGGTATTGTTGGCGGAATTCTGACAGCTGCGCTCTGGATAATCCTCAATCTCTCCGGACCCTTTTTTGCCGGAAGGCTGCTGGTGATCTTCGGACTAGTGCTGCTCCTTTTCACTACAGGTCTTCTGGTGATAATCAGGAACAATGAAGGAGACATCAGAACAATGCTTATTGGGGGTATCAGATATTATTTCCGGGTGCTCCTTCCCCAGCTCATTATCATATTTGGCATCATACTCATCTTTACTCTCGTCATGGTCACCTTCAGCCTCATCGGAGCGCTTTCCGATACCGGGATGGCGGCCGCCCTTACCATCGGTTTCATGATTCCTGTGGTAATATTCACCTTTTTTTACGATACAGCCGCAGTTTTTGAGGAGCGAAAGGTGTTTGATTCCATCCGTCGCAGCATCCACCTTGTCATAACGCATATCAACGAGGTAATCGCATTCCTGTTTTTCTGTGCTGCGATAAGTATAGGGGTTATTTTTCTGCTGATGATTATCTGGGAAGCATTCCTGTATGACAAACTTGAACCGATAACCCGTTACAATGAGACACAGCTGCAGACATTCACTCCCGAACAACTTATGGCAATGATAGGCCCGGGCGGTATGTGGATCACCGCAGTCATTCTCTTTATCGGAGTCTTTTTACTCCTCCCGCTTCTCTGCAGTTATAAAGCATGTTTCTTCAGGAAACTTTCCCGTGGGGTTCCAATCACCCAACAGCCGACAACCGGGGAATTTGACAGCAAAGGGCGTTGGTACAAATATTAGGATCCGGGATCACTTTTTTTTTATCCCGGATGGAATCTGAAATAATACAAAAACATCCAGAACTTCCTTTTTTAAAGGCTAAAAAATCAATAATCAGATAATTCAGGATATAGACCAACAGATTTTAAGAGTTCAGGTACAGAAAGATCACAACTGCAAATACCCCCCCGCCGATCGTTGCGAGAAGATTAGTGCCTGCATTGCCAAGAAATCCGCGATTCTCCAGCGTCGCTCCAACAAGGCTGTCAATGTTAGTCCCGACAAAACCCGCAAGAGTGCATATGACCATCATCTCCGGCGTGATCACATTGAGCAGGAATGCAACAAGCGAAACAATAAAACCTCCCAGGAGTGCGACGAATTCCCCCGTCATGGTAATGCCACCGTTCGTTCCAATCGGGACCTTCTTTAACGTTGTAATCATATAGGGGATTCCCCCGGTTACACCAATTTCGCTCGCCATGGTATCTGCGGCAGCTGTTGCAACACAACCGACATACATGACAATAAAGACCGGCAGCTGAAAAACACCGAAAAGAACGGCTGCAGCTGCCGCAACAATTCCATTCGCAAAAACATTCCGGTATCCCCTCGCCCCGCTCTGCCCCTGCTCAACTCCAATCCTTTTTTTATATTCAAATTTATATCTGGTTGCCGCAGAACCGAGTATGAAAAATGACAACATAATTAAAAACCATTGCGCACCCTGCGGTGCAGCAAAGACCATCAGGATAATCCCCACGAGAGCAGCAGAAAAGAGACCTGAAAGATCTGCAGTTTTTGCCCGGAATGCAAAATAGCCAAAGGTAAACCCGACAATAACAGCTATCACCACAAGCAGCAGATCTGCCTGGTAATTGAGCTCCCTTATGAGCCACATTGTCATAGCGATCCCAATCGCTTCAATAACCAGCGAGTCCTCGTACCTGATCAGGATGGTTTTTAAGAGAACTGCGGCGATGATTCCGAAGATAACAGTTAAGAAATAGTACTGGTCGAGATATGCGATGACGAGGACACCTGCCCACGCAGTAGAGATAATATAATAGAGATAGGTGTTTAAATCGTCAGCTCCACGCTGAAAGACCAGTTCACCCAGAACAAGCATAGCGATCGTACAGCAGAAAACAAAAAGAGGAAGAAGAGTAATTCCGTAAAGCACTGCAATTACACAAATAGAGTAGGTAAGATATTTGGTGTCAAAAAAACGCCAGAGGATGAGCGCAAAGAGAATAACGATCAGACTCATCAGCCACGCTGGCTGGATATACGGGGCAATCAGAATAGAACCCCCGACAAGCCCCGCCGCGTAACCCAGCCCCCGCTGCTTCTCCATTTGTCAATCATTTGTCTTTAAAACAAAAAGAGTTTTATCGTGTCCGTTTTTTTAAAAAAAATAGACGCTGACGGTACCCGTCGATTCACAAAAAAACAGGATACGATCACTATATTTTATTTTACAACCAACCCTCTGGAGAATGGTATCTTCTGATCAACTGCCAAAAAACTATGATTTCGCTAAGGTGGAGGAGCGCTGGCGCAGTACCTGGCGCGACGAAGATCACTATTTTGATAAAAACTCAAAAAAACCACAGTTTGTGATCGACACCCCCCCCCCGTATCCTACCGGCAATTTCCACATCGGTAACGCATTAAACTGGTGCTATATCGACTTTTTTGCCCGCTATAAACGTATGAAAGGATTTAATGTGATGTTCCCCCAGGGATGGGACTGCCATGGTCTCCCGACGGAAGTGAAAGTGGAAGAACTCAATCATATTACAAAAAACGATGTTTCCCGCGAGGAGTTCCGGCGGATGTGTCATGAACTTACCGAACAAAACATCTCTCTGATGAGGCTTACGCTCCGGAAAATGGCGTTTTCCACAGACTGGAGTAACGAATACATCACCATGATGCCGGATTATTACGGCAAAACTCAGCTCTCATTCCTGCGCATGTTAAAATCCGGATACATCTACCAGAGTGAGCATCCGGTAAATTATTGCATTCGGTGCGAAACCGCGATTGCCTTTGCTGAAGTTGCCTATGATGACCGTGAAACACAGCTGAATTATTTTGATTTTTCAGGCGTCGAGATTGCATCCACCCGTCCCGAACTCCTGGCTGCCTGTGTTGCAGTTGCGGTGCACCCGGCAGATGAACGATACCTTTACATAAAAGACACGAAAATGAAAGTCCCGCTGTTCGGTCATGAAGTCCCGGTTGTCCAGGATGAAGCAGTGGATCCCGCATTTGGCTCCGGGGCGGTCATGATTTGTACCTTTGGTGACAAACAGGATGTTCACTGGTGGAAAAAGCACAACCTCTCTTTGCGCAAGGCAATTGATCGGCAGGGAAAGATGACCGCCATTGCAGGTAGATACGAGGGCATGAATACAACCGATTGCCGCACTGCGATCCTTGCCGATATGAAGTCCCACAAAATCCTGAAACGACAGGAAAACCTGGCGCAGCGTGTCGGAACCTGCTGGCGCTGCAAGACACCGATAGAAATATTATCGGAACGTCAGTGGTTTGTAAAAATTAAACCCGGCGAGATCCAGAAGGCAGCTCATCAGATCAAGTGGTATCCTGAGCATATGCTGCTACGGATGGAAAACTGGGTCGAACAGATGGAATGGGACTGGTGCATCTCCCGTCAGAGGATTTTTGCAACACCAATCCCGGTGTGGTTCTGTAAAAAATGTGGTGAGATGGTGGTACCGGACGAGAGGGATCTGCCGGTTGATCCAACACTGGTACCGCCGAAAATTCCCTGTCCGAAATGTGGCAGCAATGTTTTTACCGGAGAAGTTGATGTCCTTGATACCTGGATGGACTCATCAATCTCTGTTCTCAATGTGACTGGCTGGGACGGGAAGGGGACGCCCCCCTACTTCCCTGCACAGATCCGTCCCCAGGGACATGACATCATTCGGACATGGGCATTCTATACTATCCTGCGATCAGTCGCACTAACGGGATCAAAGCCCTGGGAAGAGATTCTTATCAATGGTATGGTACTGGGTGAAGATGGATTCAAGATGAGTAAAAGCAGGGGCAATATCATTGTTCCAGAAGAAATTCTCTCAAAATTTGGCGCTGATGCACTCCGGCAATGGGCAGCAATGGGTGCGGCTACCGGTTCTGATATTATGTTCAACTGGAACGATGTTGTTGCAGCATCACGGTTCCAGACCAAAATGTGGAATATCGCAAAGTTTGTCCTGATCCAGCTTGAGAAAGAGGGTTTTGACCAGAATACCCCCGTTACCGCACTTGCCGACCGGTGGCTCCTTGTACACCTCTCAGACACGATCCAGCAGGTAAGTACAGCGATGGAGTGCTACCAGTTTGACACAGCTCTCAAGGCGATCAGGGAATTTGCATGGGATTCCCTCGCCGATAATTATATTGAGTTGGTCAAGGGCAGGTTGTATACCGGTGATGCGTCCCGAAAGAGTGCCCTCCTCGTACTTCATACCGCATTTGATGCGCTCTGCAAAATGCTCGCACCATTCACTCCCTACTTTGCTGAAGAATGCTACTTTCACTTGAATAGAGGTGCAAGTGTTCACAAGCAACCCTGGGTATCCTTCACTTATGAGGATGAAGCAGCAAGATACGAGGGAAACCAGCTCGCACAGGTAGTTGCAGAAGTGCGCAAGTATAAGCACGATACCGGACTCGCACTTAATGCTCCGCTTGGCAAAGTTACGATCTACGCAGCGCACACTATGAATGATGAGGGTGATACCGGACGCACACTGAATGCGGATGTCCACTGGCGTACGGACGCGGTAAAACTCGAACGGGTGATTACTGACATCGATTTCAACCGTGCAGTAATAGGACCTGCATTCCGCAAACAGGCTCAGGCATTTATAACCGCCATACAAGCGCTGCCACTCCAACAACTCTCAGATCCACCAAAAACGATCATGCTGGAGGGTTCTGAAGTCAGGATACCGGAAAATTCCTTTACCCCGAAATTTTCTTATCTGGAAGAGGGAGCAAAAGTGGACGTGATCACCGTTGGCGACGTGATCGTGACAATTGCAAAATCTGCCTGATTGAATCAGCAACAAACATTGCTATCTCATCTTTTTCTTTCATAGCATCCACGATAACAAACCGTGACGAGTCTGCCCGGGCGAATTTCAGGTAATTGTGCTGAACTTTTTCAAGAATATCCCGCTTCTCGAAGTGCTCGCGCTCGTTCTGGGGTTTAAGACGGGCAAGCGCTTCGTCGATAGGGAGCACACAGAGGAATGTTTTATCCGGAACGATCGTCCAGCCGTTGTGCATTGCCCGCAACCATTCCTCCGGTTGTGGAATCACCCCTTTAAGAGTGACAGTCTGGTAGGCGTACCGGCTGTCGCTGTATCGGTCAGAAATTACCAGTTTCCCGTCCGAAAGCGCAGGCCGGATAATTTTTGCGAGATGTGCTGCGTGGTCAGCAACAAACAAGGTTGCCTCGGTTATCGGATCGATCTGTTCTGCTATAGCCCTGCGTACGGACTCACCTACCCAGGTGGCTCCCGGCTCACGGGTAAAGACCGGATCAAGGTCGGCAAGTAATTCCTGGAGCGCCAGGTGTAATGTACTCTTCCCGCTTCCATCAATTCCCTCCAGGGTAATTAGCAACAGCTTCCCCTCCGTATCCATTCGATCGGGACAATTCCCCGGTGTAAGGCAGTACTGATAATGGCTCCGTCAAATCCCGAATGCCTGATTATTTCGAGGTCGCTTACGGTTGCCACTCCTCCACCATAAAAAAGCGGGCGGTCATATGCACTGCGCATTTTTTCCAGGAGGTGGCGGTCAATACCCTGCCCGGTGCCAACTGCGCTGACATTGAGCAGAATTGCCCCGATAAAATCCCAGTGTTGCGCAGATGCCACCACGTCAACCGGTTCTTTATTACACGGTATAACCCGACCATCTTTTACATCAATGCTGAGAATTCCCCCATGATATCGTGACATAGTACTGCCTCCGGTTTCGGTCCCGACAATATTTACAATATGCTCACCCGCCAGA
>Ga0105106_10001194_pt1 | contig 18659 bp, 12 predicted proteins | sample PPLLaktember2015_5_FD_79109 | JGI IMG/M metagenome (GOLD analysis project Ga0105106, IMG submission 79109) | Freshwater sediment microbial communities from Prairie Pothole Lake near Jamestown, North Dakota, USA - PPLs Lake P8 Core (1) Depth... | ecosystem: Environmental > Aquatic > Freshwater >...
CCGCTGGGAGCGGCGGCGCTTGCGGGTACTTCATTTCCGATCGATCGACAGCGCGTTGCGAATCTCCTGGGGCTTGACGGCGTCATCCTCAACAGCATTGATGCTGTGAGTGACCGTGACGGGGTCATCGAGTTTGTCGCCGCATGTGCCATCACCATGATGCATCTGAGCCGTCTCGGTGAGGAACTGGTCCTCTGGTCCTCGCAGGAATGGGGGTTCGCGTTCATCGGCGATGCCTTCACGACCGGAAGCAGTATCATGCCGCAGAAAAAAAACCCCGACCTCGCGGAGCTCGTGCGGGGGAAAACCGGCAGGGTGTACGGTGATCTGATGGCGCTGCTGACCGTGATGAAAGGGTTGCCTCTTGCCTACAACAGGGATATGCAGGAGGACAAGCAGCCGTTGTTCGATGCCGCCGGCACAGTGCTCTCGTCGTTACGCGTGACGGCGAAGATGATGCGGACTGTGAAATTCAAGCGGGACCGGTTCGAACGGGAGCTTGAGGGTGATCCGTCCCTTGCGACCGAAATTGCCGATTACCTTGTCCGCAAAGGAGTGCCATTCCGCACCGCACACGGTATCACCGGAGAAATCGTCCGCGAGTGTGTCATATCGGGGCGCACGCTGTCCGGACTCACGCTGAAGGACTTCCGGAAACACGCGAGGCAGTTTGACCGGGACGTTCTGTTGCTCCTCTCGCCCCGGGCGTCGCTCGCCGCGAAGCGTTCCGCCGGTTCCACTTCGCCAAAGGAGGTTCGTGCCGCTTTGGCGCGCTGGGAGCGCCGTGTGCGCGCTTCCCGCCGTTTCTAGCAGGTCCCGCATTCCCGCTGCACCATTTCATTCTTGCAAGAAATCGCGTATCTTCTCCACACGTTATTTCCCATCACAGTGCGCCAGTACGAAATGAACTCTCTTGTCATCGGTATTGCCGGCGGAACCGGCTCCGGCAAAACAACGGTCACACAGGCGATTTTGGACCGTCTCGATAAATCCCATATTGTCGTCATTCAACACGATTCGTATTACAGGGACCTGAGTACATACAACGGCATTCCGCCGGAGGCAATCAACTTTGATCACCCCGATTCCCTGGAGACGCACCTGATGATCCGGCACATCAGGGATTTGAAGGCGGGAAAGAGCATTGACGAACCGATCTATAATTTTACCACACACCGGCGGCTGGATTCCACACGCCGTGTCAATCCGCGGAAGATCATCATCATCGACGGAATCCTGATCTTCACCGACAAGGAATTGCGGGAGCTGATGGATGTCAGGATTTTTGTGGACACGGATGCCGACGAACGGTTGATTCGCCGGATCCGCAGGGACATCATGGAGCGCGGACGCTCGATAGAGTCGGTGATGCAGCAGTATATGGGCACGGTAAAGCCGATGCACCTCGAATTCGTCGAGCCCAGCAAACACTGGGCCGATGTCATCATTCCCCGCGGGGCGATGAACACAGTGGCGATCGACATGGTTGTGAGCAAGATCACGATGATGCTGCGGGACGGAAACTAAACGTCGAAACTATCCGGGAGCAGTCATGACACCCGACAACTACCTCGTCTCCCCCGGCGCTTCCGTGTCGATGAAGGAGTTCGATCCGGACGACACCGGGAAATACAAGAGCAAGGAAGACGCAGCCCAGGACCTGCAAGATGATGTCGACACGCTGGCAAAGCTGCAAGATGTGCTCTATGCGGAAAACAGGCGGGCACTGCTCCTGATCTTCCAGGCAATGGACGCCGCCGGCAAGGACAGCGTGATCAAACACGTCATGTCCGGCGTCAATCCGCAGGGATGCCAGGTGTTCAGTTTCAAATCTCCTTCGGCGGAAGAACTGGACCACGACTATCTCTGGCGGTGCCTGAAGGCATTGCCCGAGCGCGGGCGTATCGGGATATTCAACCGTTCCTACTATGAGGAAGTGCTGGTGGTGCGGGTCCATCCTGAATTCCTTCAGAAACAAAACATTCCCGCAGAGGAGACAAAAGGTTCGCTCTGGAAGAAAAGGTACGAAGACATCAATGCGGTGGAAAAATACCTTTCGCGCAATGGCACCATCATTCTCAAGTTCTTCCTGCACGTCTCCAAGAAGGAGCAGAAGGAACGGTTTCTGGCACGGATCGAAACGCCGGAGAAGAACTGGAAGTTTTCAGCTGCGGATGTGATGGAAAGGAGTTACTGGAAGGAATACATGGAAGCCTATGAAGAGATGCTCGGGAAAACCAGCACGCAGTGGGCTCCCTGGCATGTCATTCCCGCGGACCATAAATGGTTTACGCGCTCGCTCGTCGCACGCATCATTATTGACAAGCTCAAGTCTCTTAACCTCTCCTTCCCGGCACTCTCCGGTAAACAACAAGCGGAACTGCTCGAGGCGAAGGAATCGCTCCTCCGGGAGTGAGGGAGCAGGAGCCGCCTATCGCACACACAGCCCCATCCACCGCGCCCCCTTCACGCGCGAAGATCCTGATCGCGTTTCTGGCAATCTACATCATCTGGGGATCGACCTATCTCTTCATCCGCTTCGGTGTCGAGACACTGCCGCCGTTCATGATGGCGGGAGGGCGGTTCGTCGCGGCGGGGTCAGTGCTCTACGGCTGGCTCCGCTGGCGCGGGGTTCCCGGGCCGACGATGCGACAGTGGCGTTCGGCCGCCGCCATCGGTGCCTTGCTGCTGCTTGTCGGCAACGGGGGCGTCACCTGGGCGGAGCAAGTAATCCCATCGGGAGTTACCGCGCTGCTCATCAGCACATCGCCCATCTGGTTTGTCGTACTGGACTGGATCTGGTTTGGTGCGCCGAGGCCTGCGGGGAAGATGGTGCTGGGACTGGCTCTCGGGCTTGCCGGCGTGATCTGGTTGATCGGTCCTGATAGGATCCTGGGCGGCGGCGGGTTCCCCATCAGCGGAATACTTGTTTTGATGCTGGCCACGGTATCCTGGGCGGCCGGATCCCTCTATTCGCGCCGCGCCTCACTCCCTCCTTCTCCGTTCATGGCGACGGCACTGGAGATGGTTGCGGGGGGTGCGTTGCTGCTGGCCTTCAGTGTTATCACCGGCGAACCGTGGCAGATCGAACCGTCGGAGGTTTCTCTCAAGTCAATCCTTTCCGTTGTCTACCTTGCCGTTTTCGGTTCGCTGGTGGGATTCACGGCATATGTCTGGTTGTTGCGAGTGGTATCACCGTCGCGGGTTTCGACCTACGCCTTTGTCAATCCCCTTATTGCGGTCTTTCTCGGGTGGACGCTCGGCGGAGAGGAATTCACCGCCCGCATGGGGCTGGCCGCACTCGTGATTGTTGCCGGAGTGGTGCTCATAGTGCTGCGACCGGCGCGCACGGGGCCGGAGCCGGGCTAGTGCCCCTCCAACTTATTGATTCACCATAACGAGGGGCACAGTGCTCGTTCCAACTACTGGAATTGTGATGCTCTGTACATTCATTTTGTTGGAACGGCGCTAGAACCGGTCACGCTCACGAGTCCGTATCCACACTCCGGTGTGATGTGGAGCGACCGGTGGAGAAGTCCCGCACCACCGCAGCCACGGTGCGCATCTCCTCGGGCGAATTGTAGAAGTGCGGTGAAAAGCGCACACACCCTTCCCGCACCGCAGCGGAAATTTTGTGGCGCTGGAGAACTTCACTAAGCACCTTTGCTTTTTCCGGCTCTGCGGTGCGAATGGTCACGATACCTGCACGGCGTTCCGGCGGGCGGGGAGTGATGGGTTCAATCCCCGGGATTTCAAGCAACTCATCCAGGAGCATCCCTGCAATCGCCGTGATATGTTGTTCTACCCGGTCAATGCCGAATTCCAGCAATGTGCCGAGAGAGGCATGCATGGCGTGAAGGCAGGAGATGTACAGCGATCCGCCCTCGTACCGGCGGGCGGTTGACGCGAGAGGCTGGTCGAGGTCTTTGAAGTGCCAGGGGTTCTCCACGGAGAGCCATCCGAGATGAGCCTGTTGTACCTGCTCCTGGAGAGCTGCAGTAAGATAGAGGAACCCGGCTCCCTGCGTCGCCATTTGCCATTTTTGCGCGCCGGCAGCCAGGGCATCAATGTGCATGGCTTGCACATCGGTCTGCACGGCGCCCACCGACTGGATCCCGTCAACGATAAAAAGCACTCCCCGTTCACGGCAGAGACGTCCGATTGCGGCAAGATCCGCCCTGTAGCCGGAGAGGAACTGCACCGCACTCAGTCCGAGAACACGCGTACGCGGAGAGATGGCAAGCGCAATGCTCTCCACCGTCACCGCACCGCTCGCCGCCGGCATCAGATCCAGCTCGACACCAAAGCGCTTGAGATTGATGTAGGGATAGAGATTCGCCGGAAATTCCGCATCATTGAGCAAGACGCGGTCGCCGGACCGCCATCGGAGGCCCGAGGCGATGACGTTGAGCGCCTCGGTGGTGTTCCCCATGAACGCGATCCGATCGCTTCCCTCCGCATGAATCATCCTGCGCACCGCATCGCGAAGCTCGTCCACCATCTTCACGTCGGACCAATAGGTATCGATGTCTCCGGTAGTACGCGCATCCAAGTGCCGTCGGACCGCCGCAACCACCCGGGTGGAATAGGGACTTGTTGCCGCGTGGTTGAGATAAATGCGGCCTGTAGCGATGTACGGAAAAAGCGAACGCGCACGCGATAGGGTTTCAGAGTCGAACATTGTGCGTCCTTTAGAATTCCACGAGCACCGTCTGCACACCGTTGGGCGGTGTCGGAACCTGGACCTTGCCGCCGTTCACCGTCACCGGTGCGCCCGGTTCCTCCAAGAAATTGGTCACACGAACACGTTTCGGCTGCATCGGCAGCTCCAGCTCTGCGATGGACTGGCGACCCTCACTCTCGTACCACTGGATGACCCAGGCGTCGGATTCTTCCGCATGCTTGACTGTGGTTAATATAAGGTTTGAGGGAGAAAGGCGAACGAACGAATGGCGGGCAGGAAGCGGACCTGCATGGACGTCTGTGAAGAAAGGGAGGAGCGGAGTGTTGAATTCATATCCCTTCCCGGCCATTCCTGCCTCCCGCCACGTGCCCACATGCGGCAGAAGGGCATAGGTCATTGTGTGCTTTCCTCGATCGGCTGTGGGATCGGGCCATTTAGGTGAACGCAGGAGGGAAAGCCGCATCGTGTTTCCCTTGATGTCGTAACCGTACTTGGCGGTGTTCAGCAGGGCTACACCGTAGCCGTCGGCTGATACGTCGGCCCATCGGAGCGCCGGCACCTCACGCCTCGCCGTCTCCCAGCTGTTGCGGAGCTGCGTCGAGCGGGCGATGGTGCCATACGGAATGTCGTAGGTCGCAACGGAGTCCTGCACCGTCAGCGGAAATGCGACCTTCAGCATCGTTTTGTCCTCCCACCAATCCGCCGCTGTACGGAACTCTATGCGGTCAAGCCCGTTGTACAGAATCATATCCTGCGTGAAGAACGAAGAAGGAAAATCCTCCGTGGGAAATTCCTTTTTTGTCCCGGGCTTGAGATACGTGTGTTCGATCCGGACGATGGTGCACACCGGACCCTGCTCCACGATCCGGGCACCGGCAAATTTCAACGGGTATGTCGTGCCGGTGAGGCCGAGATTCCAGGCGTCCCATGCCGTCGGCTGATCCTCGAGGAGCTGGAGTTCATTGCCAGGGCCCGCAAGGAGTTCACGGCCGCTCTTCTTCTCAACAATGCTCCTCAACCAACCGCTGGCCGCATCGATGCTCAACCGGTAGAGCGGATTCTCCACCGTGCCGGAGAAAGCGGGTGGCGGGACGACAGCAGTTGACCCACCGGGGCGGACTGTGAAGGTTGTGAAACCCAGTGACGGAACACGTGGGGCCACAAACAGCAGCTCGCGCGAAAACTTCGAGGTCCTGACGGTTTGACTCGGCACTGCGGACCCGTCGGCGTTCAGCACGGTATAGGATGAGGTCTCCCCGTCGGGAAGCGGTACGCGGACGAGGTCCGTTCTCTCCCATGCCAGCGGGTTGAACACGAGGAGCGGCGTGCCGGCAGTCACGGTAGTCGTGTTCACCCGATCCGCCAGATGCCGCAGGGCGTCCCGGAGCTTACGGTCGCCGTTCTCACGTACCAGCTGATGTGTCTCGGTGGCGTCGATGTACACTTCGCGGATCGAGGAACCGGGGAGAATATCGTGGAACTGCATGACCATGAAATTCTCCCATGCCTCGCGGAGATCCGCCAGCGGGTACTGCGCTCCGGAAAGGGAGGCCAGGCTCGAAAACTTCTCGGCATTGGTCAGGAGGGTTTCTCCCTCACGGTTGAATCGTTTCATCGCCCCCTGCGTAGTAAAGGTCCCCTGGTGGTATTCCAGGTAGAGTTCGTCCCGCCAGACCGGGAGCCTGGCGAGGTCCTGCGTGGAGAGCCAGTCGAGGTATGTCGTTGCTGTTCCGTATTCTATGCGCGGGTAGATGTCAACGTGTTTCAGATCCTCGATGCGTTGTATCATTTCGAGAGATGGACCACCGCCATGGTCCCCGACGCCGAACAGGATAAGCATTTTGCTGAATCCGGTATTTGCCTCGAACTGGCGGAGCCAATCCACGAGACCGTACGGGTTGTCAATCTTGTTGACGTAGTCGAAGGGAAAATAGCTGAGGATACGCGACCCGTCGGGAGACTCCCACCAGAATACCCGGTGGGGAAAGACGTTTGTTTCGTTCCAGCCGATCTTCTGCGTGATGAATGCGGTAATACCCGCCTGTGTATAGAACATCGGCATATTGCCATTGTAGCCGAAAGAATCGGGGTTCCACCCGATCTTCACGTCGGTGCCGAACTTTGAACGGAAATAGCGTTTGCCATAGAGGAGGTGACGCGCCCACGATTCGCCCGCGATAAGGTTACAGTCGGGTTCCACCCACATACCGCCGACAATTTCCCATCTTCCTCTCCTGATCCGATCGGTCATTTTTGCGAACAGATCGGGTTGTTGGTGCTCCATCCATTGGTAGTATGCCGCGGAACTCTGGGTGTAGGTGAAATCCGGCCGCTGGTTCATCATGTTGAGGACCGATGAAAAAGTTCTTTTGCACACTTCCCACGTTTCGCGTTCGCGCCAGAGCCACGCGGCATCGATGTGGGCATTGGCATCGAAATACAACGTGAAGGATTGTGCGAACTCGCGGAAGGGTGCAAGCCCTGCGCGGAAACGGGAAAGCATTTCGTGAATCTGTGCACGGGTCCCGGTGCGGAGTGTCCTGACGTCGGCCGTGGCGGCCAGGCGTTGAAGTTCGGAGTTCAGGCGTTCCTTCTGCTTCGGGTCGGTTCTGGCCAGGTCCGTTCCGGGGTCGAATCGTTGCCGTGAGTTCGTCTGATACGTATCATTTGACAGAAGTTTCTGGCCCACGCGCAGACTCAGGGCAATGCCTTCCACGGTCGCAGCGAACGTGTCAGCCGGCACGGTTTGAAGACGGGCGCGTAGAAGCCGCAAGGGGCCGCCGGTGTTAATGGCCCGGATGGCGAGAACGAACCGCTGCCCCGGGCGGGCGTTGTCCGTCAGATCGAATTCACCGTCCCAATTCGCTTTCCCCATCGATTTGCCGTTGACCCAGAGATATGCATAGTCATCCACCGTGAGCAGGAGGCGGACTTTGCCTCGGATCGGCATGCCAAGGAAGGCCCCGGGAAGCGTGACCTCTTTTCTGATCCAGCACGAGTCGACACTGAGAGATTGGTTGAGCGCAAGAGACGGCCAGGATCGATCATCGAAGCGTGATGAGGTCGGGTCGCCGGCGAACGATGGTGAATAACGCCATGCAGTGAGCGCACCCGTGGACTGGAAGAGGAGTTCATCGGCGAGTTTGTCAACGGGAGTCTGTCCCAGCCCGGATGACAAGATGACGATCGTGGCAAGAATCGACATGAGGGCTTTCATGTAAGATCTCCAAGAGATGGTGGGAGAGTATACGAAAAATCGTGTGAATAGCCAAAGGGGGCATCTGCTGCCGCTCTCTCCATTCCTTGCTTTCACAGAGCGCCTTGGCTATATTCGGTGAACCTCCCGATCTGCAATTTTCTCTCTCATGTTCTTCGGACGGTCAGGCGTGGAGAAAACGCTCAGAGCGACAAGTTTTCGGATGTTGCTGCTACGTGCACTCTGTGTTGCCATCGGGGGACTCGGTGTGTTCCTCGCCGCGGATGCGATTTTTCCCCCGCCGCCTGTGCGTCCGTATTCGCTTGTGGTGGAAGACAGAAACGGCAAGCTCGTACACGCCTTTCTCGCCTCCGATGGGATCTGGCGTCTGCGCACCTCCCCGGATGAAATCCCCGATCGTTTGAAGCAGATGCTCCTTGCCAAGGAGGATCGCTGGTTCTATGTTCACCCCGGCATCAACCCGTTTGCCATCGCCCGGGCAGTCGTGCAGAACGTGCGAGCGGGAAGGCGCGTGTCGGGTGCGTCCACGATTACCATGCAGATTGCACGCATGCGTGAGCCGAAAGAGCGCACCTACGCCGGCAAGTTGGCCGAGATGTTCCGGGCCCTGCAATTGGAATGGCGGTATTCCAAGGATGAGCTGCTGGAAATGTACCTCTCCACTATTCCCCTGGGCGGGAATCTCGAAGGACTACGCTCGGCATCGTTGATCTATTATCAAACACCCCTCGAGCGGCTGAACATTGCCCGTCTCATCGATCTGATCCTGATTCCCAACGATCCCAACGACTTGCGGCCCGACAGATGTGGTGACAAGCTCCAGGCCTCACGCATCCGGCATGCGGCGGCGTGGCAGGCGATGGGGTACATCTCGGTGGATGATTCATGTGTCATCCGTTCGACGCCCGGCGGTGCGTTACGCGGAACGCTGCCGCGGGAAGCACCACACTTCTCGGCGAGGATTCAGGCGCTCTCGAGGGATGAGCCTGACATACGGAGTTCACTCGACCTCGATATGCAGCAGCGGGTGGCTGCGCTGCTCGCACAGCATCTGCGGACATGGAAGCGCGTCGGGGTTAGCAATGGGGCCGTTCTCGTTGTCGAAAATGCGACCCGGGAGGTCCGTGCGTATGCCGGGACGGGAGATTTTGACGACGTGGCGTGCGGCGGGCAGGTGGATGCAGTGCGTGCCATCCGGTCTCCGGGATCCACGTTGAAACCCTTCCTCTACGCTATCGAGATGGAAAAAGGGATGCTCACGCCCCGCACGATGTTGCTCGATACGCCCTATGACGCGGAAGGGTTCTATGCCGAAAATTACGATGGTACGTACAATGGACCGGTGTACGCATCAGAAGCCCTGCAACGATCCCTCAACGTACCGATGGTGCGACTCCTGAAGAAGTCCGGTCTGTCGCCGTTTCTGAATTTTCTCGGAGGGATGGGGATCTCGTCACTGGCAGGTCAGCGGCCGCGCCTCGGGCTCAGCATGATTCTTGGAGGCTGTGGTGTCACGCTCGAGGAAATGACCGCCGCATATGCCACATTTCCGGCAGGCGGTGTCTACCGTCCGTTGCGTTACATGGCGGATGATCCCGTCGATGCAACGCCGGGCCGGCGCATGTTCAGCGCAGCGACCGCATACATGGTGACCGATATTCTCTCCGGCCTGGAGCGCCCGGATCTCCCGAACAATTTCGAATCGGCCTTGATGCTGCCGCGGGTGGCCTTCAAAACAGGCACCAGCTATGGACGTCGCGACGCGTGGAGTATGGGTTACTCATCCGAGTACACCATCGGCGTCTGGATAGGCAACGTCAACAACCGGGGAAACCCGGAGCTGGTCGGGAGCAAATCCGCCGCGCCGTTGCTCATTGACTTGTTTACATCGCTGTCGCGCATACCTCACAGGGAAATTCTTGCACCCCCCCGAGACCTGCGCTTGCGTAAAGTGTGTGCGACGAGCGGGCTTTCCCCCTCTCCTCGCTGTGCCCGCCTTGTTGACGATCTGAGCTCATCGACGACATCCCAGACACAGCAATGCGACCTGTGCCGGGAAGTGCTGTTGTCGCCGGACCGCACGGTGAGCTATTGCGTGTCGTGTCTTGGGCAACAGCAGTATGTCGCGGTGACCATGGTACAGTATGCACCTGAACTGCTGCATTTCTGGCGCCGGCAGGGAGTGCGCCACGACGTCGTGCCGCCGCACAACCCCTCCTGTGCACGCATCGCGGCGGGTGAGGGCCCCAGAATCATCACTCCGGGAGACCGGATGACGTATTATCTCGATCCGGGGGCGGGAGGTTTGCCCTTGCAGGCCGGGTCGAGCGTCGACGTCCGCGAACACCGCTGGTATCTGGATGACGCGTTCCTCGGCACCCGGAAACCGGGCGACAAGCTGTTTGTCGACATGAAGGAAGGGGATCATACCGTTGCATGTCTGGATGACCGGGGGCGGATGTCATCGGTACGCGTGACGGTGAACATGATCGGGAAAGAGGTATCGTCGCGCTGAAGTGCTATATCAAGAGAAGTTCTTCCTGTAATCGACGCGGTTGCACTCGTTCTTCGAAAGGCGCAGTCATGAAGCGATTCCTGGTGGTACTGCCGGCCATCCTGGCCCTTTCCGTGGTGGCCCTGCAATGCGGCGGGCCCGGAGCCAACGTCCTGCGTGTTACGTCACCGTTTCCTTCGGGCGTTATGGGCCGCGATGCCATGATACCGCTGACGTTCTCCCGTGCAGTGGTGTCAGCAGATTCGATCAATCAATGGACCGAAACACCCTTTATCGCTTTCACGCCCGCCATCCCCGGGAAATTCGTCTGGGAAGACACCACCAGGCTCGTGTTCAGTCCCGACGGTCAGCTGCCGGGCGATGCGCACTTCACGGCCAAGCTGAACACCGAACTGCTAGCCCGGATGTCCGGGGCGGAGAAGTATGAGGGACCGGACGAGTTCACGTTTTCCACCGAGAGTTTCACCCTGCGGCAGGCGGAGTTCTTTTATGACCGCATAGGCGAGAAACGCCAGGTGGGCATCAGGGCAAACCTCGAATTCACCTATGCCGTTGCGCCGCAGGATATTCCGGCTAACGTCACACTGACGATTGATGGCGCACCCCACGGAATCGACAGGGTGATGACGACCGAGAAGAGCAAAGTGATCGCCGTTGAAGTCGGTACCGTCACCCAGCTTGACAGGGAGCGCGATATCTCGATCATGATCGGCGAGGGACTGGTATCGCCGGAAACACAAACGCATATCAGCATGGCGACGCCCTTTGTCTACCATATGCCCGCACTCGGGGAGGTGCAGATCTTCGGCCACGAATCCGGGACTGACGGTTCCCGCGGATGGATCAAAGTGCGCACGTCGCAGGAGATCGACTCCGCGATGGTTCGCCGTCATGTCGTAATCGAGCCGGTGCGTGCATTCACTATACGGAATGACGGCAACGGGTTCACCCTGCAGGGTGCGTTTGATCCCGGCACGGCGATCCGTCTGCGTATCGCACAGGGGATGGAAAGCGTCCTGGGCGGCAAGACTCAGCATGAGTATGAAGCGGATATTGTCATGGGGAATGTCGCGCCGTCTTTTGGTTTTGCCTCAGGCACGGGAACGTATATGTTGCTGGGAGGAAAACACACGCTGGAAATCACTACGATAAACATGCCTCGTATCGCCGTCCGCGTCAGTCAGCTGTTTCAGAACAACCTGGTGTACTTCATCGACAATGGCCGCTACTACGACTACTCTTATGGCGACTATGACGAAGAGTCCGAGGGTGGCCGCCGGATCACGCCGAAGTACCGCTACCATGTCGGCAACTACGGCCGGCAGCTCAGCTACGATACGCTCAGTATCCCAAGCCCCGCGAACCGTCAGGTCAGCACATTGTTCGACCTCACGCGGTTCCTCTCGACAGGATACAAGGGCTACTATGTCATCGAGCTTGCGGATCCGGCACAGGGCTGGAGGTCGACATCCAAGCTCGTTGCCGTGTCCGACATTGGCATGATTGTGAAACAGAGCGCGAGGGAACTCGTGGTGTTCGCCACGAATCTCGTGACGACGGAACCAATGGAGGGGGTGCGTATGACGCTGCACTCCACCAACAACCAGGTGATGGGGACGGCGACAACGGACGGGGACGGGGTCGCGCGTTTCCCGGATTATGGGGCGCAGACCAAGGACTTCACGCTGAAACTCATCACCGCGGAGACAGATGCCGACTACAACTTCATCAACCTCGATGACTACCGCGTGGAGACATCCCGTTTCGATGTCGCCGGGCGCTACGACGGGGCGGGTCAATACGATGCTCTTCTCTATGGTGATCGCAACATCTACCGCCCCGGGGAGAAAATCATTATCTCCGGCGTCGTCCGCGATCTTCTCCATCCCCTCCCGGCGGCGATGCCCGTGCGGTTGAAGGCGTTCAATCCGCAGGGGACGCTCGTGCAGGAGACGCAGCATACGCTGAACGCGGAAGGTTCGTTCGAGACATCAGTGGGAACACAGGTGTCGGCGCTGACCGGCGAATACCGTTACGAACTGTATACGGGGACCAACCTGTTTCTCACGTCGTACAAGGTGAGCGTTGAGGAATTTGTACCGGATCGGCTGCGGGTGATGCTGACCCCGTCAGTCATGGAAGCGCGACCGGGAGAGACCATACACTATGAACTACAGGCGCTGAATTTCTTCGGGCCGCCGGCCGCCGGGCGGACATGGGAATTTGAGGGTTCTTTCGTGACCGTACCGTTCGTCTCGAAAGCATTCTCCGAGTTCCGCTTTTCGGATGACGCCGCAGCCCCCTACAAAGGCGAGCCTGTGATTGTCAATGGAAAGACCGATGATAATGGAAAGGCACAATGCACGTTCACGCTCCCCGAAAATCTCACTGCGTCAGGGCTGCTGAAGGCACGGGGGCGTGTTGCGGTGTTCGACGAATCCGGCAGGCCGGTCTACCAGGGTGCGGTGACCACCGTCTATCCCAAACCATATTTCATCGGCATCAAGAATCTGGGCGCTTTCTATCTCGCACCCAATGCGCCGCAGAAGATGCACCTGGTTGCAGTGGATATCCACGACAAAGCCATTCCTGGGTTTGCCGCAAAAGTCGATGTCATCCGGCACGAGTGGCACTCCGTGCTCAGGCAGCATCCGGATACCAAGAGCCTCCGGTATGTCTCCGAGCGCCGCGAAATCCTGGTCCGCAGCGATGTGGTTACACTTGGCAAGGAACCCATCGAAGTGATGTACACCGCGCCCCGTTCGGGGGACTATGTGGTTCGCGTAACAAAGGCCGGGGACACCGGCTACAATCAGTTCCAGTTCTATGCCTACAGCTGGGGGACGTCGGATATCACGTCATTCGAAGTGGACCCGGAAGCGCGCGTCGAGATCATCCTGGACAAGAAAACCTATGCCCCGGGGGAGAAGGCCCGTGTGCTCTTCCAAACACCGTTCAGCGGCAAGCTGCTGGTGACAGTCGAGCGCAATGGCCTCTTCAGCTACCGCTACCTTGACGTCGTGAACAACGCGGCTTCGACAGACATCGCGGTGGAAGAGAAATTCCTTCCGAACGTCTATGTGACGGCGGTACTGTTCCGCAAGATCACTGATATGCACATCCCCTTGATGGCCGGACACGGAATCGCTCCTCTGTTGGTTGAGAAGCCATCCAACCGGATCGATGTGACAATTCAGGCACCGGAAAAAATCCGTCCGAGGACCAGGCAGAAGGTCACCGTGGCGACCGGCAATGAGGGGGACGTGTACCTGACGCTTGCGGCTGTTGACGAAGGGATATGCCAGGTGAAGAACTACACGACGCCGGATCCGTACGGCTTCTTCTATGCACGGAAGGCGCTTGAGACCGAAACGGCCGACTTCTTCAAGCACCTCCTTCCCGAGCCCGACAAGGGGAAGCAGCGGAGTGCTACCGGCGGCGGCGAGGCCGAGATGGGGAAGAAGACGAATCCGCTCGGCGCCCAACGGTTCAAGCCGCTGGCACTCTGGTCAGGCATCAGGAAATCAGAGGGGAAAGGCGGGACCGACATCGTGCTGGACATCCCGGAATTCAGCGGCGAAGTGAGATTGATGGCGTTCGCCTACAAAGGAAACCGCTTCGGCTCGGCCCAACGGGCCATGAAAGTAGCCGATCCTATCGTTGTCACACCCGGGCTTCCGCGGTTCATGAGCCCGGGCGACTCTGTGCTGATGACGCTCACAGCTTTCAACACCACCGCCACTCCGGCATCCCTGACGTTCGATATTGAAACGGCCGGCGGTGTGATGGCGCAGGAGAAGAGAGCATCGCTGGAGGTAGGCGCCAACCAGGAACGGCATGCCAGTGTTGCGCTGAAGGCCACCAGGTCCATCGGCAAGGCTACTGTGAAGATACGAACAAAGGCGTTCGGAGAGTCGCTGGAATCGTCGACCGATCTGTCTGTCCGTCCGGTCGCACCGTTTGCCACCGATGTGATCACCGGTTACATCGAGGGTGGAAAATCAATCAGCCATGCCATCGCGGATGCGTACTTGCCGCAGAACCGTCGGGCATCGGTCGCGCTCAGCCCCTACCCCGTCGTGAATTTTGCCAAAGAGCTGAAATCACTGCTCGGGTACCCTCACGGTTGCCTCGAGCAAACGGTTTCGAAGGCGTTTCCCCAGATCTATCTCCGCGATATCGCCTCGGTCATGGCCCCCGCGGCATTGACCTCCGGCAGTCCCTCGTACTATGTGAACGAAGCGATCACAAAGGTTACGGAAATGCAGCTTCACGATGGTTCGTTTGCGTACTGGCCGGGCGGGAGCGAGTCCAACCCCTGGACGACTGTCTATGCGACACATTTCCTCATCGAGGCGCAGCGGGCCGGATATACGGTGATGGAAGGGACCTTGAAGCGTGCCCTGGCTGCGATCGGCGGTATTGCACGGGACAAAAAGACGGAAGATTATTATTCCCATGAAGCGAACCGCGTGACCGTGCGCCGGATTGCCGCGAAAAGCTCAGTCTATGCACTCTATGCCCTTGCGTTGGCAGGACGGCCGGAACGTCCGGTGATGGACTTCTACCGAAGTGAACGCTCATTGTTAACGGGCGACACGCGGCACCTGCTGGCCGGTGCATTTGCCCTTGCCGGCGATCGTCGCATAGCGACGGACATACTGCCGGGACAATTTGCTGTGGAGTCTCCCGCACGGACCTCCGGCGGCGATTTTGATTCACCGGTCCGCGCAATGGCCCTGATGTTCATGACCCTTCTCGAAACGGATCCCGGCAACCCCGGCATCCCGCGGATGATGGAGTATCTTTCCAAGAACTACCGGCATGATGCCTGGTACAGCACGCAGGACAACGCCTTTACACTCCTGGCATTCGGGAAGGCGGCGCGCATGGCGTCAGCGACGAAGGTTACAGGCACGATAAGTGTTGGCGGGGAGAAATTTGCCTACGCTGGTGGCACGCAGCGTATCGATCTTGCCCCGTACGGCAAAACTCTCACAATTTCGCTACAGGGAACGGGTCGTGTCTATTATAGTATCTCTCTCGAAGGGATCCGGACGGACGGTAATGTCAGGATGGAAGACCGTAATCTGCAGATCCGCCGGGAATTCCTGAACCGCAGCGGTTCAGTCGTGGACATTGCGAATGTCCGCCAGAACGACCTACTCGTGGTCCGGCTGACGCTTACTTCGAGTGTGGACAAGCTGGCGTACGTCGCGATCAGTGATCTCCTCCCGGCAGGTTTTGAAATAGAAAACCCGCGAATTACGGAAACAACCTCATACCCCTTCATCCAGACTCCGGCAACACCGGACTATATGGATATTCGTGACGACAGGATGCTTCTCTACACCACTTTCCGCGGAGGAAAGCGACAGCAGCAGTTTTACTATGCCGTTCGGGCGGTGACGCCGGGGACGTTTGTCCTCCCGCCGGTGAATGCAGAAGCGATGTATGATGCCAACTATTCTTCCACCAGCGGGCTGGGAAGCGTGCGGATCGTCCGGTAGGGTAACAATTGCCGGTCGACTGCGTACATAGTGTAGTGCATTGTATCCCTCACTCCACCGGCCAATTCTGAAAACTGGACCCGGGGTTCAGAGCGCCGAATTGGTCTGATCTGTCCGGTTCTCAATTCGAAAGGACACATATGGACTCCTCCGTTCCCACGCCGAATCCACAACCACAGAAGCGCGACCACGGCTCCCTGATTGGCGGATTGGTTCTTGTCGTTATGGGTCTGCTGTTCCTGGGTAATAACCTTCTTCCCAACTTTGACTTCGGCGACTACTGGCCGGTGATCCTGATTGTTATTGGCGGGGCGTTGCTCTGGAAGTCGAAGAATGACGTGAAGCGGTAGGAGGATGCCATGAAAACAGGCCGCGTCTTTTGGGGTGTATTCTTCCTGACGCTGGGCACCGCGTTCCTTCTGGAACGGTTCGGCGTCATGAGCCTTCAGTGGCATCACGCATGGCAATACTGGCCGGTGGTGTTGATTGCCTGGGGTGCTGCGATCCTGTTCGGAGGCAAAGTCATCAGACTCGTTGCGGTCATCGTCGCCGCAGCCGTGCTGGCGCTCGTGCTTGTCGCCCTGCTCAGTTTTTCATGGGATGATGGCGCTTGGGAGGGGGGAGCAATCACGCAGGAGCAGGTCTTTCACGAAAAGTTTATCCCCGGCAGCGGCAATGCCAGTTTCACGCTGGAGTCCGGGGCAGGTGAGTTTAAGCTCATGGACACGACGGCGGATTTCGTGGAAGTACGCACGGCCACGAGTTTCGGCAGATATTCTCTTGGCCGTGAAGGAGGGTCTGCAGGTACGGATTTTACTCTGAGTCTCGACGGCGTGCGCAAGGGATGGCCTCCGGGCCGTATGCGCAATCAGGTGGCAGTGCAATTGAATAAGCAACCTGTCTGGGACCTTGTTCTGGAGGTCGGTGCAGCGAAGATGCATTGTGATCTCAGTCCATTTAAGGTGCGCAGCCTGAACATGGATTGCGGGGCAACCCATGTCGACCTCAGGCTGGGTCGGGGGGTCCCGGAAAGCAATGTCACGATCGATGCCGGTGCTTCGTCGTTGAGAATTGCCGTACCGTCGGAAGCCGGGTGCGATGTGCGCGTGGATGCTCCCCTCTCAAGCAAGAGTTTTCCTGGATTCAACCGGATTGCGAAAGGTCATTTTCAGAGCGAGAACTACTCTAGCGCGGCAGAGCACGTGTATATTGAAGTGGATGCAGGCGTGTCCAGCATAAAAGTTGAGCGTTATTGATTCCTGATCTCTTCGAATTCCCCGGTTTTTCTGTTCTTACGCACGTTGTCCCAGGTAAAACAGCGGCCGTTCATTGCGATGTAGACTCCCGGGGGGAGGACCTGCACGAAGGCCATCGCACTCCCCAGGTTGAAGAGTCCGTCAGAGCTGCCGAACTTGTATGGGACCATTGCACCCGTCAGGACGATGGTCTTACCGGTGACCGCTCTGCCCAGCGCCTGTGCCGTCACTTCCATCGTATCAGTGCCGTGCGTGATGATGATGCGGTGCTCACGCGAGCGCTGGCACTGATCGACGATCAATTGCCTGTCCGCTTCACTCATCTCGAGACTGTCGACCATCATCAGAGTGCGGGGAGCAACATCCACCTTGCACCGGCCGAGAGCCAGCATTTCGGGGAGGTGTGAGTCTTTGAAATAGAGGCGGCCGTCCAGTTCATGGTATTCCTTGTCGAATGTGCCGCCGGTAATAAATATCCGTAGTGGCATGTAGCCCTCGTAGTACGCGATGGTGACGGTGATCACCATCATCCTATGCCATTCCCGCGAAAAATGCAACCTGCAGCGTGGCTCGGGAAGGCCACGCTGTTTTTCTCTGTGTGGCAGCTGTTGTTCTGTGCGCCGGCTGGTTGCATCAGCGATCTGAACGGCGTATCTTGTTCATCATGGATGCCCCCATCGTTGTGCCGGATACCCCCTTGAGTCTGTCGGATCTTGAACGATTTCGAGGAAAGCCGTTTGACTCGATGATCAAGTTTGTTGTCGATGTCGAACGCGAAGCAGTTGCGCTCGGGGGGGAAATGCATGCAGACGATGAGTTACGTCTCCTGGAAAACGGTTCGAAGCAGGAATTTCTGTGGGGCGGCAACCTGTATCCATGGGCGAACCCTCCGTTCATTGAATACACTTCGCTCATTAATATACGCCCCGCAAGCGGTAACAGAAGCCTGATGGTGGAAAATCAAGAGCTGCGGGAACGGTTAGGCGCTATCCTCCAGCGTTGGATTCAGCTGCCATGGTGACCCTCTGGCACAAAAGCATGACTCCCGCACGCTGGGCGGCTTACCCGATGGATCGTCAGATACTGATGATTGCGAGCGAGTTCAGCCGCGTGCACAGCCTTCTGTCCCAGTCACGGATCCCTCAGGTTCGGGAATGCTACGAACGCGCCATGGAGTTGCTGGACCTGTGTACGTATGATGCCAAGTGGTCCAGCCGCCGGCGCGAGCTGCTACGATTTCGTGAGGCGATGGGAGAACTGTACCTTGCGGAGCAACCTGGAAAGGCAACGAATTTGTTGTTCTACAAAACGTTGATGGAGTGGCACCCCGTTACTGCGCGCGTCCCGCTCGAACCCCCGGGAAATTGATCCCGGTCGTAGTCTCGATCCGGCCGTTTTCTTTAAGCTCAAATCGACCAGGATTGTTTACCTCAACATAACCCCGAGCTGACCTATGGGCTTCTCCACACTCGACTAC
>Ga0105106_10001195_pt1 | contig 18656 bp, 22 predicted proteins | sample PPLLaktember2015_5_FD_79109 | JGI IMG/M metagenome (GOLD analysis project Ga0105106, IMG submission 79109) | Freshwater sediment microbial communities from Prairie Pothole Lake near Jamestown, North Dakota, USA - PPLs Lake P8 Core (1) Depth... | ecosystem: Environmental > Aquatic > Freshwater >...
GAGATCGAGGCCGCGCTGGGCGACATGCGCAGACTGACGGAAGGGGGGATTCTGGACGAGTGAGGGGGACGCGCTGCCAACCTCGGAGGTTATCTTGAACCTCCGAGGTTGGCAGCGCGTCGGCTACTTCACCAAAAACGCCGTCACGTACATCACCACCAGGCCGAGAAAGAAGCCGGCCAGGTTGGTCAGGTTCACCGGGCTCTCGCCGGCGGATTCGGCCTGACGGCGCAGGAGCGCGCCGACCTCCACGATCACTTGCCAGATCGCCCCGGCCCCGATGCCCAGGAACAGGGCCGCCAGGACGGGTGAGAAGGCGAACCCACCCAGCCACGCGCCGAACACGGCCGGCAAACCGGCCAGCAGGACCAGCCCGACCAGGATCAGGAGTCGCGTCCGCTCGCGTGTGAGCGGAGCGGCGATACCGACGCCCTCGGTGATGTTGTGCAGCGTGAATCCGACCACCAGGAACGAGCCCAGGGCGGCCTCGCCCAGGGCGAAGGCGGCGCCGATCGCCAGCCCCTCACCGAAGTTGTGCAGGCCGATGCCGAGCGCGATCAGCCCGGCCACGAACAGGTTCGAGGGGGCGGCGGCCCCGCGCGCGCGGCCGCTTCGGCCGACGGCCATGATGCCCAGCCAGGTGAGCAACGCCGCGAACAGAACCATGGCCGTCCCCTGGAATGTCCCGGGGATCTCCGCGGCCAGCTCCAGGGCCTCAAGGACCGTGTCGATGAGCAGGAACACGAGCAGGCCGACGGTCAACGCCAGGACGGCGCCCATGCCGCGGCGGCCGAGGCGGCGCAGGGCCGGCAGCCAGAGCATGCCCAGACCGACCGGCACGATCCCCACGTAGATCCCCAGCAGACCATAGGTCAGGAATTCTCGTCCACCCGGCTGCGGCACCTCGACGGCCACCTCCAGCGTGCGCGAGAACGTCAACCCGGTCGAGGTGATCAGCGTGACCGTGACCGGCTCGGCTCGCACCCACGGATAGGGGATCGACAGGGTCGAGCTTCCAAGGCGGGGCAGGGTGGCCGACGGCTCGGCAGCGAAGGACCAGTAGGCGTCGTCCACCGCGACCTGGGCGATGGTCGTGGGCTCGGCGCCGGCGTTGAAGATCTCTACCCGCAGCCCGCCGGAGACGGCTTGGATGCGCTGGATAGCCAGGTCCTCGATGGGAGGCAGATCGCGGCGGGCCAGTCGCAGCGGGTCGCCGGCCAGGAAGGCCCACACCATCAGCGCCAGTATGACCAGCGGCAGAATCCAGATGAGCACGTTGCCGAGGCGGCCGCGTGCGGACAGGCTGGCGTTCATGCGGCCTCCTCGGTCGCTTCGAACATGCCCATCCATCCGAGCTCAGCGAATTCGCTCTGGTGGGCGTGGAACATGTATTGCCCCGGGTACTCCAGGCTGAACTCGAGCACGTGCCGCTCGCCCTGGCCCATGGTCACCGTATCGGTGAGTTCGAAGGTATCCAGCTGCGTGCCGGTCCGGTACAGGCGATACATCCCGGCGTGCAGGTGGAACGAGTTGACCAGATCGAATTCGGTCAGGTTGACCAGGTAGACACGGATCGGCTCACCGACGCGCACCGGGATCGGGTGGCGCATGTGATGGAACCCGACCGTGTTGACGGCGTAGACCTCGTTGGCGCCGTCGAGGTTGGTGTCGAACGCGTTCATCACCATGACGAATTCCCGCGCCGGCGGCCGGCCCTGGGCTGGGTCGATGATAAAGGCGCCGTACAGCCCCTTGTGGATGTGACGCTTGAGCGGCATCGTATGACAGTGATACAGATGCAGCCCGAAGGGGCGGGCTTCGAACTCGTAGGTGAAGGATCCGCCCGGCTCGACGTTGGGCGTGACCCCGTCCATGCTGGGGGGGTGGATGCCGTGGAAATGGATCGTGTGCGGATGGGTCGTCCCATTGGTGAACTTGACTCGCAGCAGATCGCCTTCGCGACTGCGGAAAGTGGGTCCGGGGACCTGGCCGTTGTATGTCCAGGCCGGGAACCAGACGCCGGGGGCGATCTCGATATCCTTCTCGATGCCGATGACTTCCCATTCGCGCACGGTACGACCGCCGGGCTCGCGAGTCTCCTTCCCCCAGTCGAAGGCGGCCATGAAGACCGATGGATCGAAGCGCGTCAGGTCCACGTCGCCCATGGTCCCGACGTGGTCATGCTCGCCTTCAGGGTGGTGTTCGGTCGGGTGCGCGCCGGTGCCGCCGCTCTGCGGGCGCGTGGCCGCAGCCACGCCTACCAGCGCGCTTCCGCCCAACAGGCCGGCCTTGATAAAGTCGCGCCGGCTGACCTTGTGGTCCAGTTTGGCTGTCATTCATGTCCTCGATGATTCGGTGAGGCGCTCGACCGAGACTGCTTCAGCGACGCGCATCCCGAGCAGGGTGTCACTCTCGCGGCCGGCGATCCGGATGCGCAGCACGCCATCAAACGGCTCCCGACCCAGCATGGTGACCGACGCCCCGGGACGCAATCCGATCTCGTCTAGATGACGGAGCAGGGCGGGGTCTTCGTCGGGGACCTGTGCCACCCGCGCCGGCTCGCCCGGCTTGAGCCCTGCCAGCGGCAGCTCGGTCCGCACCGGCAGCGTGCCGTCCTTGTGCGGGATGAGGGCGCCGTGCGGGTCGACCGTCGGGTGGCCGAGCCGATCGGCCAGGCGATCCTCGACGGCCTCGGACAGCGAGTGCTCCAACCGGTCTGCCTCCGCGTGGATCTGGTCCCAGGGGATCTCCAGCTCCTGATGCAAGAAGGTCTCGAGCAGGCGGTGATGACGCAGGATCTCCACCGCCTTGCGCCGGCCTTCCGGGCTGAGTTCCGCGCCCCGGTGGCGATGGTAGACCACCAGTTGCGGGTTGACCGCGGCCAGCTTGCGCAGCATCCCGGTGACCGAGGCGGGGGAGACCCCGAGCCGGCGGGCCAGCCCGCCGGTCAGGGCCCGGCCACCCTGTTCGGTCAGCTCATACAACGCCTTGAGGTAGTCTTCGCTCGAAGGAGATAGCATCGCCTCACCTTGGCTTTAATTACACCTAAACTTGTCCGATATTACCGGTTTCAAGTGACCTTGTCAAGGGCCTCTCACCCTGCCGGGGTATAATCGGAGCGCTTATGTCGCCTGAGTCGGTATCGATCAGTCGCCGGGCCTGGAAGGCGATGGAGCGGCACGTGCGCCAAGGCCTGCCCCTGGAAGTGTGTGGCTTGCTGGCAGGCCCGCCCGGCCTGGGGCTAGAGGTCCTGCCTGTGGCGAACGCCGCAGCCAGTCCGACCCGCTTCCGGATGGAGCCGCAGGGCCAGGTAGATGCTCTTTTGGACATCGAGCGCAGGGGCCTGGCGCTGGTGGCGATCTACCACTCTCATCCGGCCGGGCCGCCGGCGCCCTCGGTGACGGATCTCGAACAGGCAGCCTATCCGGAGGCGGCCTACCTGGTGTGGGCGCCGGACGAAACGGGATGGTCGTGCCGAGGCTTTGCACTCGGAGAGGGAGGGTTCCATCCCATCCCTGTGGAACTCAGCGGCTGAGGAACGACCGACCGGCGACGGTGTTTGCTAATTCAGGGCGCCCGTGCGTCCAACTGGGGACAATCGCGAATGCATGTCTTGGTTCTCGCTCTTGGACTGGTCGCGGCCTACCTGCTGGGCGCGACCCCCTTCGGTGTCCTGATCGTCCGCCTGGCCACCGGGCAGGATGTCCGGCAGGCGCACAGCGGCCGGACCGGCGGGACCAACGTCGCCCGGGTAGCCGGAGTTTGGGCTGGCGTTTTGACGGGCCTGCTGGATGGCTTGAAGGGAGCTGTCGCAGTCTGGATCGTGCGCGGCCTGGCTGGCGGCGCACTGTGGCTCGAGGCAGCCGCGGCGGCCTTGGCCGTCTTGGGTCACAACTACTCCGTATTCCTGCTGGAGAAGAGCGGTGGCCGGCTGCGGTTGCGCGGCGGCGCCGGTGGAGCCACGACAGTCGGCGCGGCGATCGCCATGTGGGCACCGAGCGCCATGGTCATCCCGCTGGCCGTGGCGACGCTGTTCTTGATCGGCTACGCGTCGGTGGCAACGATGAGCGTCGGCCTATTCACCGCGGCTGCCTTCCTGTGGCGGGCGATCGCCGGGTTGGGCCCCTGGGAGTACGCCGCCTTCGGGGTGGCTGCCACGGCCCTACTGGTCTATTCCCTACGCCCGAACATCCGCCGGCTCGTCGAGGGCAGTGAGCGGCTGGTCGGTCTGCGCGCCTACCTTCGCAATCGCCGGGGGCGGGGGCGGGGACCCGGGCCGGAAGGCCCAGGTTGAGGCGGGAGCCCATCAGCATGCCGCCGCGCCTGTGCGCGGCGGTTTCGATTCATGCGGCCGTCGGCGCCTAGCGCAAGAACCCGATGCCCAGAAGCGCCAGGATGGATACCGCAGAGAATTCGATGCGTGCGCCGCGGTCGATCCCACCGCGCAGGTGCGCCTGGATCAGGCCGGTACCGATGTAGGCCGCCAGCGCGAGAATCAGCGCCGACCGCAAGGGCGTAATCGGCCAATAGTGCAGTCCCCAGGCAATCTGCGCCGCAGCCACGCCGATCACGGAGGCGTAGATGCCGCTTTCCAGGCGCGGGCGCTCGAGCAGCAGGAGTCGCCAGGCGACGGCGGTGGCTGCCAGGAAGACCAGCGGGATGGCAAATGTGGCGCGCAGGCCGCCCGCCCGGATGGCATACAGGCTGCCGGCCAGGAGCAGGTAGGCCAGCGCCGTGAGGCCCACGGCCGCGCTGTCGTAGCGCGGGTCGTCGAAATCCACCAGCATGAACTCTGTTGCCAGGACAGTCAGGAGCAGGACCGCCGCCAACATCAGGCCGACCCACCAGGCCGGGCCCTGCGGAATCCGGGCGAGGATGGCGCCGGCGCCGAGGGCCGCCAAGCCAGGGACGATCCAATGCTTGGCGGTGCTCCTGCCGGCGGGATGCCATGGGTGGGCACGGATCAGCCAGTCGGCACCGGCGGCCGCCAGTGCGCCGGCCAAGACCAGCATAACGGAAAGCGTGTTGACCTGTACCCGCACAGCAAGGCCCAGCAGGCGGATCTCGGTCGTCAGCGCGGGCAGGACGACGACGCGGGTGAGGATATACGCGACCAGGACGAGCGCAGTCAGCACGCTCAGTCGGTCACGGTCTGGCTGCGGACGCTCCCTATCCATTCTGGTGGCCGGCGTACGGGTACACCATAGGGGTCAAAGCGCAGCCAGGATCTCCCGGCTGTGACCGTCGGGCTTGACGTTCTCGAACACGCGCGCAATGCGTCCTTGCTCGTCGATCAGGAAGGTAGTCCGCAGCACCCCCAGATACTCTTTTCCCATGAACTTCTTCGGACCCCAGACCCCGTAAGCCTCGCTGACCGCGTGATCCGCATCGGCCAGCAAGGGGTAACGCAAGTCGTGCTTCTGGCCGAACTTGGCCTGGGCACCGACCGGGTCCGGGCTGATACCCAGCAGGACGACGTCCTTCTCGCCGAATCCCGCCAGATCATCGCGGAACTGGCAGGCCTCGGTCGTACAGCCGGGCGTGTCCGCCTTCGGGTAGAAGAACAGCACCACCTTGCGGCCGCGCAGGTCGGAGAGCCGCAGGCGGGCGCCGGTCTGGTCGGGAAGCTCGAAGTCCGGCGCTGGGGTCCCTACGTCAGGGATGGGCATGCTCACCTCCGACGACGCAGGATTTCATAGGATGCTACCACAGGTCGCATTCTGGGCACGGAGCAAGCGCTCTTGGACGGACCGTCGATCGCGCCGCGGACCTGGGATGGTCCGTCCATTGCGGTCGACAGACGGGTCTGATACACTCTGCGCGAGCGCACGGGGGATGAAAGCGACGCGGCCGAAGGGACCAGGCGGTGCATGGTCCGACCGGGTGGCCCGCGTGGCGCCCCTCAGGAGCATCCGGACCTTTGCGAAGTGAGGAGGAGTCCTGATGTCGCCGATCTTGAAGAAGCCTGCTGCCAAGAAGAAGATCGTGGTCAAGAAGACGACGCGGCCGACCGTCAAGAAGGCGCCGGCCAAGCCGGTCCTCAAGCGGGGTGTGAAAACGGCCGTCAAGCCGGCCGCCAAGCCGGCGCTCAAGCCCGCGCTCAAGCCGGTGCGGAAGCCGCTGGCGGCCGTCAGGCCGGTGCTCCCCAAAGCCGGAGTGCGCCCTGGCCTGGAAGGCAAGACCAACCAGGACGTTATCAACGTCATCTACAAGGCGGCTGAAGAGCTGAGGATGCCGGCCTGGACGCTCCTGTCCAAGGTGAAGCTGGAGCACCTGGTCGACGCCCGCACCGCGCCATACACCGGCCCGGCGATCGGCGATCTGCCCGACCTCACGGCCGAGCAGAAGGCTGTTCTGTCGAAGACGCTCCTGGGGTACGTGCGCCCGAAGTAGCAGCCCGAGCGGGCATCGTCGCTGGGGCGCCTCCGACGCCCGGAGCGTGTTCGAGCCGGACCGTTGGAGCGCGGGCGCTCGACGGCTTTGGAGCTTGGTCCCGCGGCGGGTGAAGGAGCGCAATCCCATGAGCGGCCCGAGTTGGTGAGCCCACAGGCGACGGGCCCGGAAGACCATCAACTGCATTCACGGAGGCAGGCATGGATTTTGGCAAGGCGTTCACCTACGTTTTCGAGGACAAGGACTGGATCAAGAAGCTGGCCATCGGGGCCGCCCTGGCGCTGACCGTGATCGGCATGATACCCGTGCTGGGCTGGGGATTAGAGGCCGCCCGGCGGGTCCACCGCGGCGAGCCCGGCCTGCCCGAGTGGGCGGATTTCGGCGATCTCATCCTGGATGGTCTGAAGCTCTTCGCCATCATGTTCGTATGGATGATCCCCTTGTGGCTCATCGTTGGCTGCCCGGCCGGGATCGTCGGCGCGGTGGCTGGGAGCGCCGACCGGCCGAGCGACGCGATCCAGACCGTGTCGGCCCTGGTGCAGGTCTGCGGCGGATTGATCGGCTCGGTCTACGGTCTTGTCGTAGGGGTGTTGATGCCGGCCGCGGCCGGGCACCTGGCGGTGACCGGCGAGCTCGGCCAGGCGATCAATCCGGCCACGGCCTTCAAGCTGGTGCGGGCAAACTTCGGCACGTATGTGATGGTCTGGCTGGTTTCGGGCATCGCCGCCGGTGTGCTTTCCTTTGCCGGCGTGTTGCTGTGCGGTATAGGAGTCTTCGTGGCCGCGGCATACCACAGCCTGATCTTCGGCCACCTGGTGGGGCAGGCCTACCGTCAGAGTGAAGGCGCGCTGACCGCGCCGCCTGCAGCAGCGTAACCCGTTCGACTCTTCGAACAGTCAGCGGCCCGCCGGTTGACCGGCGGGCCGCTGTCGCGTCGCCTGTGGCTTCAGTCAATTCGTCCCGGGATCTCCATGCTCATGCCTCTTCCGGCGAAGAACCGTCCCCCAGGGCTGGCGATGACTTCTCTGGTCATGTCATTGCGAGGAGGCCCGCACTCGGGGCCGACGAAGCAATCTCCTCACGGGCGTGGAAACCGACGAGGAGATTGCCACGGCGCCCTGACGGGCGCCTCGCAATGACAAGACAAGGGGATTGCCACACCCCGCACGGCGTGCGGGGATCGCTTCGCTCGCACGATCTGGTATTGGGCGGACTCGCTTCCTCCTCAAGGAAGCCGTGCAATCACATTGCCCATCGGGGTGACGTCGTATCCAGGCATCGCCGCCACGGACTCCCGGAACCGGTCGTCCTTGAGAAGCGAGAGTAGCGGTGCGAGCAGCGGCGACTCGGCGTGCTGGCGCGGGATGACCAGATCGTAGCGTTCGTGGAAGAGGGGGACGAAGCCCAGGTCGAGCGCTTGAGCGGCCGCCCGGATCCCGAGCCCACAGGCGGCCGAACCGGAGGCGACGGCCGAGGCCACGGCCAGGTGCGTGAACTCTTCGCGTTCGTAGCCCAGCACGCTTTCGGCGGGAAGCCCCAGGCGATCAAGGTGGTAGTCGAGGAGCAGCCGAGTCCCAGCGCCGCGCTGCCGGTTGACGAACGAGACCTCCGGCCGGTTCAGATCCTCGATCCCGCGGATCCCCATCGGATTCCCCGGCGCTGTGATCAGCCCTTGTTCGCGGCCGACCAGCGCGACGACCACGACCGGCACGTCCGGCAAGTAGCGCCGGATGTAGGCCAGGTTGTACTCGCCAGTCTCCGGATCGAGCAGATGGCTGCCGGCCAGATGGGCCTCCTGGCGGCTGAGTGCGTGCAGCCCGCCGAGGCTGCCCACGTTGCCGGAGATCAGCCGACGGCCGAGGGGGGCCAGGAACTGCGCCATCAAGTCGATGGTCATATCGTGGGAGCCGAGCACGACGATCGAACGATCGATCTCTGCGGGAGTCCGATACAGGCGCACCGACACCGTCTCACCGGCGGAGTGTCCCTGCACGCCGGCCGGGATGAGCACGATCCCGTCGGCTCGCACCAGCGACGTGATCACGCCGGCGCCGCGCGAGAGCGGCGTCGCCACCACGCGCTCGCCGACACGCCCGACGGAAACGCGCAGGTATTCGTCGTCACCGGCAGACGAGTGGACCTTGCGGGTCAGTACCGCGGGCAGCGTATCCGGCTCGTCCGGGGAGCGGCCGAGCCAGTGTGCCAGGAGTGGGGCGACGAAGATCTCACCGGTGAGTGCCGCCGAGACCGGGTAGCCGGGAACGCCGATCACCGGCCGCTGGGTGCCGTCGGCGCGCCGGAGCATGCCCAGCACGACTGGATGCCCCGGGCGGACGGCCACGCCGTGGACCAGAAGTTCACCCAGTCCGGCCACGACTTTGGCCGTGAAGTCCTCCAGTCCGGCCGACGATCCGGCGTTGACCAGGATCAGATCGTGAGATTCGGCGGCTTCGGTGACGGCGCTGCGGATCGCCTCCAGATCGTCGCGAACGATCGGCCAGCGAGTGGCCGTCCCGCCCCAGGCCTCGACCTGTGCCGCCAGCACGAGCGAGTTGTATTCGACGATCTGTCCCGGCAGTGGCGGGGTTCCGATCGGCACCAACTCACTGCCGGTAGGGATGACGGCCACGCGCGGCCGGCGGCAGACCACCACCTGGATGTTCCCGCTTCCCGCCGCGGCGCCCAGGTCGACCGGCCGCAAGCGGTGCCCGGACGGCAGCACCAACTCCGTGGAGACGATGTCCTCGCCCATCAAGCGGACGTGCGACCAGGGGGCCAATGCGGCGCGCAGCCGGATCGTCTCGAGCGCCCGGCCGTCGCGGCTCTCTCCGATTGGCTCGACATTCTCGACGGGCACGACCGCATCCGTATCCGGGGGCATCGCATCGCCCGTGTCGACGTAGTGAGCGCCCGACCCGACGGCCAAGTCCACTGGGTGGCTGTCGCTGGCGGTGAGGGTATCCGCCGAGCGCAGGGCGTAGCCATCCATGGCGGCGGCGTGGTAGTGCGGCGAGGACAGGCTGGCCCAGATCGGCTCGGCCGTGATGCGACCTAAGGCCTGGTCGAGGGGGACGGTCTCGCGGCCGAGGGGCCCCCACAGCCCGGCGCTCTCGAGGGCCCGGCGGAAACGCGCCTGGGCCTCCGGCAATGGGATGTCGCGCAGGTAGAACGAATCGGCGGGGGAAGTCATCGTCGTCAGACCTCGCCGTGCCCTAGAAGAGCAGCACGTCGACCTCGGTGCCGGCCGGAAGGCCGGTCGCCTCGGGTGGGACGCGCACCAGGCCGTCGGCGCGCGAGAGTGTGAAGATCAGATTCGATCGTCCGTAGATCGGCTCGGCCTGACGCTCTGGCCCACCGGTCAGGCGCACGGGCTGGTAGTCCTCCCGCCCGGCCTCGGAGGCCAGGTTGGCCGTCAGCCGGGCGCGCACCGAGGGCTCGGCCGGAGTCCCGGTCTGCCCCAGCAGGCGGCGCAGCAGCGGCACGACAAAGACGCGCGCGATGACCAAGGCGCTGACCGGGTTGCCCGGCAGGCCGACCACGGGGATGTTGCCGCAGACCGCCAGGATGGTCGGCTTCCCCGGCTTGATCGCCACGCCATGGACGACGACCCCCGGCGGGCCGAGCTGCCCGATGACGCGCGCGGTCAGGTCGCGCGCGCTGACGGAAGAGCCGGCCGTGATGAGAACGACGTCGCTGTCGGCGTGGGCCTCGCGGGCTGCGGCCAGGAGCGCCTCGTACCGATCGGGCAGGATCCCTTGCGTGGCCGGTTCTCCTCCCGACGCTTCGACCAGGGCCGCCAGGGTGTAGCTGTTGACGTCGCGGACCTGGCCCGGAGACGGAGTCGCGTCTGGAGGAATCACCTCGTCACCGGTCGACAGAATCGTCACACGCGGACGGGCGGCGACCGTGACCTGACGGATGCCCAGGGCCATCATGCCGCCGATCTCCTGCGGACGGACTCGCTGTCCGGCCTGGAGCACGATCTGGCCGGCCTGGACGTCTTCGCCGATCGGGATGACGTTCTGCCCGACTGCCATCGGGCGCAGGATTTCGACCTCGTCGGCGCGGACCGCCTGCGTGTCTTCGACCATCACGACGGCGTCGGCCCCTTCTGGCAGCATTCCGCCCGTATGCACCAGCGCCGCTTGCGCCTTGCCCAGGCGGATCTCCGGCGCCCGTCCCATCGGCACCTCGCCGGCCAGCGTCAGGTAGGCGGGCAGGGAGGGGCCGGCGCCGTAGGTGTCGGCCGCGCGCACCGCATAGCCGTCGACGGTGGAGCGGGGGAAGGCCGGCAACGGCTCCGGCGCGGTCGCGTGGGCAGCCAGGATGCGCCCCAGCGCGGCCTGAGCGGGGAGGACCTCTGTGCGGACGGGGCCAGCTGCCGGGAGGTAGGACAACCAACGATCCAGCGCTTCACTCGGGGGGAGCAGGCTGAGGAATTCGGGCATCGTCAACCAGCCAGCACGTAACCGATGAGCTCCAAATAGGCCGTCAGCGCGAACAGCGCCATGCCGCCGGCCGTCAGCGAGCGCCACTGGGGGCGGAAACCCTGCCGCAGGCGGTGCATTTGCCACACCTGAGCCACGGCCAACGGCAGCGCGATGACCGCCCCGCCCGCAACCCGCTGCGGCAGCCCGTTCAGCGCCGCAAACAGCATGCTGGCCACCGCGAAGCCGATGGCGGCGTCATGCAGGCGCATGGCCGCTCGCCAGCCCAGGCGAACCATCAGGGTACGCTTGCCAAGGCGGGAATCCGATTCATAGTCGGGCGTCTCGAAGGACAGGATCATGGCGAAGTGCAATGCAACCAGAGGAGCGGTGCTGAGAACAAGAAGCCAGCTCACGCTCCCGGAATGAAGGCTTTCGGCGAAGGCCGGCACCAGCGCGGCGACGACCAACGACGTGGTCACCTCCCCGTAGCCGGAGCGTGCCAGGCGCAGGGGCGGGGCGCTGTAGAAGTAGGCGCCCAGGAAGATGAGCGCCAGGGTCAGCCAGCTGGACGCCCCGGGCATGCCTTCCAGGGCCAACAGAGAGGTGAACACCGCCGCGAGGGCCAGACAGATCAGGGCGGCGTTCAGCGCCGTTCGGCGCGGCAGCCCATCGGCGCCCAGGGCGCCGCTGCCGCCGGTCAGCCACGTCCGCTCGTTGTTCGCCGAGTCGATCTCGGCATCCTCGTACTCATTCAAGTAGTGTGTCATCAACTGCAGCGCAGTAATGACACCCTGGCCTAGAAGCAGCAGGCGCGGCTGGAGCACGTGTCCGTTGTAGCGGGCGATCGCCGCGCCAAGCGCGAACACCAAGAGGCCGCCGACCAAGAAGAGCGGCCGGCTGAGGCGGACGAACAGCCACACGCGGCGCCAGGCGGACATCAGGTGCTGTCCCACGGAAGCGTAATCGCCTGTCCGCCTTCGGGGTCGTCGTCGGCGTGTGTGCAGACTCGCAGCAACAGCGCCGGACCGCCCAGTGCGCGTACACCGAACCCCACGCCGAAGGGCGCCAGGACCTGGGTCGGGGTGCGGGCCTGATGGTCGTGGCGCTGCCCGCGGCTGGGTGACCCGTCGCGCTGGTCGAGCCAGCGGAAGATGACCTCGCCCTCCAGCAGCGTCCAGACTTCGTCGGCGATGCTGCGCAGGCGCAGGGCCGCCGCGGCTTGCGGATCGACGCGGACGACCTCCGCCGATCCGAAACGCCGTAGCAGATGATCGGTATCGCGCAGCCCAATCCAGCGCCTGCGGCCGTCTTCATGCACCGATTCGATCTCACGGATGCACAGGTCGGGGATTTCGCGCATCATCGATCCGCCTGGCCGGACGAAGCAGCGCCGGATTGAGAGTCGGCCTGAAGCGCTCGGCGCACGTCGCGCAGGTGCAGCATGGTGTGTCGGTAGATGAGCTGGAGCATATCGCCGAGCTGGGTGTCGCCGAACCAGGGATGCCAGCCGGGCCGCCGAAGGTCCTCCTCGGTGAGCTCAGCCACCAGGGACAGGGTGTCGCTCCGGGCACGATCGAACTCGCGGCGCAGATCCTCGCGGCTCACCTGGGCCAGCGCCGAGACCTCGCGGGCATTGAACGCGTCGATGTCGAAATCACGCGACGGTCCTGAGCCGCCGTGCAGCGCCTCGCGCAGATAGTGGACGAAGGTGCGCTCGGCGGAGACGAAGTGCGCCAGGATCTCGCGCACCCGCCATTCGGCTCCCTCGGCATAGACACGCCGCTCCCAGCCTTCGTCGGCGAGTCCGCTGAAGAAAGCAGCCGCCTTCTCGCCCTCACTGAGCAGCCGCGTTCGGATTCGTTCGATCTCGGCTCCCATCACCGGCAACCTTTCAGGTCAACCGATCTCCACCGTCGACAGTGATCGTTTCGCCCGTCATGAAGTCGTTGCGCAGGAGAAAGAGCACGGCCTGTGTGATATCGTCGGGAGTACCGGTCCGCTGAAGCGGCAGCCGGCTGCCGAGCGACCGCCAACGCTCGGCTGACATACGCTCCGGCCGGAGCACCGGTCCCGGAGCGACGGCGTTGACGCGAATGTCCGGCGCCAGCGCCAGCGCGGCGACCTGCGTGAGCATCTCGATCCCGGCCTTGCTGATCGAGTGGATGGGGTAGCGCGCCCAGGGGCGCAGGCCGGCGACATCGGAGATGTTGACGATCGAACCGCCGCCTCGGCGCTGCATGCGCCGGGCGGCCTGCTGCAGGCAGAAGAAAGCGGCCTTCAGGTTCAAATCGATAGTCCGCTGCCAGTCGGTTTCACTGACGTCGAGCAGGTCGACCGCCTCGAGGATGGCGGCGGAATTGATCAGGATATCCAGCCCCTCGAAAGCTTCGTCGAGCGAACGGAACAGCCCCTCGATTTGCTGCGTCGAACTCAGGTCGGCGGGCAGGGCGACGGCCCGCCGGCCGAGCGAACGAATCTCGCCGGCCGTGTCAGCTGCCGGCCCGGCCGAGGCATGGTAGTGGAGGGCGATGTCGCAGCCCGCTTCAGCCAAGGCCAGCGCCAGGGCGCGGCCCAGGCGATGAGCCCCGCCGGTCACCAGCGCGATCTTGCCCTGCAATTCCACTGGGATCTCGCCTCCAGCGCCCGGCGTGCGGTCGAGCGAGTGACTTCGCCGGAGAGGCACCCTGGCACCGAGCGGAGGCTGCGCGGCCGGCATGACCTGCGGCAGGATGCGCCCGGGCCGTCTCCCCGTCAGAGCCTTAGGATACCATGGCTGGGACGGCGGCCTGCGGCCGAGGCGTAATGAAAGCGGGGCGCCCTCGGGGCCGCCCCGCGCGATCCCCTGGCTGAAGGCTCAGCCGCGGAAGAAGTTGGAGACGAAAAACCAGACGTTGGCGGGACGCTCTGCCAGGCGGCGCACGTAGTACGGATACCAGGAAGTCCCGTACGGGACGTACAGGCGGACCGGGTAACCCTCCGCCGCCAGCTGGGTCTGCAAGTCGCCGCGAATGCCGTACAGCATCTGGAACTCAAGCGCCTGTTTGGGGAAGTTGACCTGGGCGGCGTAGGCTTTGGCCGCCTCGATCCGCTTGGGGTCGTGCGTTGCCAGCGCAACCAGCGGCGGGATCTTGCCGTCGGGGGGCTCGAGGCGGGCGCCGTGTTTCAGGCTGGCGTCGATCATCAGGCGCGCCAGGCGGTCGTAGTTCTCGTCGACGTCTTGCTTGCGCGGATAGGCGACGGTGGCGGCTTCTTTGTAGGCGCCTTTGCACAGCCGGATGGGGGTTTGCTCGGGAAGCAGCTCGAGCATGTCCTTCTCGGTCCGATACAGATAGGACTGTAAGGCCAGCCCGACGTTGGTCATGCCGGAGGCGCGCAGGGCGCGGTAGAGCTTGATCGTCCGATCGACGGTGGAGGCATCCTCGATGTCGATGCGGACCATCATGCCGCACTCGGCGGCCTTGTGCAGGATGCGGCGCATGTTGTCCAGGCACAGGTCGTAGTCGAGGGCCATGCCGAGCTGCGAGAGTTTCAGCGAGGCATTGGAGTGCACGCCGGAGGAGCAGATGCGGTCCATGATGACCAGGTAGTCGTCCGCGGCGCGGCGGGCCTCCTCGGGGTTGGTGACGTTCTCTCCCAGGTGGTCGACTGTGGTCAGCAGGCCGCGCTGGTTGATGGACTGGATGGTGACGATGCACTCATCCAGGGTGTCGCCGGCGATGAAGCGCGCCGCGGCTCGACGGGCGAACGGCCAGCGCGTCACCAGGCGCCGGGCCCAGGCGGCCTTCGAGAGGTAGATGAGGATTGCTCTCAGCATGTCTCTACTCCTGAGAATGGGATCCGGGCGAGATTGCGAGAGCCGGCTCTCGATCGCCGCCGTCAGTCCGGCGCAGGTCCCAGACGCGAGCGGTTTCAGCGTCGGCCCGGCGGGGGCAGACGTCGCGGTGTCTGGCCCGCGCCAATGGACTCGGTCGATCGACCCTCACGTGAGCATGGCTATCGGTCACAAAGACGTCTTCGGCGAAGCAGGCGTGCGGCGGCTGGGATTGAAGCCTTGGTCGGCCCTCCACGATGGGATGCAAGTTGGACGCCGGGGAGACCGGGCAGGGAGTGGCGGGAAGGGGGGTAGGCATGCTGATCCGCTCGGCCGGGGGAGACTCCGGCGCCGGAACCGCGCCCGGCTCCGGGTCCATCGGCACCATTGTAGCAACGTTTCCGGGTCTCGGCGACACCCCGCTCGGTCGGACAGGTAGATCGGCCCCGGGTGGTACAATCCGCCGCCTATGTTCCCGGATCCCAAGGCAACGACGCAGCCATCGGCCCGGCAGATCCCGCCCGTCTGGACCGGTGAGACGCAACCGGTCAGCATGGTGCGCCCCCCGGCCCGTCGACGCAGGCTCCCGGCAGGGGCGGTCCTGCTTGGCCTGGTCGTCGGGCTGGCCGTGGGCCTGTTCCTTCTGGCGCCCTGGCGGACGAACCTCCTGCTGTTGGGGATCGACCGTGCGCCGGAGGGCACGGACCTGGCACGCAGCGACACGATCATCCTCATGACGGTCGTCCCGCCCCGGCCCTATGTCGGGATGCTGTCCATCCCTCGCGATCTGTGGGTCACGATCCCCGGGTACGGTGAGAACCGCATCAACGCCGCGCATGCCCTGGCGGAGGGGGCCGACCCGGGTAGCGGCCCGGAGCTGGCGGTCGAGACCGTGGCCGTGAATTTCGGGGTCGATGTGGACTACTACGTCCGGCTGAGATTCGACGGGTTGCGGCGGTTCGTCGATGCTCTGGGTGGGGTCGACCTCGTGCTCGACCAGGCGACCGCGCTCTACTCCGCCGGCGAGCATCATCTCACCGGCGAGCAGGCTTTGGCCTTCGTTCGCGACCGGGCCGGGAGCGATGACTTCGCCCGCATGGCCCGCGGCCAGCTCTTCCTGCGAGCGCTGATGCGCCAGATACTGAGGCCGTCCACCTGGCCGCGCCTGGTCGTCGCCGTGCCGCTGCTGGCGACGTCGATCGACGCGGAAGTCCCGCCCTGGGTGTGGCCGCGCTTGGGGTTGGCCCTGCTGCGTGCCGGGCCGGGCGGGCTCGACGGTCGCACCATCTCGCGCGACATGGTCGCGCCGTTCACCACATCTGACGGTGCGAGTGTGCTGGCGCCTGATTGGTCGCGGATCAATCCGCTGCTGTTGGAGATGTTCGGACAGTAAGGGGCGGCCGTCAGCCTAGCGGAACCCCGTAGGCCAGGCGCGCCAGAGACTCGAAGAACTGAGGGACGCCGTCGCCTGTGGCGGCGCTGGTCTCCACGTACGGGGCGCCAATCGACTGCGCGTACTCGCGGCCCTTGTCCATCTCGACCTTGCGTTCCAGATCGATCTTGTTGCCGATCACGATCGTGGGGACGGTGGGGATGACGCCGAGCAGCTCTTCGCGCCAACGCGGCAGGTCCTCGAGGGTCTGCGGTTCGGTGACATCGAAGACCAATGCCGCGGAGCGGCCGCCCTTGTAGAAGCCCGGCCGCATGACGGCGAAGCGCTCCTGTCCGGCCAGATCCCAGATCGAGAGCTTCACCTGTCCGCCGGGCAGGTCGACGAGCTTCGTCTGGAAGTCGACGCCGATCGTGGCGACGCGCGAGGAAGTGAAGCTGCCCTCACAGTAGCGCCTGACGAGGGAGGTCTTGCCGACAGTCCCGTTGCCGACGATCAGCACTTTAAGGACGGGGATGGTGGTCATTGTGGCGGGCATGGTCCTTGGCTGAGGGTGGCCACCGAATGCGGCGGGCGGATCAGGATCGTCCCAGGAAGAGCGAGTGGGGGAAGACCAGCCGCTCGGGATCGACCGGCGGGGCCTGCAGGAACGGCCGGTTGGCTTGCTCGAAGAGCGTGTGCAGCTCCTCCAGCGATCCGAGCTGCCTGCCGGCAGGCTCGGTGTTGAACAACGCCATCAGCGTCGTGTATTCGCCTGACACGAAACACACCCAGCGGCCTCCTTCGATCTGCGTCGAGCGGACGCTGGCGCCGAAGATCTCCTGGGTGGCTGAGCGGTAGGAGGAAAGCATCGGGATGGCCAGGGCCGGGTCGATCTCGAAACGGCCGATGGTGCTGAGCGGGATCCCGGAGTCGTTCTCGTACACGGCATAGCCAAGGACGGCGGCTTCGTGCGCCCGGCGAATGATGACGCTCTTGCCTTCCGAGGCGGCCTTCTTCCATGACTCGCTGTCGCGGTCGGACTCGAGCCATGTCTCGATCGTGCGTCGCTCGTTCTGGTAGTGTTGGAAGAGCTCCTGGAACTGCGCCCGGTTGACCGTCCCGGCGGCGAACTCCTCCGCCAGGCGGGCCATCTTGGCCTTGACCCGTTCCAAATACTGCACGGCCTCCAGTCGGCCGGCGATGGGACTAGGTTGGGCCGGGGGTTCTGGATGAGGCGCGGGTGGCTGGACAGGCTGCCTCGCCACCGGAGTCTTCTGGGCGGGCTGCCGCCGGCGGAACCAGTCTCGCATCACGGGTCCTTGGATCCCTGGTTATCGGTATCATTATACTCCCGCCGTCCAGGCGCAAGCTCGGGGGCGGGCCGTACGGCGCCCGTCTAAGGGCGCGAATGGAGCGAATGCATGGACGTCCTGGCTGCCCTCGCCAAAGCGATCTTCATCCCCGGCTCGATCGGCTTCCTGCTCGTCGGTGCCACGATCGGCTTGCTGCTGTTGTTGGCCGGCCGGCGGAGGCGAGCCTGGGCGGCGCGCTGGCTTGCGGGTCTGGTGCTGCTGTACTGGATCCTGAGCCTGCCGGCCGTCGCCGGCGCCCTGGTCCGGCTGATCTCCAGCGGCTTCACGCCCGTTGAATCGGCCGAGCAGGCGGACGGAGCCGAGATCGTGGTGCTGCTGGGCGGGGGGGCGGCCACGCTGCGTGCGGGTGAGGAGGAGCTGTCGCTGCTGTCGGTTGAGGCAGGCATGAGGGTGCTCGAGGCCGCCCGGGTGGTGAAGCTGATCGACGCCCGCTGGGTGTTCGCTTCGGGGGGCGCCTCGGCCGAGGCCGGCGTCCTGACACCGGAGAGCGTGATCCTGCGGGAGGCGCTGATCGAGGCCGGGGTGCCGAGCGAGCGCATCGTGCTCGAATCGGACTCGCACGATACCCATGAGCAGGCCGTGGCGCTGGCCGCCTCACTGAGCGGCTACGGGACGGACACCTTCGTGCTGGTCACGTCTCCCGACCACATGCGCCGGGCCTGGCTCTGCTTCCGGAACGTCGGGCTGAATCCGATCCCTTCGCCGGCTCTGCTCAGGTCCGAGGCGCTGCCGGCGCCGGCCAGCGCCTGGCTGCCCTCCTTCCGTAGCCTGGAAGAGAGCGCCGGCGTCTTCCGTGAACTGATCGGGCTGGGCTACTACGCACTTCGCGGCTGGGTCTAGAAGGCCTGGGTCAGGGCAGGGGGCGCTCCGGTGTCAGGTGCCGGGCTTCTCCTGGCCGCGCAGAGGCCCAGCCGTCGATGGGCTGGGCCTCGTGGTGCAACCTGATGCAGGGCCACCGCGGGCCGGAAACCGGCCGCGTGGGGGCGTCCAGCTACGGGGGGACCTACACACGGCGGTCCCCCCGGCGAGAAAGCTACATGTTCGCCTTGGCGAAGTCCGGGGAAATCACCCGCCAGGCCTCGTGGCCGGCAGGTGCCTTGGCGACGGCAAAGTAGCGTGGTTTGCCCTTGACGTCCTTGGTCTCGATCCTCCACTCTGTGCTCTTGAACTTGCTCTTGGTCTTCATATCGAAGAATTCGAGTTCTGGCTTCACTGTTCCTCCTGTGGGCGCCCCTCCGGGCTAGGTTCGCGGCCAAATCCTAGCCTTATTTGAGAAA
>Ga0105106_10001196_pt1 | contig 18652 bp, 16 predicted proteins | sample PPLLaktember2015_5_FD_79109 | JGI IMG/M metagenome (GOLD analysis project Ga0105106, IMG submission 79109) | Freshwater sediment microbial communities from Prairie Pothole Lake near Jamestown, North Dakota, USA - PPLs Lake P8 Core (1) Depth... | ecosystem: Environmental > Aquatic > Freshwater >...
GGGCATATTGTTGAACACGGCGCCGTTGCTGGCAGCGATATTCCAACCGCCGGTGACCCAGGAGGCGCTGCCGTAATTGTCCAGCCGGCGGCCGTTGAGGGTTTTGGTAGCAGCCCCGCCGATGACCAGAGAAGCGCTAGGCGAGATGATAGTGACGCCGCTGCCGGTCTGCGCCCCGCCGTTCCAGGTGTAGGAGCCTTCCACCCGGACGTCACCCGAGCCGCCCAGCGTGCCGCTGGTTTGGGTAAGAGTTGAATATATAGTCAAGGTGTAGCCTGCGTTAATGGTTAGAATACCTCCCTGGAGTGTGAGCCCATCGAGGGATTCGTCGCTGGAAATCACTGGATCGTTGGTGGCGTTGGGGATAACAGCGGTGTCGGCGCTGCCGGGTATGCCCTCGGCGCAGTCAGTCCAGTTGCCGGGATCCGTCCACTCGGCGCTGATCGCGCCGGTCCAGGTGCAGGTGGCGGCGTAAACCAGCGGCGGGTGTAAAAATATGAACGTCAAAAGGGTCAATTCAGCCGCCAGAATAATAATCAGGGCGATTCGACTGTTCCTCATTGCCATCCTCCTGTGAAGCTGTAGAAAGAAAAGTCCTTTTAATTTTCTTTTTGTGAAGGAAACAAAATAGCCACAGACACAACGTCTGCGGCTATCAATGCCCACCAGAATGTTCCCAGACCCGAATTCCCCGATCTGGACGCCACCTTCATTGGAAATGTAATCTATTGTGTGGTATTGCACATCTATTTTAGCATATAAATCCGGGATATAATCACATGGGCTTGCCTAACGTGATACCTGTTCTTCACCCCAACTTGACCCCTGGCTCCAAAATCCTCGAGATCGAGGCGGGCACCTGGCGGCTGGAGATCCCCACCGGACCGGGCGGGCGTTACCGCCTTGCCCAATTGGATGATTACGCCCGAATGCCGCGCCCGGCTTTCCCCTGGAAGGCTCCGCTATCTCTGCAGCTTAGGGCGCGCGCCTCGCACGCCGATCTGCCCGGCACCTGGGGGTTTGGCTTGTGGAACGACCCGTTCAGCTTTTCGATGGGTTTTGGGGGAGGGGCGCGGCGCTTCCCGACTTTACCGCAAGCCGCCTGGTTCTTCTTTGCCTCGCCGCCGAACTGCCTGTCGTTTTATGATGACCAACCGGGGTGCGGAAACCTGGCAATGGTCTTTCGCTCTCAGCATTTCACCCCGGCGCTGCTGGCTTTGGGGCCGGTTTTTGCGCCTCTCCTGGCGTTTCCGCCCGTGGGGCGCGGTTTGCGCCGCCTGTTGCGCGGCGCGATCCAGCAAGATGCGCAGGCTCTCGACCTGGACCCCACCGCCTGGCACGCTTACCGCCTGGAATGGGCGCCGGATGGAGTGCGTTTCAGCGTAGATGATTGGGAGTACGTCAGCGCGGTCTCTCCTCAAGGTCCTTTGGGATTGGTGCTGTGGGTCGATAACCAATACGCAGCTTTCCCAGCGGACGGGCGGCTGCGTTACGGCACGCTGCCTAATCCGCAGCCCGCCTGGATCGAGGTGGCAGGATTAATGGTAGATTCGGGATAGGGGCTCACCACGAAGTTGTCATGAAGATCTATTCACCCCGAAGGATGAAAATTCAACCACCAAGTCGCCAAGACACCAAGAAGTACAACGGATTTTATTTACAGAACAAGGCACAAAGGCGGTTTGAGATAAACGGTAATAAGCCATCCGCATTCACCTCGGTGAGTGTCTTTATACATCTCGATTGTTTCCCTTGGTGCCTCGGAGCCTTGATGGTTAATTATTTATGTACCTTGTGTGAATCCTGTGGCATAATGGGGTGCTGGCGCTTTGAGCGCCGATCCTGGTCCGATGAGGGGTTCGTTTATGGATTTTAACAAAATCTGCGTGATGGGCTTGGGGTATATCGGACTGCCCACTGCCAGCACTTTTGCCACGCACGGTCTGCCGGTGGTAGGGGTGGATGTCAACGCCTCCGTGGTGGAAACCTTGCGCAATGGCGGCTTGCACATTCACGAGCCTGGGCTGCGCACCCTGGTGCAGGCTGCCCTGGGATCCGGCAACCTGATCGTGAGCACCCAGCCAGAGCCGGCAGATGCCTTTATCATCGCTGTGCCAACGCCTTTCTATAAGGATAAGCGCGCTGACATGCGCGCCGTCACCGCTGCCACCCAGGCGATCGTGCCCCATTTGCGGCCCGGCAACCTGGTGGTGCTCGAATCAACCTCGTCACCGCGCACCACCGTCGACCGGGTTGCACCGATCCTGGAGCAATCTGGCCTCAAAGCCGGGGGCGATTTCCACCTGGCTTACTCGCCCGAGCGCGTCCTGCCCGGGCAGATCCTGCGCGAACTGATCGAGAACGCCCGCGTGATCGGAGGTGTGAACCACGCCTCCTCGGAAGCCGGGCGCGATCTGTACAGCCTTTTTGTGCGCGGTGAGATCATCCTGACCGATGCCACTACCGCTGAGATGGTCAAGCTGATGGAAAACACTTACCGGGATGTCAACATCGCCATTGCCAACGAGTTTGCCCGCCTGGCAGACCGCTTCGGTGTGGATGTGTGGGAGGCCATTGGGCTGGCAAATCGCCACCCGCGCGTCAATATCCTCAGCCCAGGGCCGGGCGTGGGCGGGCACTGCATCAGTGTGGACCCCTGGTTTCTGGTGGAAGCTGCCCCGGATATCACCGCGCTGATCCGTACGGCGCGGAATGTCAACGACGCTCAGCCGCAGCAGGTGGTGGAGCTGGCGCGCCAGGCGGTTGGCGAGCTGCGCGGCTGCCGCGTAGCTGCCCTGGGATTGGCCTACAAGGCGGATGTGGATGATTTGCGCGAGAGCCCGGCAATCGAGGTGGTGCAACGACTGGGTGAGAATGGCGCCCAGGTGCTGGCTTACGAGCCTCTTCGCCTGGACGCCGCGGTTGCCGGAATACAGGCGGCCTCCACCTTGGAAGAAGCCCTGCGAGGAGCGGATCTGGTCTTGCTGCTGGTGGGGCACACCCCGTTGAAACAAATGGACCCGCTGGCGGCGGCCGCCTTGATGCGCGGCCGCATTGCCATGGATGCCGTCAATGGGTGGAACACAGCCGCCTGGCAGAATGCCGGCTTTCGCCTGCACCGTTTGGGCGCGGGCAACCGGCAGGGCGCCGCCTCCGGCCTAAAGCAACCGGAATCAAGAGGGGATTTTGGATAAACTGCGCGTTCTTTCCATCTTTGGCACCCGCCCCGAGGCGGTGAAAATGGCCCCGGTGGTGCAGCAGCTCAAGCGCACCCCGCAAATCGAGTCGCTGGTATGCGTCACCGCCCAGCACCGCGAGATGCTCGACCAGGTGCTGGACCTGTTCAAGATCACGCCGGATATCGATCTGAACCTGATGCGCGCTGACCAATCGCTGGCTCAGCTGACCGCGGCGGTGTTCACCTATCTGGACCCGGTGCTGGCGCATCTGAGACCGGATTGGGTGCTGGTACAGGGCGATACCACCACCGTCATGGCAGCAGCCCTGCTGGCATATTACCAGCGCATCCAGGTGGGGCATGTGGAAGCCGGGCTGCGCACCGGCGATAAATGGCAGCCTTTCCCCGAGGAGATTAACCGCCGGGTAGCGGGTGTGGTGACCGATCTGCACTTCGCACCCACGCAATGGTCGCGAGAGAATTTATTGCGGGAGGGCGTGCCACCCGAGCGTGTGGTAGTCACTGGCAACCCGGTGATCGACGCGCTGCAATCGGTGGCAGCGCTACCGCCCAGCGCCGAGGTGCTCGCTCTGTTTGAAAGCCTGGGTTTGCCTGCACAAGGGCCTGGCCCTCGGATCGTCCTCATCACGGCCCACCGGCGGGAGAACTTTGGACGCCCGCTGGAGAATATCTGCGCTGCGCTGCGCCAGCTTGCCGAATGTTACCCTGAAACCCGCTTCATTTACCCGGTACACCTCAATCCCAACGTGCAAGAGCCGGTTTACCGGCTGCTGGGAGGCATCCCCAACTTCCACCTGCTGCCGCCCCTGGACTACCTGCCGCTGGTGCAACTCATCCGTCGCTCAGCGCTCATCCTGACCGATTCAGGCGGTTTGCAGGAGGAGGCGCCGGGTCTGGGGGTCCCGGTCTTGGTTATGCGCCAGGTCACCGAGCGCCCTGAGGGTGTGCAGGCGGGCACTGTGCGCCTGGTAGGCACCGACCAGCAGGTGATCGTCAGCGAGGCGCGCCGCCTGCTGGATGACCCCGTAGCCCACGCCGCTATGGCGCAGGCAGTCAATCCCTACGGCGACGGTCACGCCGCCGAGCGCATTGTGAAGGCGATTTTGGATTTTCGATTGTAGATTGAGGATTTGGGATTAGCTGTCAGCCGTCAGCTACCAGCTATTAGCTATTGGCTGTTAGCTTTTCGTTGACTCGCTGCCTCGTCTATTTACTGATTTGCACATTTGCTAATTTGCTCTTTCGTTGACTCGCTGCCTCGCTTATTTGCTGATTTGCTTCTTATGCCCCGCGACCTTCCCACCTCCCTGGTCTACGCCCGCGAATGGCCTCTGATCGGGCGCCTGGCTTACTACGCCCTGAAGCTGCTCGGGGTGGAGATCCCGCGCTCGGTGAAGGTGGGTCGCGGTCTGGAGCTGGCCCACGGCGCTTTTGGGCTGGTGGTTCACTCCCGCACCATGATTGGGGAGCGGGTGAAGCTCTACCCGGGCGTCAGCCTGGGGCGCGCCGATATCTACCGCCCGGCGGGGCAGTCGCAGTTCGAGGGTATCGTGATCGAGGATGATGTGATCCTGGCGCCCGGCGCCAAGGTGCTGTGCAAGCAGGGGGTGCTGCGCGTGGGGCGCGGCACAATGGTAGGGGCAAACGCCGTGCTGCTGCAATCCACCGGCGCGTGGGAGATATGGGCTGGCGTACCGGCAAAATGCATCGGAAAGCGCGATGAAACCGCCGCCCACCGTTAATGTTATGACCCAGCCAAAGATTTGTCTCACCCCACAGCTCAGCGGGGTGGGGGGCATGGTCTCCTTCCGCAGCCGCCTGGCGGAAGGGCTGGCAGGGCGCGGCTACGCACTGGCGGACAACCTGGAAGATGCGCGCCTCTCGGCAGTGCTGGTCATCGGCGGGACGCGCCAGCTTGGCGGGTTGTGGCGCGCCAGGCGGCGCGGGGCGCGCATCGTGCAACGCCTGGATGGCATGAACTGGCTGCACAGGCTTCGACCAACAGGCATGCGGCACTGGCTGCGCGCCGAGTATGGCAACCTGCTGCTAGCCTTCATCCGCGCCCGCCTGGCGGATTCCATCGTCTACCAGAGCGAATTCTCGCGCCGCTGGTGGGAGCGAGTGCGCGGCCTTACACCGGCGCCTAACAGGGTGGTGTACAATGGGGTGAACCTGGACGAATTCACCCCGCATGGCGCCCACGAGCGCCCAGGTGAACGCTGCCGGGTGCTGCTGGTGGAAGGCAGCCTGATGGGCGGTTACGAGAGCGGCTTAGAGACCGCGATAGCTCTGGCGGAGAATTTGACTCACCGGCTAAAAAATGCGCATAGCCATTCATTTCCGCAAGGGGTCGAGTTGATGATCGCCGGGCAGGTGGCATCTGATGTGCGCGCCCGCTGGGAAAACCGGCAGGGCTTTCACCTGGTGTGGACCGGGCTGCTGCCGCCGGAGCGCATCCCGCACCTGGACCGCTCGGCGCATCTGCTCTACTCTGCTGATATCAACGCTGCCTGCCCCAATGCGGTCATCGAAGCGCTGGCGTGCGGGCTGCCGGTTCTGGCTTTCGATACCGGCGCGCTGCCCGAGATGGTGGTCGGAGATGCCGGCAGGGTGGTTGCTTATGGCGGCGACCCCTGGCGCTTGCATCTGCCGGATGCGCCCGCCCTGTCAGACGCTGCACTGGAGATTTGCCTGGAGCAGGCGCGTTTTCGCAGCGCCGCGCGCGCCCGAGCCGAGGCTGTTTATGGAATGGATGCGATGGTAGAAGGCTATATCGAGGCTTTGAGCGGAGCATGACCAATCCCCTGCTCTCCTTTGCGGTATTTGCGGCGCGCCTGCTGCCCATGCGCGCTCGCCGCGCCCTTTACCACCTGGGTCCCTTTACACGACTGATCCGCCGGACGCTGAACCGCGCCGCGCCGCAGGGTATGAGCGCGGTGACCATCGCCGCCGGCGCCCTGGAGGGGGCGCGCATACTGCTGGATATGCAGGCGGAAAAAGATTACTGGCTGGGCGCCTACGAGCCGGAACTGGTCGACGCCATCCATGACCTGGTGAAGCCTGGAATGGTGGCTTTCGATGTAGGCGCTAACATCGGCTATATTACCTTGTTGCTGGCGCGTGCCGTGGGAGGGACCGGGCGGGTGGTGGCTTTTGAGGCCCTGCCGGACAACGTGGGGCGCTTACGCCAGGATGTTGCCCTCAACCCTGAGAGGGAATGGATCCAGGTCGTCCACGCTGCCGTAATGGACAAGAGCGGTACAGCGAGTTTCTTGATCGGCCCATCGGATGATATGGGTAAGGTGCAGGGTTCTGCCGGTCGAGAGATCGAGTATGGCGCTGCCATCAGCATCCCCTCGCTTTCCCTGGATGATTACGTATGGCTCCAGGGCGGGCCTGCGCCGCAGGTGATCAAGATGGATATCGAGGGCGGGGAAGTGCTGGCGCTTCCTGGTATGCGCGGCGTGCTGCGCCAGGCGCGCCCAATCATGCTGATCGAGATGCATGGGCCTGAATCGGCGCGGGCTGCCTGGGAGGAATTAAGCGCCGCCGGATACCGCCTGTGCCGCATGGCGCCCGGCTTCCCGCCGGTGACCACTGTGGAGGCGCTGGATTGGAAGTCGTACCTGGCTGCCTTTCCGTGAGATTAACAAGGCACTTTCCAATAATGTCTTGTTTTATCATTAATTATCTTGTATAATCCACTTATGGATACCCGATTTCAAACTCTGATTACGAAACGCGGGCAGACGGTCGTGCCGGCAGCCATCCGCAGGCGCTATGCAATCCAGGAAGGCGACCGGCTGGTCTGGGTGGATGATGGCGAGGTGATTAAAGTCATCCCTGTTCCGGGCAACCCGTTGAAAGCTTTGCGCGGCCGCGGCAAAGGTGAACATTTGTTGGAGGTACTTTACAAAACGCGTCAAGAGGAGAGACAGCGTGGCGACTGAACGTTATTTGTTAGATACCTCCGCAATTTTTACACTGATCGAGGACGAAGCTGGCGCTGGTCGCATAGAAGATATCTTGAGCGGTGAAGAGTGCATCCTGCCCTGGATGGTCTTGTTGGAAGCCACCTACATCACCCGGCGTGAACGCGGCGAGGCTGAAGCTGAGCGGCGTTATGCACTGCTAAAACAGCTACCCGCGTTAATCTTATGGGAAATCGATGAGCCGGTGCTCTTGACTGCTGCGCGCATCAAATCCACCCATTCGCTTTCGTTGGCGGATGCCATGATCGCGGCTTATGCATATTCTTTGGACGCTGTTTTGGTGCATAAAGACCCTGAGTTCGAGTCGCTGACGTCCTTGATTCGCCTGGAGGCGTTACCTTTCAATTGATGGATAACAACTTCTCTGGTCGCCTGGGGATTCAGCAGCGTGTGCTGCCGGCTTACCGCGCCCCATTCTTTGACATCCTGGCGCAGGCCTGCCAGGGTGGGTTGAGCGTGTTCGCCGGGCAGCCCCAATCTGGGGAGAGCATCCAGGTCGCCACACAACTCCAGGGAGCAGAATATTTCCCGGCCCGCAACTGGCATATTGGCAAGATCACTTCCGTGTTCTACCTGTGCTGGCAAGGCGGGCTGTTGCGCTGGTTGGAAACCTGGCAGCCGGATGCCCTGATTATGGAAGCTAACCCGCGCTACCCCAACAGCCGGCTGGCGGCGCGTTGGATGCACTTACGCCAGCGTCCGGTGTTGGGTTGGGGTCTGGGTGTTTCGGGTGGGAGCGACCGGCTGGAAACGCTGCGCGCTCCCGGGCGATCCCGCTTCCTTTCGTTGTTCGATGGCATGCTGGCGTACAGCCGGCGCGGCGCCGAAGAATACCGCCGCGCGGGTTTCCCGGCGGAGTGCGTCTTTGTGTCGCCCAACGCTGCTGCGCCGCGCCCGGCTGCGCCTCCGCCTCCAAAGGCGCCAGTGTTTTCCCAACGCCCGGGCGTGCTGTTTGTTGGGCGTCTGCAAGCGCGCAAGCGCATCGACCTGCTCCTGCAGGCCTGTGCAGCGCTGCCGGAGGAGATCCAGCCAGATTTGACCCTCATCGGCGAGGGACCGTCATTGGGCGACTTCCAGGCGCTGGCGCAGGCGGTGTACCCGCGGGCGCGCTTCATGGGGGCGCTGCGCGGTGCCGAGCTGCAATCCTACTTCGCGAGGGCGGATCTGTTCGTTCTGCCCGGCACGGGAGGCTTAGCGGTGCAGGAAGCCATGGCGCACGGCTTGCCGGTGATCGTCGCCGAGGGCGACGGCACGCAGGAAGACCTGGTGCGCCCCGCCAACGGCTGGCTGGTGCCCCCAGGGGAGCTTTCGCCTCTGGTGGAAGCCCTGCGCCAGGCGCTCTCGGATGCGGCGCGCTTGCGGCGCATGGGGCTGGAATCGTACCGCATCGTGGCGGAGGAAGCCAACCTGGAGCGCATGGTGGAAGCTTTCGTGCAGGCGGTGAGGGCAGCCCAAACCCAGGCTACACGTTTGCGAGAAACCGTCCACGAATAGACGCGTATAACCGAATATTGTGGGGTGCAAATTCGTGTTCAGCATTCGTGGACAGGAATTTCTACGCGTGATTATTTTCCTGAGGGAGCTTTAACCGCACCCGCGTGGCGACGCCCGGGGTGCTTTCCAGCTCCAACGACCCGCCTACCACCGCCATCAGCGTACTGTGCAGGGTGAGTCCTTGCCCGCTGCCGGTGCGATCGCTGCGGTCGCGGCCTGGGCGATTTTCGCCCAGCCCCACGCCGTTGTCCTCGATCTCGATTTGCAGACCATCCTGCCAGACGGCGCGCACACGCAGGCGCAGCGGTTCATTGGACTCGGGAGGTCGCGCGTGGCGGGCAGCGTTGCGCAGCGCTTCGCGCCCGGCGTAATAGATCACCTCGGCGCTCAACGGCGCCAGGCCGCGGGCGCGCTGCTCCAGGTCGGTGGCAATCTCCCAGGTCACTTCGTCGAAGGCATTTTTTAGCTCATTGTTCACGATCTCCTGCAATGCCGGGATCAATCCCAGGCGGGCGACTTCGGGCGAGGTGGCTTTGGGCAGGTCGTGCAGCAAGTTGGCGATCTGGCGGTGGGCGCTCGCCAGCGTTTGGGTCACCTTGGCGCTCCCTTCAGGCTCGCTGCTCAATTCCAGCAGGGCTGCGTGCAGGCGCGGCAGCACTTCATCGTGCAGGATGCGGCGGGTCTGCTGGTCCAGCACCTGGCTCTCCGCCATGCGCTGGCGCTGCAGGACGATCAGGCGGCGGGCGATCTCGGCGCTGGCTTGAATATCCGCCAGGCGCTCGCCGCTGGCACGCGCGATCTCGATTTCTTCTTGCGAGTAGAAGCCGCCATCCTGCTTCTCGCCCAGGAACAGGATGCCGATCAGGCCGCGCTCGCTCCATAATGGCGCCGCCCAAATTGCGCCGTCGTATAGGTGGGGATCCAGAGGCAGACCGGTCATGTGAGGCGAGCTGAGCTGCGCCAGCAGGCGCCCAGGCGTGGGTAGCCGGTCCGGCGAATCCGGCGGGTAGCGCAGCGGTGCGCCGCCCAGGGCTGCCAGCGCCCCCAATGGCAGCAGGGTTGCCTGGCGCGCCCCCAATACATCCCGGCACAAGGCGCTGAAGGGCGCCATCAAATCCAGGTGTGGCTGGTTGGAGGGGGTGGAAGTGAGCAGGCTATCGAACAGGCGCTGGCTGGTTACAAACGGGCGTAGCTGTCGGATGCTATTCTCTCGTTCGTTGAAACTTTGCCAGCCAAACCAGGCATAGGAAAACGCTGCCACCAGGAGAATCGCGATCACGCCGAAAATCGCCGGAACCTGGGCGGTGATTGTCGTAGAGGCCGCCAGGCTAAGCGCGCCTGCCAGCGCCATGGCGCTGCGCCATTGTTGGATGAAGCCGCGCCGCGGCAGGGTCTTTCCGGTGAAGATTTCGTAAGAGACGATCGCCTGGCCCAAAAGCCAGCTGGCGCCCATCAGCAGGGCTGCCAGGATCAGATCCAGGATGGACAGTGTCGTGGCGTTGGAATAGATCAGGCTTGAAATATCGGAGGTCTGGCGCGCCATTTGGAGCAGCCACAGGATGATGGCGCCCACCAGCAGGCTTACTACCAGCAGCACCAGGGAGGTGGCGGTCAGCCAGGGGCGCGCCCGGCGCCGCGCCAGGTCGCCCATCACCCGCCTGGAGGGCGCTGGACGCAGCAGGGCATCCAGCGCCAATCCGATGCAAAGCAGGATATAGGGCGGGTACACCAGGGAGAGCAAGGGCACGCTGCCCAGGAAAGGTTGGCGCTCGATTTGCAGCCCGGAATTCCCAGGGAGGCCGGGCAGCGGGTTGGCGAGCAGCAGCACCCCGGCAACCAGCAGCGTGCCGCCCACGCTCAGCCACAGCCAGAGCCGCTGGCGGCGGTGCAGGTGGCTTTGAGGGGCTTCCCAGTAGCCGCTGTACCATAACATCAGCAGGTACCAGGCGTATGGCGCGGCGATCAGAGGCGCCCAGCCTACATGCCACCAAAAGTTGAAAGCGCGGATTAACGAAGCCGCTCCCAGGCTCAAGACGATGGAATGACTGACGAAAAACGCCGCCCCTGCCAGCAGACCGCCCACTGCCAGCAGCACCCCCCACGAGCGGCGTTCGGCATTGAACAGCACCGTCAACCCCAGCCACACTAGCAGGATGGCGATGAACAACGAGATTGCCAGCGCAGCCCAATCCAGCAAGAACTGACCGCTCATGTCCCGTCCCACGGCACTTGCTGCCCGCGTTCGTCCAGTATGTACGCCGCTCCCTGGCTATCCCACGTCAGAAATCGCCCGCTGTTGACAATCAGCGCCGCGCGTGTGCGCGCCACTTTCTCGTCGGTGCTGCTCTCGTCCAGGCCCCAGGTGGCGTAGATTTGCCCGTTGGTGCGGCTGATGGTGCGCTTGTCGCGGAAACCGAGCCGGGAGGCGATCTGCTCGTTGGTCAGCCCTTGCGCCAGCAGGCGTGCGACTGCCTGCTCGTTGGGCTCTAGCAACGCCATAGGAGATTGCTCGTCCTTGTGGCGCACCTCCAGCACGCGCGCCTCGATCTCGGGGTCGATGAAACTGCGCCCTGAGACGGCATCGCGCAGCAAAGGCACGATCATCTGCGGCAGCAGGTAATTGGATTTGCGCACGTAGGCATAATGGCTGAGAATGCCGGAGCGGCGGAAGTCGCGATAATAGCTGTCATCATCCTGAATCGAGTAAAAGACCACCGGCAGGCGCGGGTATTCGCGCCGGATGGCGACGGCTGCCTGGATGCCGTTCATCTCGCCCGCCAACTGCACATCCATCAAAATCACCTGAGGAGGTGTTTCCAGGCAGAACGCCAGGGCGGCCTCGCCGCTGTCGCAGCCGCCAGTCACACGGACATCGCCTGTGGCTTCCAGGCCAATTTTCAAGGCCTGGCGCAATTTGGCGTTATCTTCAACCAGCAGACATTCCAATTTCCAATCACCTTGCAGCCTTGAAACGGGGCGAAACCACTCAGCGGAACAAGAATGGGATCGCTACGATCAGGAAGATTGCCCAGATGGTGTAGCCTACAGCGCCCAGGCTGAAGACCGACTTCAGGTCATCACTCCAGGCCTGCCCGCGGTTGCGCGCTTGTTTATATGCCAGGATTACCAGGATAGCGATGTTGATGATGTTCCAGCCTATGATCGTCAGGCGATTGATGGTAATCCCGCCTTGAAACGTGCGGTAAACCGTCGCAGAGAGGGCGTACAGGCTGACCAGGATGGCTAAAATAGCGACCGCCAGGATGCCGTTGCGCAGATTGCGCTGCAGCCCGGCGGAGAGCGTCTCAACTTTTATGGGGGTAACTCCGATCAGCAATCCCATGATGGCAAAAAGCATCACATTGTAAACGATCAAAAGGTCACGGTTCCTGAAGGGTTCCATGAAGTTGAAGGGGATGACGAAGACGTAAACCAATAGAACGAACAAAGTTAGCGGCAGCAGCAGGCGCATCATGGTGGCGATCAGCTTGCTCAAGCCCTGGCTGAAATCCTGCTCCTCGGCCTCCAAACCAGGGTCGTACATACTGGCAACTGCCAGGACCGGGATCAGCCCGAAACCACCCGCGGCGATCAGGCGCATTAATACGTCAGGGAGCTTGATGCTCAAGGCCTGGAACAACCCGATGGTGATGGTGCCGAAAGCCACGCCGGCAATCAGGTACAGCCCGGCGGTGATCATCACTTCGATAGACTTGGTCAAGAAGGCGAAGCGCGCATCCTGGTTCGAGCGCACACCCACCAGGCTGATCCCCAAGACGACCCAGCTCAACAAGGGCAGGTGGATTGCCATCAAATCCAGGTAATGACGGTGATAGCCCATGGTCTGGCTTGGGGCGATGAGCAGCGCATAGATGCATGCCACGGCAAGCAGGATCCCCGCTGTCAGGCTGCGACTGGCATACCGACGAGCGGTGATAACCAGGAAAGCCAGCGCCAGCAGGGTGGCAATCGGCGCCCACAGCAAGACGATGTGGGGGATGTGATCCAGGAACTGCAAGTTGGGATCCGAGAGCAGCCAGAATATCAAACCGGTGATGACACCCGTCGGGATTGCCAGCTTCCAATTGGGGGCAAATTCCCTGCGCTTTGGCGGTGCAGTCTCTGCGCTCAAGCGGTAATGCCAGGCAGCCAAAAGCAAGTTTTCCGGAGCACCCAGGTAGAGATTTTCGATGGCTGCGCCGAAATCCGTTTGCTTGCCTTCCTTCAACGCGCGGCGATACAGGTCTTCTACCTCCTGTGGATTGCTGGTTGCAGATTGTATTTCAAAGCGGTATTCCATAGGGGCCTTCCTCCCATTCCCATTGATGATAGATATGTTCGGTTAGACCATACGCTTATTCTACTCCCGAGTCAAGCACCTGGGTGCTTAATCTGGCGACCTCAGTAGGTGGCGCGCGGCCCTGGCGGCTTCTACAATGGTACCAACAGACTGGAAAACTGCTTACTGGAGGCGATCGATGAAAGTCAAGATGATCCTGCCCGCGCTGACCGAAGCGAAGAGCCCATATTGGAGACCGATCAAATATTCACTCTTCCCGCCCCTGGGATTGGCAACCCTGGCAGGCTACCTGGGGCCGAACGATGAGGTCACTTTGCAGGATGAACACGTGGAGGTGCTCGACCTGGAGGATAACCCCGACCTGGTGGTCATCCAGGTGTATATCACCTCGGCGTACCGCGCTTACCAGATCGCCGATCACTACCGGCGAAAGGGCGCTTACGTGTGCCTGGGCGGACTGCACGTGACTGCGCTGCCGGAAGAAGCCGCCCAGCACGCCGATACGATCTTCATCGGCCCGGGAGAAGATACCTGGCCCGCCTTCCTGGCTGATTACCGCACCTGGTACCCGCAGAAGGTGTACCGCTCGCACACGCGCACGCTGCTAGGCATGCCCCGCATCCGGCGCGACCTGATCCAACGGCGGCTGTACCTGGTGCCCAACTCCATTGTAGTCTCGCGCGGCTGCCCGCATGCGTGCGATTTCTGCTACAAGGAGGCTTTTTTCCGCGGCGGGAAGTCGTTTTACACCCAATCGGTGGATGAGGCCCTGGCTGAGATCGAGCGTCTGCCGGGGCGCCATCTGTATTTCCTGGATGACCACCTGTTCGGCAACCCGCATTTTGCTGCGGCGCTGTTTGATGGCATGCGCGGCATGGGCCGCCTGTGGCAGGCTGCCGGCACCTTGCAGGCAGTGCTGCGACCCGGCTTGCTGGAAAAAGCCGCGGCCTGCGGGCTGCGCAGTTTGTTCGTCGGCTTCGAGACGCTCAGCCCCAAGAACCTGCGCGAGCAGCACAAGCTCCAAAACTTGCAGGCTGGCTCCCGCTTACGCCCGTACGACGCCGCTATCCGCAGGCTGCATGACCTGGGCGTTATGGTCAACGCCAGCTTTGTCTTCGGCATGGACGGCGACGATGAAGACGTCTTCGACCGCACGGTGGAATGGGCCATCCAGCAGGGCGTGGAGACCGCCACGTTTCACATCCTCACCCCATACCCCGGCACTGCGCTGCATGAGCGTATTCAAGCCGAAGGGCGTATCCTGACGCAGAATTGGGATCTGTACGATACGCGCCATGCGGTCTTCCAGCCGGCGCGCATGAGCCCGGAAACCCTGGAAGCCGGCTACCGGCGCGCCTACGAGCAATTTTACCGCTGGGGCTCGATCTGGCAGGGAGCGCTAAGCAAGCCCGACTGGATGGGGCGCCTGCGCCACCTGGCGTATGCCGGCGGGTGGAAGAAGTTCGAGCCGCTGTGGGATTGGGTCATCCGCCTGCAGCGCGTGGGGAATTTCTTGCCGCTGCTGGAGAGGGTGCTGCAGGGATTTAAGCGAGGGGAGGAGAGCGAGTCAGCGAGTCAGCGAAAAAGCGAAAGAGCAAATGAGCGGATCAGCCAATGAGCGAATCTGCGTAGGAATATGCTTATGGTTGATAGCTGACAGCGGATTTGCATTTTTCCCCAATCCGGTGTACCCTCTATGCGATGCGCTTATTATTTGTTGCCGATGGACGATCGGCGATTGCCCTGAACTGGATACGCTACTTCGTCGAGGCCGGGCACGTGGTGCACCTGGCATCGACCTATCCCTGCGCTTCGAATTTACCCCTGGCTTCATTGAATGTGATACCGGTGGCATTCTCGGGGGCATTGGAGACAGATGGCGGAGGTCTCTCCCAGGGGAGGCCGGCGCTGATCCGGCGGCTGGTCCCGGTGGGACTGCGCACCGCGGCGCGCCAATGGCTGGGATTACTCACGCTGCCGCGCGCGGCGCGGCGCTTAAGACAGCTTATCGATGAAATCCAACCTGACCTGGTGCACGCCATGCGCATCCCCTTTGAGGGCATCCTGGCGGCGCAGGCGCTGCAGAGCCATAGCTCCCCGCCGCTGCTGATCTCGGTGTGGGGCAACGATTTCACCCTGCATGCCCCCTCTAATCCCTGGCTGGGCGATGCCACGCGCCTGACGTTGGACCGCGCCAACGCCCTGCATGCCGATGTGCAGCGCGATGTGCGCCTGGCGCGTGAATGGGGTTTCTCCGCGCAGAAACCTGCCATCGTGCTGCCGGGGGCAGGTGGTATCCAATTGGACGTGTTCTACCCGGTGCAGACCTACACCTCCCAGCAAGTGATCAACCCGCGCGGCTGGCGCGCTTATGTGCGCAATGACACCTTTTTCCACGCCATCCCATTGGTGCTGCAGCGCCAGCCGGGTGTGCGTTTCGTCTGCCCGGCGCTAGCAGGCGAGCCCCAGGCGCTGGAGTGGATCGAGAAGTTGGGCATCGCCGGCGCGGTGGAGATGCTGCCCTTGCAGAGCCGTATCCAGATGGCGGAGCACTTCCGCAGCAGCCAGGTGGTAGTCTCGGTCACGACCCATGACGGCACGCCCAATACTCTGCTGGAGGCGATGGCGTGCGGCTGCACACCGGTGGCGGGCGATATCGAGTCGCTGCGCGAGTGGATCACCCCCGGTGAGAACGGGCTGCTGGTGGACCCCGGCGATCCCCAGGCGCTGGCAGAGGCCATCCTGCAGGCGCTGGCAGACCCGGCATTGCGCGCCCGGGCGTTGGAAATCAACACCCGCCTGGTAGCCGAGCGGGCGGAGTACAGGCGGGTGATGTCAGATGCGTTGAATTTTTACGGGTCTCTCTCAACCATCGGCTAGCCGTGTCCTGCCCAAGTACGATAGATTAAAAACACGGCGTCCTATGGCTGTCTGCGGTCATTGATTCCCTGCCTCGTAGCGCACCCAACGGAAACCCGATAAGGAGCTCGGTCTGTCGGGGCATTCGTCCGCGTACAGGTCGATGTATAGCCAGCGTCCGCCTCCGAGCAGCTTGAGCACATACTGCCCGGTGGTGCCATCCGGCATAGGCGAGCAATTCCAACCGTTGATGAAGGTGACAAGGCGCCCATCCAGGCTATACTCGCCGCTGTGTACCACACCATCCGGGGTGCCGTGGGCGGCTGCGTAGAGTCCATCCGCATAGAAAGTTAAGAATAGGTCACCACGATCGGGGTCGGAGCGTGTCCAGGTAGCGATGATGTCCGTAGGAGCAAAATCGGCAGTGGGCACCGGCGGCAGAGGCGTTGGCGATGGGGGGACCGTTGGAGGGGGTGTAGGAGTATCACCTGGGGGGACGGCTGTTGGCATTGGGGTAGGCGGAAGGGATGTGTTGCTGGCGAGGGGTAGCGCTGTGTTCGTCGGAGCGTCAGCCTGCAAGGCATTGGCGCTCTGGCAGCCAGTCATAGCTATTAATAAAACCAGGATCAGAGGTAAGGAGATTTCCATAGTATCTACCTTTAAACGTCGATCGTACGACGAGAAGAGAAAAATTGGTGTTGATTTGAGCGGCGAAGCCGCCCAAATCAACACCAAAATCTCATATCCCGTACTCACGGGGATTATATATGGATGGCGTGCCCGGAAGCGGCGTGAGCGGCTTCCATGAGCGCCTCGCTCAAAGAGGGGTGGGCGTGCACGTTGCGGGCAATCTCGTCGGTGGTCAGCTCCATCATCTGCGCCAGGGTCAGCTCGGGCAGCAGCTCGGTCACCTCGGGGCCGATCATGTGAGCGCCCAGGATCTCGCCGTATTTGGCGTCGGTGAGGATCTTCACCCAGCCGGTGGTCTCACCCAGCCCCAGGGCTTTGCCGTTGGGTTGGAAGGGGAACCGACCTATTTTGACATCGTATCCGCGCTCTTTGGCTTGCGCTTCGGTGTAGCCAAAAGAGGCCACCTGGGGCGTGCAGTAGGTGGCGCGCGGCATCATGGCGTAGTCCAGGGTCACGGTGGGCGCGCCAGCGATATTTTCGGCGCAGATGATGCCCTGCGCCGAGCCGACATGCGCCAGCATCAGCTTGGCGGTCACATCGCCGATGGCCCAAATGCCCGGTACGTTGGTCGCCATGCGCTCGTCGATCTCGACCGCGCCGCGCTCGCTGAGCTTGACGCCGATCTCTTCCAGGCCCAGACCGCGCCCGTTGGGCTTGAAGCCGATCGCCACCAGGGCCTGCTCGGCTTCCAGGGTCTTTTCGCCCTTTTCTCCGGAGACGCGCACCTGCACGCCGCTCTCGGTGGTGGTCAAGGAATCCACTTTGTGCCCGGTGAGCACGCTAATCTTGCGGCGCGCAAAGGCTTTGCCCAGCTCTGCCCCTACTTCTTCATCTTCCAGGGGCACCAGGCGCGGCAGCATCTCCACGATGGTCACCTCCACGCCGTAGGAGTTCCACACAGTGGCGAATTCCACGCCGATGGCGCCTGCCCCGATCACCACGGCGGATCTAGGCAGTTTCTCCTGCAAGATAGCTTCCAGATAGGTGACCACTTTCTCGCCGTCGATCTGCCAGCCCGGCGGAACAGCCACGCTGGCGCCGGTGGCGATGACGATGTTGGAGCCCTTGAGCTCGCTGGTCTTGCCTTCTGCATCCGTCACCACGACGGTATCACGCGCTGCCACGCGGGCGGAGCCCATGTGCACGTCGATGCTGTTTTTCTTCATCAGGAAGCCCACGCCCTTGACTAGGCGGTCTGAGATCTGGCGGCTTCGTTTGACCGCCGCGCCATAGTCCAGGGTCAGATTTTCCAGGCTGAATCCGAATTCTTTGCCGCGCTCGCGCAGGGTATGCGCCACCTCAGCGTTCTTGAGCAGCGCCTTGGAGGGGATGCAGCCCACGTTCAGGCACACGCCTCCCAGCCACTGTTTATCCACGATGGCAGTTTTCAATCCTAATTGGGCGGCGCGGATGGCGCACACATACCCGCCCGGCCCTGCACCGATCACGATGACATCATATTCGCTCATTCCTGCTCCTTAATGCAATGGTCCACAGATGGACACGGATTTCACTGACCTGCCAATTGTACTACGGCCTAATCCCACCCTTGCAGCGTTTCTACGACCTTCATCAGGAAATGGTCGCCGCTGGCCCCGTCCAGGATGCGATGGTCAAAGGTCAGGGAGACGTACACCATGGGCCGGATGGCGATGGTATCGCCCAGGGTTTTATGGCTGATAACCACCACGCGCTTTTGCAGCACGCCCACCCCCAGGATGCCGCACTGCGGCTGGTTGATGATCGGTGTGGCAAACAGCGATCCGCTGATGCCGTGGTTGGTGAGGGTGAAGGTTCCGCCCTTGACCTCGTCGGGCTGCAGCTTCTTGGCGCGCGCCCGGGTTGCCAGGTCGTTGATGGCGCGCGAAAGCCCCAATAGCGAAAGGCCATCGGCATTTTTAATGACCGGTACGATCAAGCCCTCTTCGCCCAGGGAAGTCGCCATACCGATATTGATCGAGCGGTGCAGCAGGATGCCCTGGTCGCTCCAGGAGGAGTTTACCAGCGGGAAGGTCCTCAACGCGGCGACTGCTGCAGCGATGAAATAGGCGGTGAAAGTGAGGTTAGCCCCATCGCGGGCGAAAGCGGCTTTGTGCGCTTCCCGGTGCGCCACCACCC
>Ga0105106_10001198_pt1 | contig 18652 bp, 15 predicted proteins | sample PPLLaktember2015_5_FD_79109 | JGI IMG/M metagenome (GOLD analysis project Ga0105106, IMG submission 79109) | Freshwater sediment microbial communities from Prairie Pothole Lake near Jamestown, North Dakota, USA - PPLs Lake P8 Core (1) Depth... | ecosystem: Environmental > Aquatic > Freshwater >...
ACTCAATAAACAGATGAATACCGGTATACCCCTTCAATATTTCCTGATCCTTGCAACAATAATGTTTTTTGTCGGAGTATATGGTTTTCTTACCCGCAGGAATCTGATTACAATACTTATGTCAGTGGAACTGATACTTAATTCAGTGAATATCAATTTTCTGACATTTAACAGGTATCTCTTTCCGCACAAGCTTGAGGGGCTATTTTTCAGCTTGTTCGTTATTGCTGTTGCGGCATCAGAGGCTGCTGTGGCTATAGCTATTATAATAAATATCTACAGGAGGTTTACCACAATAAATGTTGAAGATGTAAATATGATGAAGTTCTGATTTTAATACGAAGGAAACTGTACTATACATGATTAACTATTCCTATGCTGTCTGGATACCACTTATTCCGTTTTTGATTTTTATCCTGCTTGGCCTTGGAGGTCACAGGCTGAAGCCCAGGCTTTCGGGTCTGATAGGTACTGCCGGTCTGGCAGTTATCACGGTTTTATCTTATATAACAGCCGGGTTTTACTTTTTTTCCGGAGAAAAGATCGATAATACCTTTCAAAAGATAACTGCCTTTAATGTTAACTGGCTGGAATTTACCGATAAGCTGCATATTGACCTGGGTGTTCTGCTTGATCCGATTTCTGTAATGTTGCTTATAGTGATATGCACAGTTTCATTTATGGTCCATATATACAGCCTTGGTTACATGAAGGGAGAAAAGGGCTTTGAGCGGTTTTTTGCCTTTCTTTCCCTGTTCAGTTTTTCAATGATCGGTCTTGTACTGGCTACCAACATCTTCCAGATGTACATCTTCTGGGAGCTTGTCGGGATATCGTCATATCTTCTCATAGGATTTTATTATCAGAAACCTTCGGCTGTAAGAGCTGCAAAAAAAGCTTTTATAGTAACACGATTTGCAGATCTTGGGTTCCTTATCGGCATTCTTTTATTATCGTTCCACACCGGAACATTTGATTTTATTACGCTTACCGATCCGGACGGACCGGCAATTGCCCAGGGTGGAGGGATTGCCTTTATGGGGCTTTCGGTTATGACATGGTCGATGATTCTGGTTTATCTGGGGGGTGTCGGAAAATCAGCAATGTTTCCGTTCCATATCTGGCTTCCTGATGCCATGGAAGGTCCTACTCCTGTTTCAGCTCTTATTCATGCGGCGACAATGGTTGTTGCAGGGGTATATCTGGTAGCAAGGATGTTTCCGGTTTATGCATTCTCCGCTCCGGCAGCTCTCGATGTTGTTGCATATGTCGGTGCATTTTCTTCTTTATTTGCTGCCATAATCGCCTGCACCCAGACTGATATAAAACGGGTTCTGGCCTATTCAACAATTTCGCAGATAGGATATATGATGCTTGCACTGGGAGTATCAGGATACGGGGGACATGCGGGCCTGGGTTACATGGCTTCAATGTTTCATCTGTTCACACATGCAATGTTCAAAGCGTTATTGTTCCTTGGAGCCGGAGCAATCATTCATGCTGTTCACAGCAATTACATGACCGATATGGGTGGCCTTCGCAAATATCTGCCAGTTACCCATTTAACCTTTCTTATCGCGTGTCTTACGATTGCAGGTATTCCGCCTTTCTCAGGATTTTTCAGTAAGGATGAAATTCTTGCAGCTGCCTTCCATCATAACAAATTCTTATTTGCGGTTGAATACGCTGTTGCAGGTCTCACCGCTTTTTATATGTTCAGGCTCTATTTCAATGTTTTCTCGGGAGAAGAAGCTCATTATCATGAAACACCTCATGAGGCCCCGGTAACGATGACAATACCGCTGATTGTTCTTGCAATCGGGGCAGCAATTTCAGGATTTATACCATTTAATAAACTGGTAACCTCGGATGGTAAAGCATTTGAGACTGAGATAGAATGGATAATTGCCATACCCTCGGTTCTCATTGGTCTTCTGGGAATCGGGACAGCATATATACTCTACGGGAAAAAGTCCACAATTCCTGACAGGCTTGCGGCAACATTTAAATACACCTATAAATGGGCATATAATAAATTTTATATTGATGAAATATATCTTTTCGTTACAAAAAAGATCATTTTCAGATTTATTTCTGAACCGGTAGCCTGGTTTGACAGGCATATTGTTGATGGTACGATGAATTCAATAGCTTACGTTACTCAGGCAGTCTCTTTCAGAATAAGAGGCTTCCAGTCGGGTCAGATTCAAAAATATGCTTTTGTTTTTATCTCAGGAGTAATATTGCTGGTATTAATATTTATTTATCTGTGGCCTTAAACTTTAAGAACAAGTATTAAACTATGGATATTTTGACCCTGTTTGTTGTAATTCCGGTTTTGACAATAACCGGGATAGTACTGATAAAAGATATCAGGCAGGTAAAGATCGTGGCTGCAGTCGGAATGGGAATTCAATTACTTCTGGCAGCCATTCTGATATTTCTTTACATTTCGGCCCGCCATGCCGGGAATATGGCTGAGATGCTTTTCGTAAGAGATATAGTTTGGTTCAAAAGCTTTAATATTCACTATGCGGTAGGTGTCGATGGTATTTCAGTTGCAATGATCGGTCTGACTTCAATAGTTGTCATTGCCGGAATTTTTGCATCATGGGAAATGGAATTTCTCACTAAGGAGTTTTTTATATCACTTATACTTCTGGCAACCGGGGTATTTGGTTTTTTTATTTCGATTGACCTGTTTACAATGTTCCTTTTCTATGAACTTGCAGTTATTCCGATGTACCTCCTTATCGGAATTTGGGGCAGCGGACCAAAGGAGTATTCTGCTATGAAGCTGACACTTATGCTTATGGGAGCTTCAGCTCTTCTGCTTGTCGGAATACTCGGAATATATTTTAATTCAGCACCTGAAGGTGGCAGGCTGACTTTCAACATTCTTGAGATCTCTAAGATTAAAATTCCAATGTCAGCTCAGTATATTTTCTTTCCGCTGACATTTGTCGGATTCGGAGTACTCGGAGCACTTTTCCCTTTTCATACATGGTCGCCCGATGGGCATTCATCTGCACCAACTGCCGTATCGATGCTTCATGCCGGTGTTTTGATGAAGCTTGGAGGATATGGCGCTTTCAGAGTTGCAATCTTCCTTATGCCTGAAGCTGCCAGGGAATTATCATGGATCTTTATTATTCTTACAACGGTAAGTGTCATTTACGGTGCATTTGGCGCCATTGCCCAGAAGGATCTTAAATATATAAATGCGTATTCTTCTGTAAGTCATTGCGGCCTGGTTTTGTTCGCAATCCTGATGATGAACAAAACGGCAATGAACGGAGCCATAATCCAGATGATCTCACATGGTTTGATGACTGCCCTTTTCTTTGCACTCATCGGGATGCTCTACGGTCGCACACATACAAGGATGATCAATGAAATGGGAGGTTTAATGAAAGTTATTCCATTTCTTTCTGTTTGCTATGTAATTGCCGGACTGGCTTCACTGGGACTCCCGGGACTAAGCGGATTTGTTGCCGAAATGACAATATTTGTCGGTGCATTCCAGCATCCGGACCTGTTTCACAGGATTGCGACAATTATTGCAGTAACGTCAATAGTAATTACTGCAGTCTATATCCTCAGGGTAATTGCAATCCTTTTACTTGGTCCGACAACAAATGAGAATTATTATCATTTTACAGATGCAAAATGGTTCGAAAAGATCTCCGCAGTTACCCTCATCAGCTTTGTGGCAATTATTGGTCTTGCACCTTTCCTGCTCTCGAAAATGATTGGCTCAAGCCTTCAGCCTGTAATAAATAAAATTCTGACTTTTAACCCTTTCTGATTTTAAACTGATAAATACTCCGGAAGAAAAAGTATGATTTTGGCAAATTTCTTAATAATGCGGAATGAATTGCTACTGACGATTGCAGTCTTGCTGATCCTCATGGCTGAAATATTCCGGGATCCGGCAAAAAAGAGATCAATAAACCGGTTTGCAGTAGTATTGTTTTTTATTATTACAATCATAGGATTTCTGCCTTCACGTTCCGGTTCGCTTTTCGGAGGTATGTATGAAGTTTCGGAAGCCAGATTAATAATGAAAAACATACTGAACATTGGTTCATTATTAGTTTTAATTCAATCAGTCACATGGCTCAATAAAGAAGAGAATTCCGGAAAGATCAGCGAATTTCATATTCTCCTGATTTCGACCCTGACAGGCATGAACTTCATGATTTCGGCAGGTCATTTCCTGATGTTCTATCTGGGGCTTGAACTTGCAACTATTCCAATTGCAGCATTGGCTGCATACGATCGATACAGTAACAAGTCAGCTGAAGCAGGGATCAAACTCATTCTTATCTCGGCTTTATCTTCAGGTATCCTGCTATATGGTTTGTCAATGGTTTACGGTACAACAGGAACTTTATATTTTAATGAAATCGGGAGGCTCTTTGTTAATGATAATCTTCAGATCCTCGGATTTATATTCTTCTTTGCCGGCATGGCATTTAAAATATCGATTGTACCTTTCCATCTTTGGACAGCAGATGTTTACGAAGGCGCCCCGGTTAATGTAACATCCTATTTGTCAGTTATTTCAAAGGGGGCTGCAATTTTTATTTTCATCATAGTTCTCTTTACCGTGTTCCCGGTAATAATTTCGGGCTGGCAGAAGATCATTTATGTCACTGCTGTTTTAACAATGACAATTGGGAATCTGTTTGCTATCCGTCAGCAAAATTTAAAAAGGTTTCTTGCATTTTCCTCTATTTCACAGGCAGGCTATATACTTCTCGGAATTATCGGCGGAAATCAGCTGGGGATGGCATCTGTAATATATTATATACTGGTTTACATTTTTTCAAACCTTGCTGTTTTTGGTGTTGTTGCGGCAATATCAAATGCTAAAGCCAAAGAAAATATTGATGACTATAACGGACTTTATCAGACTAATCCGGGATTAAGCCTTATTATGCTGTTGGGGCTCTTCTCTCTTGCCGGTATTCCCCCGGTTGCCGGATTCTTCGGCAAGTTTTTCCTGTTTACGGCTGCGGCTCAAAAGGGTTTCTACATCCTGGTTCTGATTGCTGTTTTGAATACCATAGTATCTTTATACTACTATCTTTTAGTTGTAAAAGCTATGTTCATAAATAAAAATGAGGCTGTAATCGAAAAATTCAGGAGTGATTTTCCTACCCGCCTTGCTCTTGGGATTTGTGTTGCAGGCATAGTTATTACAGGATTTGCCAGTATTATCTTTGAGGTTATAAAAAATGTGAGTTTCGGAGTTTAATTATTATTTTCCATTTTTATGTCTGTCAATAATGCAAAACATATTGTAGGTGAAATAGATGGTGTTCATTGTACCATAGTAGAATCAGGCATTTCTCCTGACCGGCTGGCTTTTCTGACCGATTTGCTCCGGTTTAACAACTTTGAAGTAAAGAAGATGAAAGATCCTGCAACTCCGGAAGGTGAGGAACCCGGGTACACTATCGGCGTCACGGATCTTGTTTTCAACCCTGTTTTTGCAATTTATGAGCGTAGTCTTAAAACCACTGAGGGGAAGATTGTAACTCCATCATACTGGCAGAAGGGGTATGATGAATGATGTTTACGGTTATTCGATGCCCGAATAATGTTTCATAAACTGAACCCGTTCAATGGCTGCAGGATTTGCCAGAAATATACATAAGTACCATATAATCAGCTATAAAAACTTCATTTAATGATTCTCCCCACCCTGTCTGATATCAAATCCGCTCATAAGAGGATCAAGCCATTTATTCACCAGACACCTGTTTTAACTTCACAACAGCTCAACAAAATATTTGATTGTAACCTTTATTTCAAATGTGAGAACTTCCAGCGGGTTGGCGCATTTAAATTCCGGGGAGCAACTAATGCGGTCCTGCAATTAGCTGATGATGAGAAAAAAAGAGGAGTTGTAACTCATTCATCAGGGAACCATGCGGCTGCCCTGGCGTTAGCAGCAACAATGAATGGTGTGAAGCCTTACATTGTTATGCCGGAAAACGCTCCTGTAGTTAAGAAGAATGCCGTCGCAGGCTATGGGGCAGAGATCACTTTTTGCAAACCTACTCTTCAGGCACGCGAGGAAACAACCCGGCTCATAATGGAAAAATCAGGAGCCATTCTTGTTCACCCTTATGATAATTTCAATGTTATATGCGGGCAGGGGACTGCTGCATTGGAGCTCCTGGAGGAGATCGGCAATCTCGATATAGTTGTTGCCCCGGTCGGAGGCGGAGGGCTGCTGAGCGGAACTTCGACCACCGTAAAAGGTATCAGTGACAAGATCAAAGTTATCGGCGCAGAACCCTTGAATGCCAATGATGCATGGAAATCATTCACTACAGGAGTACTGACTCCTTCTGTTAATCCGTCAACAATAGCTGACGGATTGCTGACATCCCTGAGCGAACTGACCTTCTCAGTCGTCAGAAAAAATGTCGATCAGATTTTCACCGTCATGGAAGAGACAATCATTGAATGCATGTTGCTGGTGTGGGAGAGGATGAAGATCATTATTGAGCCATCCTCTGCGACAGTGCTTGCAGTGGTCAGGGAAAATCCTGATTTTTTCAGAGGCAAAAAAACCGGTCTGATTATCAGCGGAGGCAACGTGGATTTCAGGAAGCTTCCTTTCTGACTCTTTTTTTGAAATAGGCCACTATCGGGTAGTGATCAGAGAACTTCACCTTAATAATTTCGAAATATTTACTTTCGAGGGAATTATCATAGAGTATATAATCTATCCTGTTTGCCGGATAGTTGCCCTTGTAAGTAAATCCTGCCCCGTAACCCGAACTGACGAATGCATCATTCAGACCATCCCGGATCTTCCTGTAGGAATATGAAACAGGAGTGTCATTAAAGTCTCCGGCTACGATAACCGGATGTTGCGACCGGCTAATCTGTCCTTTTACCACCTCTGCCTGCTTAGCCCGCCTGATGAAAGCCCTCCTGAGGCTTATCGAGAGGTCTTTTATTTCACCGAGAGCCTCCCTGTCATATTGTTGCGAAGCCATCTCCTCAAAGAATGAGCTTTCCATCCGTTTCAGCCTGAATGACTGCAGATGATTGTTGAAAATCCTGAATGTATCATTCCGGATCAGAATATCCGTAAAGATAGTGAGGCTTGATGAGCGGGGGTGGATAATCTCACCCCGGCCTGTTATGGGAAATTTGCTGTAGGTGACAATCCCGAAATACCTGTTTTTACTGCTTCTAATTACTTTCATGTGGGAATAATATTTCCCTCCGAGAGCATTCCGGATAGAAGTATCCTTCTGCCCCGGATCGCCATTCACATAAAACTCCTGCAGACAGATAATATCAGGCTGCTGCCTCTTTAAAAATTCAATAATCTTCGTTTCCGAACTGGCATTCTGATTCTCAAAGTTTCTCATAAGCATCAGATTGTAGCTCATTACCTTAAATGTACCTTCCCTGTTTCCGTTTTGTTTTACAATCCTTATATAGTTGGTGAGGTGAGTGAAGCCCACAGCTATAACCAGAACCGAAATAAGAGCTTCATACCTTAACATCACAGCCCATAGGATAGCCAGTATAATATTGATAAGCAGAAGATATGGATATGCCAGTCCGAAAAATGCAGGCGGAGAAAAATTTTCAGGACTGATGTGTACCGCGAGGTAAGATATCAGCAGCGCAAGCGCAAACAGTAAATTAACTACCAGCAGTACTCTATGAAAGAATTTTCTCAATTAAGAAAAGATTTAATACGAAGCTACCGGAATTAAGGTGATAGTGTACTTTCGGATGTTAGTTTTTGATAAGTAAATGCCACTGTTATTTCAAGTCGTCTTTTGCGTTGATCAGTTTTTTTGCTGACTTTCTTTAAATAAGATTTCCTTTTCCTCTTTGGTCAGACTGTCATAACCCCCTTTTGAAATTTTATCAAGGATCTGGTTTATTCTTGCCTGGCGTTCTGTTTTTAATTTATTGTAATCATATTCGGTTGCAGGCTTTTTGTAAGTTACCTTCATTTTTTTCCGGGGTTTGAACAATGTTGCAAAAAAATCGATAATTCTGTTGATACCTTTCCCGATATCACGCCCTTTTTTTATGTTCAGCGTAAAAAGATATCCGAAAAGAGCACCGCCGATGTGAGCAAGTTTTCCTCCGGAATTCACAGAGAAATCGACAGCAGAAGTAAGTATAAAAATCACCAGGGCAACATAAATGATCCTTATCCTTCCAATAAACAGGAGGTTGATGGTATAATTGGGTACATAAGCTGCAATTGCAATTACAATAGCCATTACCGATGCTGATGCACCTATCGCAACAGATTCATTTATGATTCCCTGGTACACCGGGAAAATATTAAATGAAAGCACATATACAATCGCACCGCAAATCCCGCCAAGCAGGTAGACGGCTACAAGCTTTCTCTGGTCGAGGTATTCGAGAAAGATCCTGCCGAACCAGTAAAGCCAGAGCATATTGAACAGGATATGCCATATATCTTTGTGCGTGAACATGTAAGTGATTATTGTCCAGGGCCTGACAAGCAGGGCACTTAACGATGCAGGAACAGAGAGCAGATCGATTACCTTTACCGGGATTGTCTGATTATTAAGAAGGAAGGCAATAATTGAAACAACCGAAATAATTATAAATACGGCAACATTGATATAGATCAGCCTGGTCAGGCTGGTTCCGGAGCGGAATGATTTCAGTATATTGTCCCGGACCGCCATCAGTAAAGGGTTTTTGTTGTTTTCCTCCAGTACCTTATCAGAATGTATCCAAAGAGCATACCACCCAGATGTGCTGCATGTGCAATATTACTTCCCGGCTGGGTGAAAGCCAGATAAAGCTCGATACCGCCATATATCATGACAAACCATTTTGCTTTTATCGGGATAGGAGGAAGGAGAAGCATAAGCTGAGTATTGGGGAATAAAACGCCGAATGCAAGAAGTATCCCGAATACTGCACCCGATGCGCCAACTGTAGGGATGTTAAGTAACATCTGAAGACTCTGCATTTCAGGATCGTCCCAGGTCCTTCCCTGTTTCAATAATGCAGCTCCGTCATTGATAACTGTCTGGATACTTTCGGGACTGAGTTTCTGAATCAGACTATTGTATTCGAAGGCTATTACCGTTTCATGTACCAGCGCTGCCCCAAGTCCGCAAACAAGATAATAGATCAGAAACCGTTTTGGACCCCAGACGTTCTCAAGCACCTGACCGAAAATATAGAGTGCATACATATTGAAGAAAAGATGCCAGAAACCGGCATGCATGAACATATGCGTAAGGATCTGAAAAGGTCTGAAGTTACTGGATTTTGGAAAATAGAGACCAAGGATTTCATTGAGATCGTATCCAAGAGTGCTCTTAACGACATAATAGGCCAGAAGCATCAGTACGTTGGCCATTATAATATTTTTGACTACCGGTGGTAATCCGAAAAAACCTCTGCCGTATCCGTTCATTTATTACTTTATTATAATCCCTAAGGAATTTAACGCCTGGGCAAAGCTAATGTTTATGTGTTAATCCGGCAAGTTATTAACTCTTACCCTATTTGAATTTTTTATCAAGATCGTCAAGAGTAATAATTGTAATCACCGGTTTTCCCTTTGGTGAGTAATTGGGAGCCGAGCATGCGAATAAACTGTCAAATAGGGTTTCCATCTCACTCTGAACCAGCACTTTGCCATAATGTATTGCAGATGCCCCGGCCATCGCTGCTGCAAGCTTCTCCTTTGCACCGGTTGCAGGATCTGTCGTGGTACTTTTATACTCCTCAATTAATATCTCGAGCATTTCAGCCGGATCGGTGGATCCGGAGTTTGACGGACGTCCTTTCAGAATTATTTTATTTTTCCCCTGGTACTGAATGGTAAAGCCAAGAAGTTTCAGATCATTGTCGATATCCCTGAGCACGTTATAATCAACAGGATCCATCTCGATTGTGACCGGAAACAATTCCGTCTGGCTTGCCGGGATGTTCTTGCCGAGGCAATCCAGAAACCGTTCGTAAAGCACCCTTTCATGGGCACGTTTCTGGTCGATCAGCATCAATCCCGACTTCACAGGGCAAACTATATATTTGTTTTTTACCTGGAAGAATTTTCTTTCAGTCTCTCTTATCCTCCCGGCTTGCTCCGGACTCTCATTTTCTTTTTCAAGAGTTGAGTAAAGCTTTTCCCAGTGTTCTGCATTCTCCCTTTCAAATCTCTCTATATAGTCAGTTCTGCGAAAATCAGGTTCATCTTTTTCAAATGGATTATATTGCGGATTGATCTCAATACCAGGCTGTTCGGGGATTGTATCTGATGAGCCTCTTACAGGAATATCAATCAAGGCTTCATTTTCAAAGTCAAGTGAAGGTACTATATTGAAACGGCCGAGCGCTTCACGGACTGATGCCATAAGTATCTGCCAGATCGACCTTTCATCTTCGAATTTTATTTCAGTTTTTGTAGGGTGTATATTGATATCGATTGACGCAGGATCGGATTCCATGAATATAAAATAAGAAGGAATGGCTTCTGCAGGTAGGATGTTCTGGTAGGCTTCTGCAACAGCTTTATGAAAATAAGGGTGTTTCATGAAGCGGTTATTGACAAAAAAGAATTGTTCACCATAGGTGCGGCGGGCACTCTCCGGTTTGCCGACAAAACCCCTGATATTGACAAGGGTTGTTTCGGTTTCAAGTGTTATAAGTTCCTGGTTGATCTGTTTTCCGAAAACACCAGTTATCCGTTGCCTTCTGTTTCCGGATATCAGGTTGTACACCTCTGTGCCATTGTGATACAGAGTAAACCTAATTTCCGGATGCGCAATGACAACCTTCTGGAATTCAACAATAATATGTCTCAGCTCAGTGTTGTCGGTTTTAAGGAATTTTCTCCTTGCGGGCACATTGAAGAATAGGTTTTTAATGGAAAAGCTTGATCCTACAGGACAGCTGCAGGGCTCTTGTGTTTCAACCTTTGAGCCGCCGATCACCACAAGTGTGCCTGTTTCCAGGTCTTCCCTGCGGGTTTTGAGTTCTACCATAGCCACGGCTGCAATGGAAGCCAGGGCCTCTCCGCGGAATCCTTTAGTACTGATCGCAAACAGATCTTTTGCTGATGATATTTTCGAGGTAGCATGCCTTTCAAACGAAAGCCTGGCATCAGTCTCTGACATTCCCCAACCATCATCAGTGACCTGGATCAGGGTCTTTCCCGAATCCTTAATTATAACGCTGATATTTTTTCCACCGGCATCAACAGCGTTTTCCATAAGCTCCTTAACAACGGAAGCCGGCCGCTGGATTACCTCGCCTGCAGCAATCTGGTTTGCCACCGAATCAGGTAATAATTTGATAATATCAGGCATTTAATCAGATAAATCTCCTACAACAAATATAAAATTAATTGCCGTATAGCCTTTCATTTACAATTCTCAGTCGCAATTCTGTAAATTCTTTTACAGATGATTATCTTTGGGCAAACTTGATCTGAATGAAAAATCTTCTTCTAATTACATTCCTGGTTTCCCTGTTATTGTTTTCAGGATGTGCCCGGGATTCCGAAAAAGATACGGTCAGGGTGATGACACTGAATTTAAGGTATGATAATCCCCGCGACAGCGCAAATGCATGGAAGAACAGGATCCCGATTGTCTGCAAATATCTGCAGGATGAGAAACCCGATCTGCTGGGAATGCAGGAAGTGCTGAATCACCAGTATCAGTTGCTCGATTCGGTTCTGAGCGACTATTCCTCGATAGGTGTAGGCAGAAGCGACGGCGCCAAAGCAGGGGAGATGAATCCGGTCTTTTTCAGAAAGGACAGGTTCGATATGGTAAGAACAAAAACTTTCTGGCTTTCCGGGGCGCCTGAGGTTGCCGGATCAATGGACTGGGGTGCTAACCTGCCGCGTATTGTAACCTGGGTTGAACTCGCAGATAAAAACAGCCAGGAACACCTTTACTTCTTCAATACACATTTCGCTCATGATTCTGATTCCGCAAGAGTAAGAAGTTCCGGACTGCTTCTATTTAAGGCTGACAGCATTGCCTCCGGATTCCCGTTTGTAATTACAGGCGATTTTAATATGCTTCCCACGAGCAAGGGATATGAAATTCTGACAGGACCGTTTGAAAGTGTCCCCCTGTTAAAGGATTCATATGTGATTTCAGAAAAGAACCCTGATGGCCCGGTATATACATTTAATGGTTTTTCTGACAAACCGGGATCAGGCAGGATCGATTATATCTTTGTAAGGGATGGCTTAAAGGTGTTGAGTCACAGCACTATAATAGTGAAGGATCATGGGATTTATATCTCTGACCACTGGCCGGTAATGGCGCAGATTTTAATTAAATAAAGAATTTTTCATCTGTTTTTCCGCATGTCACGCTTATGTGGGATCGACGGGAAACCTTTTCATGCTGATTTTTTGTAGCGCATTACTGCAAAAGATGTAAATGCAATGGCGATCAGAATAAGTGCATAAATATCCCGGCTTATATCCTGTAATGTTGATCCTTTTAACATTACCATCCTGTTTATCCTCATAAGGTAGGAGACAGGATTGAAGTAATTGTTGAACTTCTGCGCCCATACCGGCATACTTTCGTATGGTGTGAAAATCCCGCTCATCAGGATAAAGATAATCATACAAAAGAAAGCAATGAACATAAATTGCTGCTGGGTGCCTGCCATGGTTGAGATGAAAAGTGCAAATCCGAGGATCGCGATCATGAATATAAATGCACTGAGAAACAGCAGAGCAATACTTCCTTCAAAAGGCAGATTGAATACCAGGCTCCCGATCAGCATCCCAATTGCCAGATCAATGAGACCTATAATGAGGAATGGAACCATTTTGGCTAAAATGAAATGATACTTCCTGATGGGTGTGACGTTTATCTGTTCTATTGTTCCGATCTCTTTCTCCCTCACAAGATTAAGTCCGGCAAGCAAAAAACCTACTGCCGTGACCAGGATCCCGAGGATGCCAGGTACCATATAGTGCTTATAATTAAGCATTTCATTATACCAGTACCTGTTAGTGATTTGGATCTGAGGCATTTGGGCAACAGTCCCAGGGCTGATGTTCTCAGCGATTATATTCACATTATAATCACGGATGACACCATTCAGATAAGCCCATGAAAGCTGTGCAACAGAGGCATTGATAGCATCTATTGAAGCAAGCAGCGTTGCCGGCTTCCCGTTACCAAGCTCCCTGCCGAATCCGGAAGGTATCTGAAGAATTACATCACATTTATCCTTATTAAGGAGTCTGTTTGCTTCCTTCTCTGAGAATGTTGAGAACCGGATCTTAAAGAATGTCGAACCTTCAAGCTGGCTTATCAGTTCCCGCGACTCCGATGTCATATCCCTGTCAATGACTGCAACTTTGACATTCCTGATCTCAAAAGTAACAGCCGGCACAAGTATAAGCAGCTGGACAATCGGAACAGCAAAAACAGCTCTTCCGATGAACTTGTTCCGGAAGATCTGGATGAATTCTTTTCGTATCAGATATAAAATAGTTCTCATAATTACTTTATCCTTATTCTTTCTCCCTTTCCTATTGCAATCTGATCTTAAACTTCCTGATGCTCAGCCCAATAAAAATTGCCGTCATTACCACCAGTACAAGAGTCTCTTTCCAGACATAAATGAATCCGGTACCCTTTATCATGATGCTTTTAATGATCACAATAAAGAATCTCGGCGGTATAATTACACTTGCATATCTGTAAATGCCTGGCATATTCTCAATGGGAAATATGAATCCGGAGAGCAGGATGGTAGGCAGCATCATTCCGACGAGAGATATAAAAATTGCCTGTTGCATTGTTTTCGATACAGTCGAAATGAGGATACCCAGTGAGAGGCTCATCAGGATGTAAAGCATGCTTTCGGCCATAAGGAGCACTAAGCTTCCTTTTACGGGTAAGCCGAAAACCAGCCATGATAGCAACAATATTATAATTACATTGATCAGTGAGAGGAAAAAATATGGCATCACTTTACCAAGGATTATCTGCAAAGGTCTGAGTGGCGAGACAAGAAGCACCTCCATGGTCCCGAATTCCTTCTCACGGGTGATTGTCACCGAGGTCATAAGTGCGCAGATCAGGATGAGGATGAGGGTTATCACGCCGGGTACAAACATAAAATGACCCTTAAGCGAGGGATTGTAGAACATTCTTACCACAGGCACTATCCGTGGACCATTCATAGCCGGAACACCTGCAAGATCCTGATTAAAACCGGTCACTATAGCTGTTATATAATTTGTAACCAGGGTTGCTGCATTTGGTTCGGAACCATCAGCTATTATGCTCATCCGGGCTTTTCCCTCACTTACAAGATTACGACCGAAGTTCTCACCAAACACAATCACGGCTTTTGTTTTACCCTTCTTCAGTACCCTGTCAATATCATTATAAGTCAGCAGGTTTTCAGTAAGGTGAAAAAAATCCGATGAGCAGATCTTGTCAGAGAGCTTTTGCGTAGTCTCATCTCCTGACAGATCCAGAATCGCTACACCTGCCTTTTTAATATCAGTACTGACCACATATCCGAATATCAGTATCTGTGCAGCAGGTATCCCGAAAAGGATTATCAGTGTGCGGTAATCCCTGAATATATGAAGGAACTCTTTTTTGACAAATCCAAGAAAACGATTCATAATATAGTCAGTTATATGTTGTTTTAACCTTCTCCCCTGGGAGAAGAGGCGGGGGGATGAGGTTGATTATTTACTGGTCTTGCGATTTTCACAAAAACCTCTTCTACCGACTCCGCATTATATTTCCTTTTAAGCTCTGCCGGAGTGTCGATTGCCACGATTTTACCCTCGCTCATTATCGAAACACGGTCACAATATTCAGCTTCATCCATATAATGTGTTGTAACAAAAACAGTTATTCGCCTTTGTGCCGTCTCATAAATCATTTCCCAGAATTGCCGGCGTGTTATCGGATCAACACCGCCGGTAGGTTCATCAAGAAACACGATTTTCGGCTCATGAAGGATCGCAACCGAAAAGGCAAGTTTTTGTTTCAACCCAAGCGGCAGTTCTGAGATAAGTCTGTTTGCATATTCCCTGAAGTCAAGCCTTTCCATAAGCTCAGTGGTTCTTTCCCTGATCAGCGACAGGGTCATTCCATAAATACCGCCATAGAGCATAATATTCTCTTTTGCAGTCAGATCTTCATAAAGTGAAAACTTCTGGCACATATACCCGATATTCTTTTTAATCTGTTCAGCCTGACTGTTTGCATCAAATCCTGCCACCATCACTTTCCCGGATGTTGGTTTTGATAAACCTGACAATATCCTTAAGGTTGTGGTTTTTCCTGCTCCGTTTGCGCCAAGGAACCCGAAAATCTCACCCTCATATACATCAAAATTCAGATCATCATTAGCTGTAAAGCTTCCGAATTTCTTCACAAGGTTCCCGACTGTAATTACTTTGTTCATAAATACTTTTTTTTTACCCACCCCCAACCCCTCCACATTCCTTTTTACCTCACCCCAACCCCTCTCCCTTCGCCTTCGCGTAGCCGCTTTGGCGAAGCAAGGCAGGGGAGAGGGGCTTTATGATTATGATTTCTCTGCCGTTGAGCCGTTGTGTTTTTACGTTGTTGCATCGTTCTCCATAAGCTCCAGAAATCTGTCTTCAATACCTGCTCCGGCCTCACTGATCGTTACCCCGGTAATACCCTCAGATTCAAGGTATTTATAAATTGTCTCATCATACCTGTCGTGCGTGAATGTTACATGAACAGAATCGCCGAAAGGATACGCAGTGTGAGTCTCCGGGAATCTTCTCAGGGCAATTAACAATCTGTATTTTTCTGGTGCTGCTGCCCTGAAGAGCTTTTTAGTAAAGCCATCCTTTATTTTCTGCGGTTGATCGATTGACAATATTTTCCCATTCTGAATCAGGGCCACCCTGTCACACCGCGCGGCTTCGTCCATGTAAGGTGTAGATACAATGATAGTTATATAATAATTCCTGAGCTTTTTAAGCATATCCCAGAATTCTGCCCTGGATACTGCATCAACACCTGTCGTTGGTTCGTCGAGGACTAGCAGCTGTGGTTTATGGATGAGCGCACACGATAATGCCAGCTTCTGTTTCATCCCTCCCGATAGCTTGCCGGCAAGTCTCTTCCTGAATGGTTCAATGTGTGAATAGATATCGGAAATAAGATCGTAGTTTTCCTTAACAGTCGTTCCAAAAACAGTTGCATAGAAATTCAGGTTTTCCTCCACCGACAGATCCTGATAAAGGCTGAACCGCCCGGGCATATATCCGATGTTTTTGCGAAGCTCTTTAAATCCGGTCACGCAATCAAGTCCAAGCACATTCATTTCGCCCTCATCGGGAATAAGAAGTGTTGTAATTATCCTGAAAAGGGTGGTTTTACCTGATCCGTCGGGTCCGATAAATCCGAAAATTTCCGACTTGTCCACCGAGAAGGTGATATTCTTCAGAGCTTCTGTATCTCCGAACTTCTTACTGATGCCTGATGCCTTAATTATTTTATGCATATTTTTGCTTCTTCTCCGTGCTTCTCTGTGTCTTCTCTGTGGATCTCTGTGTAACAAAAGATTATGAAGAACTTACACAGAGAGACACAGAGTATCACTGAGATCCACAGAGGTTTAATTGGATCATCATTTTCATTTTCTTTAGAATATAGCTTCCCCTGGCATTCCGGATTTCATGGTACCGTCATTCTTTACATCAATGGTTACCGCATATACAAGTGTAACACGCTCTTCCTTTGTCTGGATGATTTTCGGGGTGAACTCGGCTTTACCTGATATATAACTTATTATGCCCGGGAAAGTAGCATAACCTTTTTTACCGTCATCAACCCTGACTGTGCACTCCTGACCAAGCTTTATATCTCCCAGCTGAGCTCCGCTGACATACACTTTAAGTTTCATCAGCGACAGGTCAGCCATTTTCACCAGCGGTTTTCCGGCAGCCGTCATCTCACCTGCCTCAGAGTATTTTTCAATGATAGTTCCTTTTATGGGGCTTTTAACACTGCTTCTTGCGACCTGTTCATCAAGAGTTGCATTTTTTGATCCATATACCGACAATTCAGCTGCGATCGATGTCTTTTGGGTATTGTTGGCCGAAATCTGCTTTTGCAGAACTGCTACCTGACCTTTAAGGTCATCATATTGTTTTCTGGTAGCAGCATCATCTTTCAGCATATTCTCTATCCGTGCAAGATTGATGTTCAGATTAACAATCTGCTGATCCAGAATATCATTTTGGGCATTTATTGTATTAATACGTGTCCGGATGCTCATCATTCCGGCATCGATCTCTGATTTCTGCAGATGAAATAATGTAGTATCGATAAGAGCTATTTCTGATCCCTTATCGATATCTGTTCCTTCAGTTACCTCAAATTTCAGAATCTTTCCGCTTGTTTCTGAGGAGACAATCACTTCGGTGGCTTCGAAGTTTCCATAGGCATCTGCCTTGTCTGCTTTGTTGCTGCAGCCAGACAGAACAAGTCCTGCAATAATTATTAATGATCTGGTTCTCATATTGTTATTTTGTTTTTATTTACGATCTTTTACCACCTCCCCCCTGACGGTGATCGTCAGGGGTACTCCTCCTCTGAAGAGGAGGAGAAAGTTTTTTAATTAACTTTCCCCTCCTTTTTAAAGGAGGGGTGTCCCGTCCGCCAGAAAGCGGACGGGACGGGGTGGTTACTCAATTTCCTTTCCGCTGATATTTAAATATTCTATCCTGGCCATCGCAAGATTAATCTTGTGTATTTCATAGTTTATAAGTGTCTGCCTCTCAGAATTTAATTCATTCATATAATCTGTTGCAGTGATGGTTCCGTTTTCATACTGCGATTCGGCAGCAGACGTGATCCTTTTTCTTATCACAATAAGTTCAGAGTCGGATTCAAGCAATGACTCCAGATTTGAGATTTCAGCGCTTTTTGAATCAAGGAGCCTGTTGAGGTTATCTGTAAGATCATTTTTTCTGTTATCAATGATGCCCTGCTGCAGGGTTATCACCTGTTTTTCATTTTTTGCCTTATTCCAGTCGAAAATGTTCCATTTCAAACCTGCACCGAGTATGTAATAAGGGGCAAACTCATCTTTAAAGAAATTGCTACCCGGAGGATTTCCATAGCCAAGTGTGGCAAATCCAAATGCTTTGGGCATTCGTTTGCTTTGTATGACTTGCAGGGTGGCATTGAGCTGTTCTCTCCTGAAGTCAAATAACTTCAATTCCGGACGGCTTAATTCATCTGTTACCTCATCATCTGGTGATGGAAGTACAAATTCTGTGGAAGTATCAATTTCAGTCCCGATAAGACCGGATAATATTTTCAGGAGCGATGTTTTCCTGATCATATTTTCGTCCAGCTGTTGTTTAAGCTTTATCTTTTCTGAAGTAATGACATCAATATCAGATCTTAAAATGACACCGCTGGCCAGGGCGGAATTCATTGAAGAAATACGTTTATCTATAAGCTCAAGATAGTTTTGCAGAAGCTCTTTCTGTCTGTCAAGTAGCAACAGGTTAAAATAATAACCGTTTATCTGTCCCCGGAGCTTATAAAGATCTGTTTCAGTCTGCTTCTGATTGATGTTCAAATCTGCTTTTTCAAGA
>Ga0105106_10001199_pt1 | contig 18642 bp, 19 predicted proteins | sample PPLLaktember2015_5_FD_79109 | JGI IMG/M metagenome (GOLD analysis project Ga0105106, IMG submission 79109) | Freshwater sediment microbial communities from Prairie Pothole Lake near Jamestown, North Dakota, USA - PPLs Lake P8 Core (1) Depth... | ecosystem: Environmental > Aquatic > Freshwater >...
CCTCAACACGCCATCCCTGAGATCACCGCGTCGACCCCGAGATCCTTCAGCCGCCGGGGCAGCGCCGCGAGCGCTTCCTTCTCTTCACCGCCGTGCGTGCTCCCGAACTCGCGCCAGCTCACGAAGCGGATTCCGGGAAAACGGGCCTTGAGTCCTTCTTCGAGGAGATCGAACACGACGTCGCCTTTGAAGAGCTGGTCCCAGAGCTGCGCCACGGTCTTGCCTTCCAGCGATTCCAGGCGCGGGGCGAGCTCGCGCACGCGTTCCTGCCGCGGCGATCGCGGCCAGTGCGCTTCGTAGTAGCCGTCGGTGGTTTCTCTCGTCATGGTGTCCTCCGCAGAATCGATGGTCTCATGTCCGTGGCGCGTCGAGTAGACTCGCCCCGATGATCGTGTACATCCACGGCTTCAACAGCTCGGCGCTCTCCTTCAAGGCGGGTCTCGTGGCGAAGCGCATGGCGGCGCTCGGGCGCGGCGGCGAGTTCGAGTGCCCCGAGCTCCCGCATCGTCCGCGCGAGGCGATAGGTGTGCTCGAGGCGGTGGTGAAGGATCGCGATCCGGCCGATGTCGCCCTCATCGGGAGCTCCCTCGGCGGCTATTACGCAACCTGGCTTTCCGAGCGCTATGGCAACCGCGCGGTGCTGGTGAATCCCGCGGTCAGGCCGTACGTGCTGCTCGCGCAGGCGCTGGGAACGCAGACGAATCTCTACACCGGCGCGGCCTACGAGCTCACGACGGAGCATCTGGCGGAGCTGCGCGCGCTCGAAGTGTCGAGCGTCACGCCGTCGCGCTATCTCTTGATCACGCGCACCGGCGACGAAGTGCTCGATTACCGCGAGGCGGTGGAGAAATATCGCGGCTGCGAGCAGCTCGTGGTCGAAGGCGGCGATCACGGTTTCGGCGATTTCGGGCTTTACCTCGACCGCGCGCTCGCGTTCTGCGGGGTCGTTGCGCGATAATCCGCCCGGCACGGCCTCGCCGGGCGACGTCGCCGGCAATCGCCTGCATCTGGTGAGCGGCGACATCCAGTCCGGCGGCGGCCCGGCGGCTCACATCGAAACCGAGGCCCACGAGTCGCTCGACCTTCCCGAGAAGTAACGCGGGCGCGCGGCGGCCGCCGGTATAATGCAGGGCGCGGCTTTCCGCCGCGCCCTTTTGGTTTCGATCGCCCATCGCGTAGCCCGTTTCGTTCAACTGTGGTGCAGGCGAGGGCGTCTGCACCACGCGTCACCAGTCACCCGTCACGGCTTTCACAGTGAACGTTTTCTACGAAGACGAAGGCACGCTCAAAGTCGGGGCGGTGCTCGCCGACAATGCCGCGACGCTGCAGGTGGAAGCGCCGCACGGCAAGCGCTCGAAGATCAAGGGCGCGTCGGTCCTGCTGCGTTTCGAGCAGCCCGGCATGGCGGATTTCATGCCGCAGGCGCAGCGCGTCGCCGAAACGCTCGACCTCGATTTCCTGTGGCAGTGCTCGAGCGGCGCGGAGTTCGGGTACGAAACCCTCGGGCGCGAGTACTACGGCCGCGCGCCCACACCTGTGGAAGCGGCCGGGGTGCTCCTCAAGCTGCACTCGGCGCCGATGTATTTCTACAAGCGCGGCAAAGGGCGCTACAAGGCCGCGCCCGAGGACGCGCTCAAGGCGGCGCTCGCGAGCGTCGAGCGCAAGAAAGAGCAGGCGCTGCGCAAAGACGCTTACCTCGCGCAATTGAGCGCAGGCGAGCTTCCCGCCGGGATGGAGCCGCTGCTCGCGAGCCTTCTCTACAAGCCCGACCGCAGCACGGTCGAGTGGAAAGCGCTCGAAGAGGCGAGCGCGGCGCTGAAGCTCACGCCCGCCCGCGTGATCGAGCGCTGCCGCGGCATTCCTTCGACTCACGATTACCACCTCAACCGTTTTCTCTTCGAGCAGTTTCCACGCGGCGCGGGGTTCGCGGCCGTATCCGCTTCCGAGCCCGATGCGGAGCTTCCTCTGTCCGAGGTCGCGGCTTTCAGCGTGGACGACGCGTCCACGACCGAGATCGACGACGCTTTCTCGGTGACCGCGCTGCCGAACGGCAACGTGCGGGTCGGCATCCACATCGCGGCCCCGGCGCTCGGCGTCAAGGCGGAAACGCCCCTCGACGCCGTCGCCCGCGAGCGGCTTTCGACGGTGTACTTCCCCGGCGGCAAGATCACCATGCTGCCGCCGCCGGCGATCGACCGCTACACGCTCGAAGCGCAGCGCGACTGTCCCGCGCTCTCGCTCTACACCGAGCTCACACCCGCGTACGAGACGGTTTCCACCGAGACTCGCCTCGAGCGCGTGCGCATGGCCGAGAACCTGCGGCACGATGCGCTCGAGACGCTTTTCACGGGCGAGACGCTGATCGCGGGCGCCATCGACCACGCGTACGCCGGGCCGCTGACGCTCCTGTGGCACTGGGCGCGGCACCTCGAGCGCGCGCGCCGGGGCGACGTTCCGGAAGGCGAACAGCGGCCGGAATACGCGTTTCGCGTCGAGAACGACCGCGTGGAGATCGCCCGGCGCAACCGCGGCGCGCCGATCGACAAGCTCGTCTCCGAGCTCATGATTTACGTGAACAGCCTGTGGGGCCGCGAGCTCGCGGGGACCGACACGCCGGCGATCTATCGCGTGCAGGGGGCGGGCAAAGTGCGCATGAGCACGGTACCCGCAGCGCACGTCGGGCTCGGCGTGGAGCAGTACGTGTGGTCGAGCTCGCCGCTGCGGCGCTACGTCGACCTCGTCAACCAGCGGCAGCTGATCGCGCTCGCGCGCGGAGAAGCGCCGGCTTATCGACAAGGCGACGAGCGGCTGCTCGCGATCATGCGCGAGTTCGAATCGGCGTACGAGGCCTATGCCGAGTTCCAGCGATCGATGGAGCGCTACTGGTGCCTGCGCTGGCTCGTGCAGGAGGGGGTGGAGAGCGTCGAGGCTACGGTGATGCGCGAGAGCCTGTGCCGTTTCGACGCGCTTCCGCTGGTCGTGAGAGTGCCGTCGCTGCCTTCCCTCGCATCGGGATCGCGCGTGGCGCTGGAAGTGTCGAACGTCGACCTCCTCGAGCTCACCTTCCATTGCGAATTCAAGTCCGCGATCGCGCCGCCGCGCGCGAGCGCCGAAGCGCCGCATTCCGAGCCGCAGGCGGACGCGAGCGAAGCTTCCTCTTGACCGCGCCTCAGCCGCCGCGCGCTTCTGTACAATCGCGCCAATGCAGAGTCCCTAACGCCATGAGACGCGTGATGCGCTGTCACGATTTTGGCTCAGATCAAGGAGTGCGACGACGGCAATATCGCGAATATTGCCTAGGAGCACGACGCGGAGATGGGCCAAAAGTCGTGCCAGCCCTTCGGGTTGCGACCAAAACGGCCGCTCACTTTGTCGGGCGGCTTGCTGATATTCGCGATATCAGCTGCGCCCCCCTTCGCGTTATCGACCGTTTTGGCTCGCAACGCACACGTGTCTCATGGTGTTAGGGACTCTTCATTGAAGCCTTCCCGCAAGGTCTTCTTCCTGCCGCGGCGGGCGAAGCACGGACGCCATGGCCGCTGGCAGGCCGCTTACGCCGTGCTCGACGCGCGGATCGCCGAGCTCGAACGGCGTTTCGGCGCGCTAGAGAGCGCCGCGTCGGCGTTTCCAGTCACGCGGCGCATGCGCACCGCGCTCTTCGTGTCAGTCGTGCTTCACCTCGCGATCCTCTTCGGAGTCGGTTTCCAGGTGCCGCAGAAGCCGCGCCCCGACAAGTCGGACCGGTCGCTCGAAGTCGTGCTGGTCAACGCCAAATCGCAGACTAAGCCCATCGTCGCCGACGCGCTCGCCCAGCACAACCTCGACGGCGGCGGCAACACGGACGAGAAGCGACGCGCGCAGAGCCCGCTGCCGGTGCTTCCGGAGCAGTCGGCGGACGCCGACGTGAAGCTCGCGCTGCGCCGCGTCGAGCAGCTCGAGCGCGAAGCGCGCGAGGTGATGACACAGGCGAAGGCGCAAGCCCAGGTGGAGTCGGCGCCCCCCGCGAAACCGGCGCCGGTGGCCGAAGCGAAAAGCGAACCCGCGCCGAGCGCATCCGACATCATGCGGCGAAGCATGGAGATCGCGCGGCTGGAAGCGAAGATCTCCAAGGACTGGGACGCTTACCAGCAGCGCCCGCGGCGGCGTTTCATCGGCTCGCGCACCCAGGAGGCGCGCTTCGCGCGCTATATAGACGACTGGCGGCAGAAAATCGAGCGCATCGGCGATTTGAACTATCCGCAGGGCGCGCGCGACCAGCGGCTGCACGGCAGGCTCGTGGTCACGGTCGCGATCAGGTCCGACGGCACCGTGGAGCAGGTCGACATCAACCGTCCGTCGGGCCACAAGATTCTCGACGAGGCGGCGCGGCGCATCGTCGAGCTCGCGGCGCCTTTTTCGGCGTTTCCCGAAGACATCGCGAAGGACGTCGACATCCTGCACATCACGCGCACGTGGACCTTCACCACGGGCGACCGCTTCGTCTCGGAGTAGCCCATCGCGAGCGTCATGCCCGACAGATACGCAGTCATCGGCAATCCCGTCGCGCACAGCAAATCGCCGCTCATCCACGCCGAATTCGCGCGCGAGACCGGGCAGGACATGACTTATGAGGCGATCTTCGCGGCGCTCCCCGACTTCGAGGCGGAAGTGCTCCGCTTCCGCGAAGCCGGCGGCCGCGGGCTCAACGTGACGCTTCCTTTCAAGCATCGCGCGTATGCGCTCGCTGGCAAGCGCACTCCCCGTGCCGAGCAGGCGCTGGCGGCCAACACGCTGGTCTTCGACGGCGATTCGGTCACCGGGGACAACACCGACGGCGTCGGCCTGGTGCGCGACCTGACCGCAAACCTGCGCTGCGCCCTGAGGGGCCGCCGCATCCTCCTCATGGGCGCGGGCGGCGCGTCGTACGGGGCCTGCGGGCCGCTCCTCGAGCAGGGCCCCGCGCGGCTGGTGATCGCCAACCGCACCGTGGCGAAGGCCGTCGCGCTGTGCGAGCGCTATGCCTCGCACGAAAACGCCGCGGCGCTCTCGGCGTCGAGCTACGACGCGCTCAAAGGGAGCCAGTTCGACGTGGTTGTGAACGCGACATCCGCCGGCCTTGCGGGAGCGATGCCGGCTTTGCCGCCGCGGCTTTTTGCAGGCGGCGCGCTCGCCTACGACATGCTGTACGGCACGGCGACGCCGTTCATGTCGTTCGCGGCGGCCGAAGGCGCGCGCGTAGCCGACGGGCTCGGCATGCTCGTCGAGCAGGCCGCCGAGTCTTTCCACCTTTGGCGCGGTGTGCGGCCGGACACCGCTCCGGTGATCGCCATCCTGCGCCGGTGAGGTTCCTCTGGCGCTTCACGTGGCGCCTCCTGCTCCTCGCGCTGATCGCGCTCACGCTGCTGCAATTCTGGTTTTTCTCATGCGTCTGGTACTGGTCGGTATACGATCCCGATTCGACGGCTTTCATGCGCTCGCGGCTCGAGCGCCTGCGCGAAGAGAAGCCGCGCGCGCAGCTCCAATATCGATGGGTGCCGTACCAGTCGATCTCCACGCATCTGAAGCGCGCGGTCGTTGCGGCCGAGGATTCGAGGTTCGTCGAGCACGACGGCTTCGATTGGGAAGGGATCCGGAAGGCCTACGAGAAGAACGTGCGCGAAGGCGAAGTGGTGGCCGGGGGCTCCACCATCAGCCAGCAGCTCGCCAAGAATCTGTTTCTCTCCGGGGAGCGCGCGTGGTGGCGTAAAGCGCAGGAAGCCGCCATCACCGTCATGATCGAGCTCATCATGGACAAGCGGCGCATCCTCGAGCTCTACCTGAACGTGATCGAATGGGGCGACGGGGTATTCGGGGCCGAGGCCGCCGCGCGCTACCATTTCGGCATCTCCGCCGCGGATCTCGCGCCCGAGCAGGCGGCGCGGCTGGCGGCGATGGTCCCGAGCCCGCGCCGCTACGATCCGGGGCGGAGCACGGCGTACCTCCAGCGGCGCACGCAGACGCTCCTCGCACGGATGAACGCGGTGCGGGTTCCCTGAACCGGAACGGCCGCCGCTCTGCTAAGCTTCACGATGCGCTCCTCGGCGCAAACTCTAGGAGTAGGTTAGCCATGCATCGCAGACAATTCATCGGCGCGCTCGCCGGACTGGGCGCAGCCGGACTGACCCACGCATACGAGCCGGGCAGGATCCTGCTCGCCCAGGCGCAGCCCACCGTGCGCCGCAGCCCGGACGTGATTTTCGTTCCGACGCCCAATGAAGTCGTCGACAAGATGCTCGAGATGGCGAAAGTCACCGCCAAGGATGTCGTGTACGACCTGGGCTGCGGTGACGGGCGCATCGTCATTACCGCGGCGCAGAAATACGGCGCGCGCGCGGTCGGCATCGACATCGATCCCAAGCGCATCGCCGAAGCCAACGCCAACGCGAAAGCGGCGAAGGTGACGAACAAGGTCAAGTTCGTCGAGGGCGATCTTTTCGAAGCCGACATCCGCGAGGCGACGGTGGTGACGCTCTACCTGCTCACGCGGCTGAACGAGAAGCTGAAGCCCAAGCTTCTGAAAGACCTCAGGCCGGGCACCCGGGTCGTCTCCCACGCATTCGACATGGGCGACTGGCAGCCCGAGCGCAAGGAAAGCGTCGCCGCCTCCACCGTTTATCTCTGGCGCATTCCGAAGGCGAGCTGAGGCGAGTGCGTTTCGTCGCAGCGCTCGGCCTGACGGCGCTCGCCGTCGGCTGCGCGAGCCTGCCCGAGGTTCATCCCTGGTTCGCGCCCGCGGGGGACGCCAAAGCGCCTGCAATGGTCGGCTCGCGCGGGCCGATCAGCCCGCAGCGCAGCCAGGCGATCCTCGCGCGCATACAGGCGCGGGGCGGCGGCGCCGACGTTCTCGATCGCCATCTGGCGATCGAGGAGGAAGTCGCGGGCCAGCCGCTCGCCCTCGGCAACGTCGCGACCCTCCTCTACGACGGGCCGGCTTTCTACAACTCGATGTTCGATGCGATCGGCAAGGCGCAGGACCACGTCAACATCGAGTTCTACATCATCGAGGACGACGAGGTCGGGAGCAAATTCAGTGAGCTCCTGATCGGCAAGGCCGCCGCCGGCGTGTCGGTCAACCTGATGTACGACAGCGTCGGCAGCAGCAAGACCCCGGCCGAGTTTTTCAAGCGCCTGCGCGACGGCGGGGTCAAAGTGCTCGAGTACAACCCCGTCAATCCGCTGAAGGCGCGCGGTGCGTGGCGCCTTAACAACCGCAACCACCGCAAAGTCGTGCTCGTCGATGGCGGCGTCGGCTATACGGGCGGCATCAACATCAGCGACGTCTATTCGAGCGGGTCGTCGCCGGGACGGCGCCCGGCCGGCGGTCCGGCGCTTTCGGGCGGTTCCACGCCGTTCGGCTCGACCGGCTCGGCCGGTACGTCGAGCGCCTCCGCATCGTCGCCCGCGGGCTCGCGCGTGGGTTCGGCGCCGGACGACCGGCCCGCAGTCGGTTGGCGTGACACCAACGTGCGGATCGAGGGGCCGGCGGTCGCGCAGTTGCAGCAGATGTTCCTGGAGACCTGGAAGAAGCAGGGCGGCGAGGCGCTCGATGAGCGCAACTGGTTCCCGGACGTTCCCCGCGCGGGAAACCATCCCGTTCGCATCGTCGCGAGCGGCCCCGGAGACGCGATGCCTGCGATTTACGTCGCGACGCTGTCGGCGATCGCCCACGCCGAGAAATCGGTGCGTATCACCATGGCCTATTTCGTGCCCGACGCGCAAACGATAGACGCGCTCAAAGGCGCTGCCGCGCGCGGCGTCGACGTGGCCCTGGTGCTGCCGTCGTATACCGATTTCTGGGCGGTGTTTCACGCCGGGCGCTCGCACTATGCGGAGCTCCTTGCCGCGGGCGTCAAGATCTACGAGCGCCAGGACGCGCTGCTCCACGCCAAGACGATCGTGGTCGACGGCGTCTGGTCGACCGTGGGGTCGAGCAACATGGACTGGCGCAGCTTCCTGCACAACGAGGAGCTGAACGCCGTCATCCTCGGGCGCGGCTTCGGCGACCAGATGGACACGATGTTCGGGCGCGATGTGCGCCGTTCGCTGCGCATCGAGCCGGAGGCGTGGGCGCGGCGGCCGCTCGACGTGCGGATGAAAGAGCTCGCCGCGCGGGTGTGGGAGTATTGGCTGTAAGAAACGGTGACGGATGACCGGTGAGCGAAGACGCGGCGCACGCGCGCGGCCGGCGCGCGAATTCAGCCGCTTGACCATCGCGCACGCGCGGCATAGCCTCGGGCCACGTTTCCGATGAAGCTCATTCTTCCGGTACTGCTCATGGGACTCTCTGGCGTGATCGCGGCGCCTGCAGCCGCTGCGGAGGCCGCGCTCTACACGGTGCGAAACGACACCATTCCCCAACCGCTCGCCGCGCAGCTCGGCGACGCCGCCCGCGGCCGCACGCTCGTCGCCGGTCGCGAAGGAAACTGCCTCCTGTGCCACGCCATACCCGAAACCGGAGAGCGCTTCATGGGAAACGTGGCGCCGCCGCTCTCGGGCGTCGCGACCCGTCTGAGCGCCGGGCAGTTGCGATTACGCGTCGCCGACCCGACCCGGGTGAATCCGGACGCCGTCATGCCCGCGTATTACCGCGTTCACGATCTCGACGCGGTGGCCGGAGCGTATCGCGGCAAACCCATACTCGATGCGCAGCAGATCGAGGACGTCGTCGCCTACCTGCTCACGCTCCGCTGACATGACGACGAGCCGATACCGACGCCGCTTTCTCGCCGCCGCAGCCGCAGGGGCGCTGGTGGCGCAATCGCGCATCGCCCGCCCCCAGCTCACGGTGCAGCCGCTCGAGCCGTTGATCGCAAAAGTGACCGGCGGCGCCGAGGTGCGTGCAGGGCGCGTGGCGCTCGAGATGCCGCGGCTTGCCGACAACGGTCATGCGGTGCCGCTCAGGATCAGCGTTTCGAGCCCGATGACCGAGCGCGATTTCGTGCGCACGATCCACGTCCTGTCGGAGCGCAATCCGCGGCCGCTCATGGCGGTTTTCCACCTGAATCCGCACTGCGGGCGCGCGGAGATCTCGACGCGCGTGCGTCTCAACGGGTCGCAGCGGGTGGTCGTGATCGCCGGTCTGTCCGACGGCTCCTGGTGGTCGGGCTCGGCGCAGGTCGAAGTGACCGAGACCGCGTGCCTGGACGCGACGTAGAGCAGCCATGGCGCTTGCCCGTATCCAGGTCCCGAAAGAAGCGCGGCGCGGCGAAGTGATGACGGTGCGCTTCGCCGTGCAGCACCCGATGGAGACCGGTTTCCGCTACGACGTCATGGGAAACGCCATCCCGAAGAACGTCATCAACACGCTCACCTGCCGCTACAACGGCGTCGAAGTCTTCCGCGCCGAGCTCGGGTCGGGCGTCGCGGCCAATCCGTACCTGCAGTTCCATCTGCGCGCCCAAGCGAGCGGCGAGCTCGTGTTCGAGTGGGTGGACGACGCAGGCGAGCGCGGCAGCGAGCGCGTGCGGGTCGACGTGCTCGCATGAGGTGAGCGCCGACCGCGCTCCGCTACGCGTGCAATGAACGCCGCGCCTCCCGCTGCGACCCGGATGCCGCGCGCGGTATGGGTGCTCGGTTTCGTGAGCCTCCTCATGGACGTCTCCTCGGAGATGATCCACAGCCTGCTTCCGGTATTCATGGTGACGAGCCTAGGCGCGTCCGCGGTCGCGGTCGGGCTGGTCGAAGGCGTCGCCGAGGCGACGGCGCTCATCGTGCGGGTGTTCTCCGGCACCCTCAGCGATTATTTCGGCCGGCGTAAGCCGCTCGCCGTCGTCGGTTACGGCCTCGGTGCGCTGTCCAAACCGCTGTTCGCCCTGGCGGTGACGGTGCACTGGGTTTTCGTCGCGCGCTTCATGGACCGCATCGGCAAGGGGATCCGCGGTGCGCCGCGCGATGCGTTGATCGCGGACCTGACCGCGCCCGAGATCCGCGGCGCCGCGTACGGGCTGCGCCAGTCGCTCGACACGATCGGCGCGTTCCTCGGACCGCTCGCCGCAGTCGCGCTCATGCTCGCCTTTGCGGGGGACTTCAGGAGCGTGTTCTGGTTCGCGGTCTTTCCCGGTGCGCTGTCGGTCGCGTTGCTGGTTTTCGGCGTGCACGAGGCCGCGCGCGCGCAAGGGGTCGTCGCGGCGCCGCCGCCTTTGCGGCTGCACGTCGTCGCCACGCTGCCGGCCGCGTACTGGTGGATCGTCGTCGCCGGCGCGGTCTTCACGCTCGCGCGCTTCAGCGAGGCGTTCCTCCTCCTGCGCGCGCAGGAGCAGGGGTTGCCCGACGCGTACGCGCCGTTCGTGCTCGTACTCATGAACCTGATTTTTGCGCTCACCGCGTATCCCATGGGCAGGCTCGCGGACCGCGTCGATCCGATGCGGCTCCTCGCCGCGGGCCTCGCAGTGCTCGTCGCGGCGGACGTCGTGCTCGCGTTGTCGCCGGGGCTCGCGACGAGCGCGCTCGGCGTCGCGCTGTGGGGATTGCACATGGGAATGACGCAGGGCGTGCTCGCTGCGCTCGTCGCCGGCAGCGCGCCCGCCGCGCTGCGCGGTACCGCTTTCGGGGTCTTTTATCTCGCGAGCGGCGTCGCGATGCTGATCGCAAGCGTGCTCGCCGGATTCGTATGGGACCGCTACGGCTCGTCCATGACGTTTTACGCCGGCGCAGGCTTCGCGATCGCCGCTTTCCTGCTGTTCGCCAGCGGGCGCTCGCGTGCGTGAGTGAACTCGTGCGGTTAGCCGCGCTCGCGTGCCTGGCACTGATCGCGGTGCGCGCCGGCGGCGCCGAGCCTCCGATCCCGCGCGGTGCGCTCAAACAGGGGAGCGAGTTCGTCGGGCCCGAAGTGCGTGCCATGCAGAAGGACGAGTTCGCCAATCCCGGGATGCTGTGGGTGACGCGAGGCGAGCGATTGTGGCGCGAGCCCTCGGGTGCCGCGGCGAAGTCGTGCGCGAGCTGCCATTTTGATGCGAAGGACGCCATGAAAGGCGCCGCCACGCGCTATCCGCGCATCGATCCCGGCGGCGCGGGCCTCGTGAACCTCGCTGGGCGCGTCAATCTCTGCCGCGTGCGTCACCAGCAGGCCGAGCCGCTCGGGCACGAGTCCGAAAACCTGCTCGCGCTCACGGCCTACGTCACCTATCAGTCACGGGGCCTGCCGATGAACGTGGAGATCGACTCGCGGATCGCTCCTCAGTTCGAGCGCGGACGGGCGCGTTTCTATCGCAGGCTGGGCCAGATGAATCTCTCCTGTGCGCAGTGCCACGACCGCAACTGGGGACGCACGCTCCTGCACGAGACGGTGAGTCAGGGCCACGGCACCGGGTGGCCGGGATATCGGCTGGAGTGGCAGACCTTCGGATCGCTGCAGCGGCGGCTGCGGGCGTGCTATTCGGGTTTGCGCGCCGAAATGCCGGAATACGGCGCGCGCGAGCTCCTCGAGCTCGAGCTTTACCTCGCCTGGCGCGCCAACGGCCTGCCCATCGAATCTCCCGGCGTCCGCCGCTAACCGAAGGAAGGGAGGTTACGGAGGCCATGGGTTTCCCTCTGTTCGTTCACCGAGCCGCGGCTGCGGGCGACTTGTCGCCCGCCACGGTTTATTGCCGCGGCAGGCCTTCCCGGGAGCCCCGCGGGCCTGTTATCCTGCGCCAGCCGATCCGAAAGGCGCTTCCAACAGCGCCGCAGCAAGCACCTGGAGCCCCACGCCGGTGGGCCCGAGCCAGGGAGAGGAAACAAGAATGACCCGAAAGCTCCTGACGGCGCTCGCCGTCGCGGTCACGTTGAGCGCCCCGGCCGCACATGCCGGCGGCGAGTCCCAGCTCCAGTCGTTCGTGGACGAGGTCCAGACCGGCATCGCGACCTACTACGCGCGCAAGTTCGAAGGGCGGCGCACCGCGAGCGGCGAGACTTTTCGCAACGACGCGCTGACCGCCGCCCATCCGAGCCTGCCGTTCGGCACGATGGTGCTGGTCACCTGCGTCGAAAGGGGCCGCTCGGTGCTCGTGCGCATCACCGACCGCCTGCCCTCGAAACGCGCCATCATCGACCTGTCCCAAAGCGCCGCCGCGCAGCTCAAGATGATGACGGCCGGACGCACGAAGGTGACGGTTCGCGTCCTGACGAAGGACCAGGCGCAGGCGCTGCGCGAAGCGGCGAAGGACGCGCGGCTCGGGCTCACCGCGGCGACCGAGCTCCTCTCCACCGCCCTCGGCGACGACTCGAGATAGCTGTCCTACCGGTGTCCTGATTACGGCGACGTCATTCCGGACGAGTCCGCCGGAGCGGACGCGATCCAGAATGTATTGAGAAGGCTCGAAAATGGATTGCGGCTTTCGCCACAATGACGACCTGGTTTGTCGGGGCGTAGCGCGCGAACACCGCCCTAGCGAAGGCTGGCGTTGATTCGTTCCAGGGCTACGGCGCCCGGGCAGAGCTCGCGGTTTCCGAGCTGGTTGAGCGGGGTCTCCACGGTGTCCAGGTGGGTGTGGAGATCCTCCGCGTGGGGGTCGATGTAAAGCAGCCCGGTCACGACTTCGCCCGCGGCGGCGCGCTGCTGAAGATAGTTCATCACATTGATGCGGTCGGTGGGATCGTAGTCCTGCGCGAGCTTGCGCAGCCGGATCACCGATCCGTCGTGCTGCGTCACTTCCACCACCTCGCCGGGCGCGTAGTCCGCCGTGATCTCGTCGCGGCGCTCGATGAAATCGAGCCGGTTCACCGCTTCGTTGTGCTCGCGCACGTATTCGTAGCTCTTGGTCGATCCCGCATGGTTGTTGAAGGCGACGCACGGCGAGATGACGTCGATGAACGCCGCGCCTTTGTGCTCGATCGCGCCTTTGATGAGCGGCACGAGCTGCTGCTTGTCGCCTGAAAAGCTGCGGCCCACGTAACTCGCGCCGAGGATCATCGCCATCCCCACGAGATCGAGCGGCTCGTCCATGTTGGCGATGCCGCGCTTCGACTTCGATCCTTTATCGGCGGTCGCCGAGAACTGCCCTTTGGTGAGACCGTACACGCCGTTGTTCTCGACGATGTAGACCATGTTCACGCCGCGGCGGATGGCATGGACGAACTGGCCGATGCCGATCGAGGCCGAATCGCCGTCGCCCGAGACGCCCATGTAGAGGAGGTCGCGGTTGGCGAGGTTCGCGCCGGTGAGCACCGAAGGCATGCGGCCGTGGACGCTGTTGAAGCCGTGCGAATTGCCGAGGAAGTAGTCGGGCGTCTTCGACGAGCAGCCGATGCCCGACAACTTCGCGACGCGGTGCGGCTCGATGTCGAGCTCCCAGCACGCCTGCACGATCGCCGCGCTGATCGAATCGTGGCCGCAGCCGGCGCACAGCGTGGAGATCTTCCCCTCGTAGTCGCGGCGCGTGTAGCCGACCTGGTTTTTCGCCAGCGTCGGGTGGTGGAGCTTGGGTTTGGCGAGATAGGTCATCAGGAGACTCGTTTCAATGGAACGACGGTGCGCGCGGCGGCGTGCTGCGAAATCTGGTCGACGATGAAGCGCGCGGTGATCGGGGTGCCGTCGTAGTGCAGGACCGAGAGAAGACGCGTCGGGTTCACCTTGGCCTCGTTCACCAGCATGGTCTTCAACTGCGCGTCGCGATTCTGCTCGATTACGAAAACCCACGGGTGCGACGCGACGAAATCGTTGATCTCCTCCTGGAAAGGAAAGCCGCGCACGCGCAGCGCGTTCACGTGGATACCGCGCGCGGCGAGAACATCGAGCGCTTCCTGCATCGACGCGCTGGTGGAGCCGTAGAAGATCGCGCCGAAGCGCGCCGGTCTTTCGGCGGGGTAGAGCAGCGGCTTGGGAACGAGCGATTTCGCGGTCTCGAACTTGCGCAGCAGCCGCTGCATGTTGTCGACGTAGTCGGGTCCCGTTTCACTGTAGCGCGCGTAACGGTCCTTGGTCGTGCCGCGGGTGAAGTACGCGCCTTTGGTCGGGTGCGTCCCCGGATACGTGCGGTAGGCGATGCCGTCGCCGTCAGCGTCGAGATAACGCCCGAAATCCTTGCCGGATTCGAGGTCGTCGTACGACATGACCTTGCCGCGGTCGTAGGCCTTGGTGTCGTCCCACTGGAAAGGCTCGCACAGCCGCGTGTTCATGCCGATATCGAGATCGGTCATGACGAAGATGGGCGTCTGTAGGCGCTCGGCGAGGTCGAAAGCCTGTGCCGTGAATTCGAAGCACTCGGTCGGGTCTTCGGGAAAGAGCAGCACGTGCTTGGTGTCGCCGTGCGAGGCGTACGCGCACGAGAGCAGATCCGACTGCTGGGTGCGGGTCGGCATGCCGGTCGAGGGCCCTCCGCGCTGGACGTTCACCAGCACGACGGGTATCTCGGCGAAATACGCGAGCCCGATGAACTCGGTCATGAGGGAGATGCCCGGCCCGGCGGTCGCCGTGAACGAGCGCGCGCCGTTCCACCCCGCGCCGATCGCGATCCCCACCGAGGCGAGCTCGTCCTCCCCCTGGATGATCGCGAACTTGTTCTTCCCGCTCGCGGGCTCGACGCGCAGCTTCTGGCAGTACTTGATGAAGCTTTCCGCGAGCGACGACGAAGGCGTGATCGGATACCACGCGCAGACCGTGGCGCCGCCGTACACCGCGCCGAGCGCCGCGGCGCTGTTGCCGTCGACGAATATCTTGTTGCCGACGTTGTTCGCGCGTTTCACCCGTATGCCGAGCGGGCACAGCAGGTTCTGTGTCGCATAGTCGCGGCCGAGCCTCAGCGCTTTCACGTTGGACTGCAGCAGCGCTTCCTTGCCTTTGTACTGCTCCGAGAAGAGCTTCTCGATCTCGGCGGGATCGATGTCGAGCAGCGCCGAGAGCGCGCCCACGTAAATAATGTTCTTGAAGAGCTGGCGCTGGCGCGGGTCGGAGTAGGTCGCGTTGCACAACTCGGTGAGCGGCATCGCGAGCACGTTCACGTCCTCGCGGAACTTCGACTTCGGCAGCGGCTTCGAGCTGTCGTAGAAGATGTAGCCGCCGGACTCGATCTCCTTCAGGTCGCTGTCCCAGGTCTGCGGATTCATCGCGACCATGAGGTCGACGCCACCGCGCCGCCCCTGAAACCCGCTTTCGTTCACCCGCACTTCGTACCACGTCGGCAGGCCCTGTATGTTCGACGGGAAAATGTTCCGCGGCGAGACCGGCACGCCCATTCTCAGGATGGAGCGCGCGAAAAGCTCGTTCGCCGAGGCCGAGCCCGAGCCGTTGACGTTGGCGAACTTGACGACGAAATCGTTGACCGCAGCTATCTTCTTAATGGTTTCCATTTCAAATTACGTCTCGAGAGCTGCGGTTAAAAGGAAAGGAGGTTACGGAGGGAAACCTTGGTTTCCCTCTGTTCGTGTGGCGGCCAGGCCCGAGCCGAAGGCGAGCGTCCGCCACGTCACGCCGCCTTCCGTTGCGGTTTGCGGCAGCCGGCGCCCGCGTTGGTCATTTCGAGCAGGAATTTCTGCATGTCCCAGGCGCCGGTCGGACAGCGCTCCGCGCACAGTCCGCAGTGCAGGCACACGTCTTCGTCTTTAGCCATGATGCGGCCGGTCTTGAGGCCGTCGGCGATGTAGAGGTCCTGGTCGGGGTGCACTGAAGGCGCCGTCAGCCTCGTTCGCAAGTCGGCCTCTTCGCCGTTCTCGGTGAACGTGATGCAGTCCATCGGGCAGATGTCGACGCACGCGTCGCACTCGATGCACAGCCGCGCCGTGAACACCGTCTGCACGTCGCAGTTCAAGCAGCGCTGCGCTTCCGCGTAGCCGGTTTTGGGGTCGAAGCCGAGCTCGACTTCGACCTTGATGTCCCGCAGCGTCACTTTTTTGTCGCGCCAGGGCACCGCGTAGCGCAGCTCGGCGGAGATCGCGTTGTCGTAGCTCCACTCGTGTATGCCCATTTTCTGGGACACGAGATTGGTGAGCGGATCGGGCCGGTCGGTGAGCTCTTCGCCGTTCAGCATCTTGTCGATCGACACCGCCGCATCGTGGCCGTGCGCCACCGCCCAGATGATGTTCTTGGGGCCGAACGCCGCGTCACCGCCGAAGAAGACTTTCGGGTTCGTCGACTGGAAGGTCACTTTGTCGACGACCGGCATGTTCCACTTGTCGAACTCGATGCCGATGTCGCGCTCGATCCACGGGAACGCGTTCTCCTGCCCGATCGCGACCAGCACGTCGTCGCACTCGACGTGGACGTCGGGCTCGCCCGTGGGGACGAGGTCGCGGCGGCCTTTCGTATCGTAGGTCGCCCTCACCTTCTCGAAAATCATTCCGGTGAGCTTGCCGTTCTCGATCTTGAACGATTTCGGCACGAGGTAGTTCAGGATGGGGATGCCTTCGTGGGTCGCATCCTCTTTTTCCCACGGCGAGGCCTTCATTTCCTCGTAACCCGAGCGCACGATCACTTTCACGTCTTCGCCGCCGAGGCGTTTCGCGGATCGGCAGCAGTCCATCGCGGTGTTGCCGCCGCCGAGGATGATCACCCGCTTGCCGATCTTCTCGATGTGCCCGAAGGACACGCTCGAGAGCCAGTCGATGCCGATGTGAATGTTCGCCGCGCCTTCACGGCGCCCCGGCACGTCGATGTCGCGGCCGCGCGGCGCACCGGTGCCGACGAAAATCGCGTCGTAGTCCCGCGCGAGGAGGGCTTTGAGGCTGTCGATGTTCTCGCCCGCGCGGAAATTCACGCCGAGCTCGAGGATGTATCCGACTTCTTCGTCGATCACCGACTCGGGCAGACGGAAGCGCGGGATCTGCGTGCGGATCATGCCGCCCGCGCGCTTGTCGCCGTCGTAGATCGTGACGTCGTAACCGAGCGGCGCGAGATCGCGAGCGACCGTGAGCGAGGCAGGGCCTGCGCCGACGAGCGCGATGCGCTTACCGTTCTTGTGCGCCGGCGCCTTCGGGAGAAAAGGGCGGATGTCGTCCTTGTTGTCGGCCGCGACGCGCTTCAGCCGGCAGATCGCAACAGGCTCGGGTTTCTCCGCGTTCGCTTCTTCGACGCGCCCTCGACGGCACGCGGGCTCGCATGGCCGGTCGCACGTGCGCCCCAGAATGCCGGGGAAGACGTTTGATTTCCAGTTGACGAGGTAGGCTTCACTGTAGCGGCCTGCCGCGATCAGCCGGATGTATTCGGGGACGGGCGTATGGGCGGGACACGCCCATTGGCAATCGACGACTTTGTGGAAATAGTCGTGCTGGTGGATATCAGTGGGCTTCAAAAAACCTCCGGTACGCCGAGGGTTTGCTCAGCGCCCGTGGGTTTTCGATTACCGCGTGCGTGCAAAGCCGTGCATGGCGCTATTTATAGACCGCCATCCTACGCCTTTGCCTGGGGCCTGAAAAGGCCGACTTTTCAACGGTTAGGGAGGATTTCCTCAAGGCCGGGAAGATTGTCCCGGAGAGGTCCTCAAACCCGACGCGCCTGCACGCCCGCAGGCATCGTTACCTGCGCAAAGCGATGAGCGCGAGCACTGCGAGCAGCCCTCCGCCCACCAGCATCATGCTGGTCGTGGACATGCCCGAGCGCGACAGGCCGATCTCGGCGGGGTCGTGCGGCTGCGCGAGCGATACCGGGTCGCTCGCCGGGAAGCTGTCGGCAACGGCGTCGTCGAGCCTGCGCTCGACGTCCGAGGCGCGGTTCGAAATTCCCAACTTGTCCTGAATGGCGCTGAATGCCATGGCTGTTCCTCTCTTGGTCTCGTGGATGCCATGGACTTCTGCAAACCGCGTACCGCTATCGCGGCACGCGAGGCAGGCGGGCGTTGAGGCGCTGCAGCGCGCTTTCGAGCTCCTGCACGCGCTCGAGCAGCGAGAGGACCACGGCGACGCCCTGGGTATCGAGCTCGAAATCGTTGCGCAGGCGGCACGCGGCACGCGCCGCGACGATGCAGCGCGCGCCGAAATTCCACTCGACCGCGGCAGGATCGAGAGGGTCCAGCGCCCCGAGCTCGACGAGCTCGCGAAGCTCCGACTCCGCGAGCCCGGAGCACTCGGCGAGCTCGACCAGCGTCACCGTGCCGCGCTCGTCCAGCCAGACCGCTTCAGTGAGCTCGAGATTCACTGTCGCTCTCCTGTTCGAGGTTTGCGCGAGGATCGAAAGACGACGCTTCGGACAGCTGCTGGTACAGCGCTTTCTCGCGCTCGCTGGCGTCAGGCGGCACGGCGATCTGCACGATCGCGTACAGGTCGCCTTCCTGGCCCGGTTTGGGCAAACCCCGCCCTGCCAGACGCAACTGCTGCCCGGCTTGCGTCCCGGGCCGGATCTTCAACCGCACCGAGCCGCCCGGCGTCGGGATTCGCACCGATGCGCCGAGCACGGTTTCCCACGGCGCGAGCGGCAGGTCGAGATAGAGGTCGCGCCCGCTGACGCGGAAAAGCCGGTGCGGAGCGATCTCTATGTTGAGATAGAGATCACCGTTGCGCCCGCCGTTCATGCCTTTGCCGCCTTTGCCCGCGAGCCGCAAGCGCTCGCCGTTGCTCACGCCTTTGGGGATGCGCGCCCTGAACGCGTGCGGCACGCGGTGGAGCCTCCCCTGGGCGTCGTATTCCGGCACCTGGAGGTTGAGATCGAGCATGGTGCCGTCATAGGCCTGCTCGAGCGTGATGCGGGCGGCTACCTCGTAATCCTCTCCGGGTATCGGA
>Ga0105106_10001200_pt1 | contig 18633 bp, 21 predicted proteins | sample PPLLaktember2015_5_FD_79109 | JGI IMG/M metagenome (GOLD analysis project Ga0105106, IMG submission 79109) | Freshwater sediment microbial communities from Prairie Pothole Lake near Jamestown, North Dakota, USA - PPLs Lake P8 Core (1) Depth... | ecosystem: Environmental > Aquatic > Freshwater >...
CGAGCGCGTCCCGCTCCTCGCGCGCCCAGAACAGGCGGTCGGGAAGGAACCGTCCCATCCCCGGCCGATAGGCCTTCTCGAGCGCGTGCCACGTGTAGTCCTGCGCCTCGCGCGCAGCCTCGGGCATGTCGAGCCCGTTGGCGAGCATCGCGGCGAGCGCCGCGGCGAGCGTCCCGCCGGCGCCGTGGAACGTGCCGGGCAGGCGCGGCCAGGCATCGGTGCGCACGACGCCGTCGCGGCCGTACAGCGTGTTGATCACCTCGCGACCGGGCTCGTTCGCACCGGTGACGAGCACGAACTCGCAGCCGCGTTCGATCAGCGCCCCGGCGCACGCGGCGGCCGAGGACTCCTCGTCGTCGTCGGAGTCCGCGAGGCGTCGGGCCTCGAGGCCGGTGACCACGAGCACCGTGGTCTGCGGCACGAGCAGCTCGGCGATCGCACGCACCATGTCGTCACCGGCGAGTTCGTCGCCGCGCGCGGACACGAGCACGGGGTCGAGCACGAGCGGAACGTCGGGGTAGTCCGAGAGGATCTCGGCGACGGCGGCGACGTTCTCGACGCTTCCCAGCGCACCGACCTTGAACGCGTCGACGGGCATGTCCTCGAGCACGCAACGCGCCTGGTCGGCGACCGACTCCGCGTCCACCGGTTGCACGCTCTCGAGTCCGAGCGTGTCCTGCACGGTCAGTGCGGTGACCACCGACAGCGGATGGCAACCCATGCTTGCGAGCGCGAGCAGGTCGGCCGTGAGGCCCGTGCCCCCGGTGGGATCGGTCGCGGCGAACGCGAGCACGATGGGCGGAAGTTCCGGTTCGCGTTCTGCGGACATCGTCGGTCCTTCGCCGTGACGGGCACGGCGGATTGCTAGAATCGAGTGTAGCGCAACCATACCGGCATCCACGATGAAGCGATACATGTGCCTGATCTGCGGCTGGATCTACGACGAGGCCGTCGGCGCGCCCGAGGAAGGCATTACGCCCGGCACGCGCTGGGAGGACGTCCCGCCGAACTGGACGTGTCCCGAGTGCGGCGCACGCAAGGAGGACTTCGAGATGGTCGAGTTCCAGGACTAGCGAGCGCCCCATGAGGATCCTGCACACGATGCTGCGCGTCGGCGACCTCCGGCGGTCGGTCGACTTCTACACCGGCGTGCTCGGCATGCAGCTCCTGCGCACGACCGAGCGTCCGGACCAACAGTACTCGCTCGCGTTCGTGGGCTACGGCGACGAGTCGGAGGGCGCGGTGCTCGAGCTCACCTACAACCACGGCGTCGAGCGCTACGACCTCGGCACGGCGTACGGCCACGTGGCGATCGAGGTGCCCGATGCCGCCGCAGCGTGCGCCGCGGTGCGCGCGAAGGGCGGCAGCGTCACGCGCGAGGCCGGTCCCGTCAAGGGCGGCTCGACTGTGATCGCGTTCGTGCAGGACCCCGACGGCTACAAGATCGAGCTGATCGAACGCCGCCCCGCGAACTAGCGAGACTCTGCGAAGCGGCGGTTGGCCGCGTCCTCGAGCAGGCGCTCGAAGTCGCGCGCGAATCCCGCGGTGTCGAACAGCGGGAAGTCGAGGCGCCCCCGTTCGAGGTGATTCCGGTAGTGGGCGAGTCGCTCGCGCCGCGACGCGAGCGACTCGAGCATCGCGCGGTACTCCTGCAGGGACGCCGCGGCGAGCTCGCGCAGACCCACCGCGTCGACGAGGCTCGTGCCTACGCGCCCCGCGAACGTGCTCCCGGTGTGCGTGAGGAGCGGCACGCCGCACCACAGCGCGTCGCTGCCCGTCGTGTGCGAGCCGTAGGGCAGCACGTCGAGTGCCAGGTCCGCGCAGGCGAGACGCGCGAGGTGCTGCACCTGCTTCGCGTAGTCCGCAAACACCATGCGCTCAGGCGCGATGCCTCGCGCCGCCGCCGCCGCGCGCAGGTTCGCGCGCGCGGGCACGTGCGGGACCGAGAGCCACAGCACGGCATCGTCGTGGCGGGCGAGGGTGTCGAACCAGATCTCCACGTAGGCCCGCGTGAGCTTGTAGCCCTGGTTGAACGACGCCAGCACGAGGCCGCGCTCCGGCAGGCCGACGCTCGCGCGCGACGGCGCCGGCGGCCGCGGCCGGCCGCGGTCGTTCACCTGGTAGCAGCGCGGCAGGCGCAGCACGGCTTCGGCGCAGTGGCGCTGGTCGCCCGGTGGCACGACGATCGCGTCGGCGACGAGTGCGTCGACCGCGCCGTAGGCGAGCGTGCCTGGAAAGCCGAGGTAGTGGATCTGCACCGGCGCCGGGCGCGAGGCCAGGATGCCGAGGCGGCCGCCCTGCGTGTGGCCCTTGAGGTCGACGAGGATGTCGAGACCGTCGGCGGCGATCGTTGCCGCTGCCGCCGCGTCGTCGAGGCCCGCGAGGTCGCGCCAGTGGCCGAACGCGCGGCGCAGGCGCGCTCGCATCGGCCCGCCGTCGTCGCGGTCGATCGCATAGGCGAACGAGGCGACGCGCGCGGGGTCGTGGTGCTCGAACAGGCCGGCGGCGAGATACGCGGTGGCGTGCTCGTGGAAGTCGGCCGACAGGTAGCCCACGCGCAGCGCCGTGCCGCGCGCACGGATCACCGCCGGGGCGCGCGGCCGCGGTGGCGGCAGCGTGCCTGCCGCGTACTCGCGTATCGCGCGCTCCTGCAGGGCCGGATCGTCGAGGAGCGCCGCGGCCATCACCGGCGATACGGGGAACGGACCCGACTGCGCCCGGCCGATCGCCGCGAGCCTCGCCACCAACGCCTCCGCGCGTGTCCAGGCGCAGGCATAGGCGTGCGCCATCGCGGCCGGCGCGAGCACCGCCGGCACGTCCGGTGCGAGGGCCAGTGCCTGCTCGAAGGCGACGAGCGCGTGTGCGAGGGGCGACGTCCCGCCGCGCGCGCGCCCTGACGGCGTGGCGAGCTCGATCTCCATCAGCAATCCCGCGAGGGCGAGCCAGGCATCGGGGCTCGAGGGCACCGTCTTCGCGGTCGACGCAAGCTCGGCCACCGCGCCGTTGACGTCACCCGCAACCTTCCGCGCGTGCGCGAGACGGATGCGCAGCAGCACGTTGCCGGGCTCGAGCGCCGCGGCTTCGGCGAGCGCGCGCACGGCGACGTCGGCGTCCATCGCGTGCGCCGTGACGCCTACGACGAGCGCAGCAGCTGGGCCAGGTCGTGCGCGATCGCCTCCGCGCCCTGGCCGTGGCTCTCGAACACGCGCAAGCGGCCCTGCGGGTCGAACACGTAGAGGCCGGCCGAGTGGTCCATCGTGTAGGTGTCGGGCGTCTGCCCGGGCACCTTCTGGTAGATGACCTTGAACTCCTTCGCGACCCGAGCCGTCGCCTCCGCGTCGCCGCGCAGGCCCAGGAACGACGGATGGAAAGCGGGAACGTAGCGCGACAGCAGATCCGCGGTGTCGCGCTCCGGGTCGATGGTCACGAACAGCACCTGGACGCGCGAGGCGTCCGGTCCCAGCCGTCGCATCGCCTCGGCGAGCGCCGACAGCGCCGTCGGGCAGACGTCCGGGCACTGCGTGAAGCCGAAGAAGATCACCACCGCCTTGCCGCGGAAGTCGGCGAGCGTGCGTGCCTTGCCGTGATGGTCGGCGAGCGCCAACTCGCGGCCGAACGACGCGCCCGTGATGTCGGCGCCCTTGAATGTCGGCGCTTCCGGGCTGCACGCGGCGAGGAGCAGCGCTGTGGCAATCACGGCGACGAGCGCGCGCATCAGCGGAGGTAGTGGTCGACGAGGAGCGCGGCGAACAGCGCCGCAAGGTAGACGATCGAGTACTTGAACGTCGCGCGGGCCAGCTCGTCGCTGTAGTCCCGCCACAGCTGCACGACGTAGAGCAGGAACAGGCCGCCGAGAGCGACCGCGGCGGCGAGGTAGACGAGGCCACTCATGCGGATCGCGTAGGGCAGCAGCGACACCGCGAACAGGATGAGCGTGTAGAGCACGATCATCAGCTGCGTATAGCGCGGCCCGTGCGTGACCGGCAGCATCGGCAGGCCGGCGCGGGCGTACTCGCGGGTGCGGTACAGCGCGAGCGCCCAGAAGTGCGGCGGCGTCCAGGCAAAGATGATCAGGAACAGGATCAGCGCCTCGGGGGCGACCTCGTTCTGCACCGCCGCCCAGCCGAGCACCGGCGGCATCGCGCCCGATGCGCCGCCGATCACGATGTTCTGCGGCGTCGCCGGCTTGAGCAGCACCGTGTAGACGATCGCGTAGCCGACGAACGTCGCGAGCGTGAGCCACATCGTCAGCGGGTTGACGAACTGGTGGAGAAGCCAGAGTCCCAGGCCGCCGACCGCGCACGCGAAGGCGACCGTCTGCGCGGAGGAGATCTCGCCGCGCGGCAGCGGGCGCGCGCGCGTGCGCGCCATCAGCGCGTCGACCTTCTGCTCGACCAGGCAGTTGATCGCCGCGGCCGCCCCGGCGACGAGCGCGATGCCGAGGGTCGCCGCGAAGACCACGCCGGGCGGCGGCAGCCCCGGCGACGAGAGGAACATGCCGATCACCGCGACGAACACGATGAGCGACACCACCCGCGGCTTGGCGAGTGCCAGGAATTGCAGGAAACGGGTTTTCCCGAGCGCGAGGACGGTCATGGGCTGTGCCGGGCGAGGACCGGCGATTTTACCGGGGAACGCCCGCGCTTCCTACCCGATGCGCGAGGCCTTGAGCAGGCGGCCCAGGTCCTTCGCGAGCGCCTTCGGGTCGGGCTGCCGCGGCCAGGCGAGCACCTGGTTGCCCAGCGGATCCATCAGCACGACCGCGTTGCCGCCCTTCGGCAGCTTCGCGACCTCGGACGCCGGCAGGCGCGCGACGACGATGCCCGGATGCTCGGCGAGGCGCTCGGGCGCCGGAAGCGTGTCGTCGGTGACGATCCAGGCGCGTGCGACACGGTCCATGTCCTTGCCCTGCATCGTGCGCGCCTGGCGGGTCGCGTACAGCATCTCGCCGCAGGCGGCGTCGCAGGCGCCGCCCGCCGGCACCAGGATCGTCCACTTGCCGCGCAGATCCGCGAGCCGGAACGGCTGCCCGTCGATCGTCGTGCCCGCGAGTTCCGGCAGCGACGCCGTCGGCAGAAGCTCACCGTAGTTCGTGAACGTCGCCCGCGGGGCGAGGTAGTAGAAGAAGTACGAGAGCGCGACGGGGGCGATCACCGCGGCCGCGATCATGATCAGCGTGCGGCGCGACTTGCGGGCGGCTGCCGGATCGGCGCGCGTGGATGTCGTCGTCATCGTTTCCTCCGGATCAGCGTGAACCATGCCCACAGGCCGAACGCGAGCGCGGCGAATGCGTACCACTGCACCATGTAGATGCGGTGCTTCTCGGTACCGGCGTCCGGCCGTGGCCAGTCGCGGACCAGGCGATCGTCGCCTGCGGTCGCCTCGACGACGATCGGCAGCACGGCGAGCCCCGTCGCTGCCGAGAATCTCGTGGGGTCGAGGTTCTGCCACACCGCGCCCTGGGGCGGCGCCTGTGCGAGCTCGACGTAGTCCAGGGGCGGCAGGTTGATCCGCCCAGTGACACGAACCTCGCCCGCGGGTGGCCGTGACTCGGGCAGCTCCGATCGCGTCGCGCCCCCGGCGGCGAAGCCGCGGTTGACGAGCACCGCGCGGCCGTCGGAAAGCACTAACGGGGTCACCACGTGATAGCCGGCACGCGCGGCGTGGACCTTGTTGTCGATCAGGATCTGGCGCGCCTCGTCGTAGCGGCCGGCGAGCTCGACCTGCCGGAAACGCCACGCCGACCAATCGTCGACGCCGGCCGGCAACGCGACGACCGGTGCGGCCAACGCTGCGGCGAGGCGCTCGCCGAGGGCCTCCTTGTGCGTCATGCGGCCGCGTTGCCAGTTGCCGGCGGCGATGCACAGCGCCACCACCGCGACCATCCCGAGCGTGGGCAACAGCCTGCGCACCCATCCCCGGGCGCGCGGCGCGTCCTTCGCCCCGGTCGGAACGTTCGTCGCAGGCATCGGTCTGCTACTCTTTCGCCATCCTGCGCCCGCCCGGGGCGCGGCGGGACCCGTCCATGAAGATCGTCGTCGTTGCCGGCCTCATCGCCATCATCACCGCGCTGTTCTCGGCGCTCGTCTTCCTCTACCGCGATCGCGGCCACGGCACGCGCATGGTGAAGGCGCTGACGATCCGGGTCGGGCTGTCGATCAGCCTGATCGCCTTCCTGCTCCTCTCCTACTGGATGGGCTGGATCACACCGCAGGGCCTGCGCTGAACGCACGAAAGTAGGGTCAGGCTCGACTTTCTTGCGCTTCACGCGCGGCCAACGAGCAACGACCCGCGCCGTGACGAAAAGTCGAGTCTGACCCTACTTTCCCATCCAACAGACCCGCAGTCGCCCCCGGGAGGGCGGCCTCGTTCGGTCGCCGCTACCGTCGCCTACAGCCAGTAGACGAGCACGAACAGCAGCAGCCAGACGACGTCGACGAAGTGCCAGTACCACGCCGTCGCCTCGAACGCGAAGTGGTGGTCGGCGGTGAAGTGGCCCTTCAGGATGCGCACCAGCATCACGGTCAGCATGATCACGCCGACGGTCACGTGCGCGCCGTGGAAGCCGGTGAGCATGAAGAACGTCGAGCCGTAGACGCCCGTGGTGAGCTTGAGGTTGAGGTCGCGGTAGGCGTGGAAGTACTCGTAGGCCTGGAAACCGAGGAAGATGAGGCCGAGCAGGACCGTCGCGGCCAGCCAGAACGCCGTGCGCCCGCGCTGGCTCGCCTTCAGCGCGTGGTGCGCGATCGTCAGCGTCACGCCCGAGGTGAGCAGGATGATCGTGTTGAGGAGCGGGATGCCGATCGCGCCCATCGGCGTGAACTGCTCCTTGACGTACGGTCCCACGGTCGGCCAGCCGGCGGCGTACTCCGGCCAGAGCAGCTTCTGCCCGGGGCTGCCGAGGTCGGGTACCGAGAGGTTGCGCACGTAGAAGAGCGCGCCGAAGAACGCGGCGAAGAACATCACCTCGCTGAAGATGAACCAGCTCATGCTCCAGCGGAACGACATGTCCACGCGCTGGCTGTACAGGTGGCCTTCCGACTCGCGGATCACCGTGCCGAACCAGCCGAACAGCATCACCAGCAGCACCACGAAGCCGGCCCCGACCATCCACGGGCCGGCGCCGACGCTGTTCATCCAGAACGCCGCGCCCATGCCCATCAGCAGCAGCGCCACCGACCCGACGATCGGCCAGTACGACGGCTGAGGCACGAAGTAGGCGGGCGTGCCGCCGTGCGTGGATGCGCTCATTTGAACCCCTTGGAATCCTGATTGGCGGAGGCCATCCGTGCGGCCCCTTCGACTTCGAAGAACGTGTACGACAGCGCGATCGCGGGCATGTCGGCAGGCACCGCGGCATCGATGACGAACACCACCGGCATCTCGCGTCGCTCGCCGGGCTGGAGGGTCTGGGTCGCAAAGCAGAAGCACTCGAGCTTCTTGAAGTACTGCGCGGCGCTCGACGGCGCGTAGCTCGGAATCGCCTGGCCCGTCACCGGCCGGTCGGTGGTGTTGACCACCTCGTAGACCACCTGCTTCAGCTCTCCCGGGTGCACGGTCACCACCGGCTCGCGCGGATGGAACTGCCACGGCAGGTTGCGGGTGTTCGCGTCCAGCTCGATGCGCACGGTGCGCGAAGTGTCGACCTGCGTGTTGCCGACCTCGTCCGCCTTGGCGACGTTGCGGATGCCGGTGACCTCGCAGATCTTCTCGTAGAACGGCACCAGCGCGAAGCCGAAGCCGAACATCGCGACGACCACCACGCCGAGGCGCTTCAGGACCGCCGAGTTCGCGGCGCGCTGCTCGGCGTTCATCGTCCGCGCCGGAGGTTGCGCCCGATCGCGAAGACCAGGAACATGAACACGGCGAAGCCGACGACGCTCATGCCGAACTCGTAGCCGCCGATGAACTTTGCGGCGATCACGCCGACGAAGAACGTCGCCGCGATCGACAGCAGCACGAGCGCGGTGCGCACGTTCGACCTCCGCAGGCGGCTCGTGCCGTTCGGAGACGCGCTCATCTGGCGTCCTCCTCGGTCCGTCCCGGCTTGCGGAGCACCGCGAGTCGGACGCGTCCGTCGCTCGGCGACGCGCCCTTCGGGTCTTGGCTCGGTTTCACCTCGCCCGCCTCGCTACCGGACTACCGGCGGCGTCTCGAACGTGTGGTACGGCGCCGGCGAGGGCACCGTCCATTCGAGCGTGTCGCCGCCTTCCCACGGCCGGGCCGGCGCCTTCGCGCCCTGGCCGCGGATGCACTTCACCACCGCGTAGAGGAAGATCAGCTGCGCGAGGCCGAAGCCGAACGCGCCGATGGAGCTCACCATGTTCCAGTCGGCGAACTGCTGCGCGTAGTCGGGGATGCGCCGGGGCATCCCGGCGAGGCCGAGGAAGTGCTGCGGGAAGAACGTGATGTTGAAGAACACGAGCGACGTCCAGAAGTGGAGCTTGGCCACGCCCTCGTCGTACATCGTGCCGGTCCACTTCGGCAGCCAGTAGTAGGCGCCGCCGAAGAAGGCGAACAGGCTGCCCGCCACCATGACGTAGTGGAAGTGCGCGACCACGTAGTAGGTGTCGTGGATCTGCATGTCGAGCGGTGCGAGCGACAGCACGAGGCCGGTGAAGCCACCCATCGTGAACAGGAACAGGAACCCGACGGCGAAGAGCATCGGCGCCTCGAAGGACATCGAGCCCCTCCACATCGTCGCGACCCAGTTGAACACCTTCACGCCCGTCGGCACGGCGATCAGCATCGTCGCGTACATGAAGAACAGCAGGCCCATCACCGGCAAGCCCACGGTGAACATGTGGTGCGCCCACACGATGAATGACAGGATGGCGATAGCGGCGGTCGCGTACACCATCGACGCGTAGCCGAACAGCGGCTTGCGCGAGAACGTGGGGATGATCTGGCTCACGATGCCGAATGCCGGCAGGATGATGATGTAGACCTCGGGATGGCCGAAGAACCAGAAGATGTGCTGGAACAGCACCGGGTCGCCGCCGCCCGCCGCGTTGAAGAACGAGGTGCCGAAGTGGCGGTCGGTGAGCAGCATCGTCACCGCGCCGGCGAGCACCGGCATCACGGCGATGAGCAGGTACGCGGTGATGAGCCACGTCCAGCAGAACAGCGGCATCTTCATCAGCGTCATGCCCGGCGCACGCATGTTGAGGATCGTGGTGATGATGTTGATCGACCCCATGATCGACGACGCGCCCATGATGTGCACCGCGAAGATGGTGAGGTCCATCCCCATCCCCGCCTGGATGGTGAGCGGCGGGTAGAGCGTCCAGCCGGCCGCGGCGGCGCCACCTGGCACGAACAGCGAGGTGATGAGCAGGATCGCGGCCGGCGGCAGCAGCCAGAAGCTCCAGTTGTTCATCCGCGCGAACGCCATGTCCGGCGCGCCGATCAGCATCGGGATCATCCAGTTGGCGAAGCCCACCGCCGCCGGCATGATCGCGCCGAACACCATGATGAGGCCGTGCAGCGTGGTCATCGAGTTGAAGAACTCGGGGCGCACCACCTGCAGACCCGGCTGGAACAGCTCCGCCCGGATCGTGAGCGCCATCACGCCGCCGACCAGGAACATCGTGAACGAGAACCACAGGTACATCGTGCCGATGTCCTTGTGGTTGGTCGTCGTCAGCCAGCGCATGAGGCCAGCGGGACGATGCTCGTGCCCGTGCTCGTGTCCGGCGACGTGCTCATGGGGAATGCTGCTCATCGGCTGCTCCTGGCTCTGTGCGTCGATTCGTTGCCGTGCGCCGGCGTCACTTGCGCGCCGCCTTGACCTCGGCCGGCTGGACCGCTTCGGCCGCAGTATTGCCCCAGGCGCTCCGCGTGTAGGTCACCACCGCGGCGAGGTCGGTGTCGGAGAGCTGCTTGAACGAGGCCATCGCGGTGCCCTCCTTGCCGTTCAGCACCAGCGCGAGCTGCTCGGCCTTCGCGCCATTGACGACCTTCGAGCCGTCGAGCGCCGGGAAGGCGTTCGGCACGCCCTTGCCGTTGGCCTGGTGGCACGCGGCGCAGTTGGCCGCGAACACCTTCTCGCCTCGGGCGGCGAGCTCCTTCCCGTCCCACACCTTGCTCGGGTCGTCGGCGGCCGCCTGCACCTTCTGCTTCTGGCCGGCGACCCACTTGGCGTAGTCCTCCTTGGACTTAACCTCGACCACCACCGGCATGAAGCCGTGCTCCTTGCCGCAGAGCTCGGCGCACTGGCCGCGGTAGGTGCCGACCTGCTCCGCCTTGAACCAGGCGTCGCGCACGAAGCCGGGGATCGCGTCCTGCTTGACGCCGAACGCGGGCACCCACCACGAGTGCAGCACGTCGTTGGCGGTGATCAGCACGCGGACCTTGGTGTCGACCGGGACGACGAGCGGGTTGTCGACCTCGAGCAGGTAGTTCTCGCCCTTCGCTTCGCGGTTCTCGATCTGCGCCAGGGGGGTCTTCAGGTTCGAGTAGAAGCCGAAGCCCTCCTGCAGGTAGTCGTAGCCCCACTTCCACTGGTAGCCGGTGACCTTGACCGTCATGTCCGGCGACGAGGTGTCCTTGAAGAGCAGGAGCGTCTTGGTCGCCGGGTAGGCCATGAACAGCAGGATCAGGAACGGGATGACGGTCCAGATCACCTCGACCATCGTGTTCTCGTGGAACTGGGCGGCCTGGTGGCCCACCGACTTCCGGTGCTTGAAGATCGAGTAGAACATCACGCCGAACACGCCGACAAAGATCACCACGCAAATCCACATGATGAAGTTGTGCAGGCTGATCTGCTGCCTCGCGATCTCGGTGACCGGATCCTGGAACGTGAACACGCGCGCGTGCGCGAGCGCAGGCAGGAGGCCGGCCGCGCCGGCGATGAGCGTGCGGGCCGCAGCGACCTGCCCCTTGCGATTGCGAACCATGCTGACCTCGTTCACGTCCTCGTTCCCCCCGGCTGCCCCGGCCTCGCGCCCTGCGCTAGCCGGAGACCGTCAGGCGCTTGAGCGCCCTGGCCACCTCGACGCGCCGCGCGGGCGGCAGCGCCGATCCGAAATCCATCGCCTCGCCGGCGTAGCGCAGCAGGAGCTGCGGCCCGCGCGCACGGGCTTCGTCGAGCTCGACCCGCAGCCACCAGCGGTTGAACTCCCGACGGGCGAGCCGTCCGCGCCCCGCCCGCTCGACGATCACGCGGTCGCCTGCAACCGTCACCCGTTCCCACTCGCCCGCGCGCCGTTCCACCCAGACGAATGCCAGGCCAAGCAGCGCGATCTCGAGTACCGAGTACGGAAGCACCGGCCAGGCGCCGGCGACACCGAACGCCACCGCCACTGCCAAGCTTGCCGCCGCCGCCAGTCCGAACGCCGTCCAGCGCTCGCGACGCACGAGGCTCGACTCCCGGCGGGAAACGACGGAAAACAGGGACTCGACGGGAAGCGGCGGCAACTCGGCGTGCGACATCGGTCGGAAACGCGGCTCCTGCAGGGTCGCGTCCGTCCCGAAGTTATGTTCTTGTTTTCGGGCGACCGCGCCGACGTGCTGCGAAGGCGGCGGATATTAGCATGGATCAATGCGGGGACAATCACCGTTTCCCCCGTTTTGAACGACCAAGTCTAGACCAACTCTAGCCGTGCGTGCCCTCGCCGGCATCCCGGCGTCGCGTGGTTCGGGCTGGACGGGCGTTCGGCACGGCGGCGTGCCGGAACGTCGCGGGCGTTTCAGGCGAGGCCCAGGGTCCGCAACGCCACGCGGTCCAGCGGCGGCGCGGGATCCGAGCGCAGGTCGGCAATCCTGGGCGCCGGCAGTTCGCGCGCGAGCCACGCGACGTTCTCGTCCGCGAGCGCCATCCCCGGATCGATGCGCGAGGCCACCCAGCCTGCGAGGACGAGGCCACGCCCCGAGATCGCCAGCGCGCTCATGCGGGCGTGGTTGAGGCAGCCGAGCCGCATGCCGACGACGAGCAGCACGGGCAGCCGCAGTCGCCGCGCGATGTCCAGCATGTCGTGGCGCTCGTCGAGCGGCACCAACGCCCCGCCCGCGCCTTCGACGACGACCACGTCGGCCGACGTGCCAAGGCGCGCATAGGCGGCCGCGATCGCGTCGAGGTCGAGCACGATGCCCTCGCGCGCAGCGCCGAGGTGCGGCGCCACGGGCTCGGCGATTGCAAACGGATTGCGGTCGGCGAGCGCCGCCTCGACGTTCCCCGCCGCCGCGAGCCGGGTCACGTCCTCGTTCGGCCCACCGCCAACGGCGTGTCCGGCCGAGACGGGCTTCATGCCGACCGCCCGCAGACCGCACCGCACGAGCCCGCGGAGGAGCGCGACCGACGCGACGGTCTTGCCCACGCCCGTGTCGGTCCCGGTGACGAAGATGCCGCGGGCCACCGCCGCTAGCCTTTGCGGCGCCGCTCGAGCTTGACGATCGGCAGCCCATCGGCGGTCTCTCTCGGTTCGCCCTTCCACGCGTGGCCGTAGATCACCTCGAACGTCGCGGGAATGCGGCCGTCACGGGCGCGCCGCTGCAGCTCGGCCACGACCCGCGCGTAGCGCTCGCGTCCCATGAGCCCGCGTGGGCGGCCGCGCGTCGCATTGGTCGCGCCGAGCGCCTTCAGCTCGCGCATCAGCGCCTCGGGCGAGGGATAGGTCACGTGCAGGTGCTCCATGTCCATCACCGGATCGGCGAATCCGGCCTGCACCAGCATGTCGCCGATGTCGTGCATGTCGACGAAGCGCGACACATGGGTCGCGCCGTCGACGCGGGTGAACGCCGCGCGCAGCTCCTTCAGCGTGTCGGGCCCGAACGTGGTGAAGGTCAGCAACGACCCGGTGCGAAGTACCCGGCGCAGCTCGGCGAACGCGCGTGGCAGGTCGTTGACCCACTGCAGCGTGAGATTGCTCCAGGCGAGGTCGAACGACACACCCTCGAGCGGCAGCCGCGTCGCCTCGGCACAGACGAAGCGCGGCGCGGCATCCGCGCCGCCGAGGAGCGGCGCGACGAGCCGCCGGTACAGCGATCGGCCGCCGCGCGCCCGCTCGCGCGCCGCCATCGCCATCGGCAGCGCGAGGTCGAGACCGACGACGTCCGTGCCGGGATAACGGGCAGCGAGCTCGAGCGTGCCTTCGCCGGTGCCGCAGCCGAGGTCGAGGATCCGCTGCGGCGCGATCCTGACGACGTCGAGGCGGGCCATCATCCGCGCGGCGACCTCGCGCTGCAGCGCCGCCGCTCCGTCGTAGGTGCGCGCCGCGCGCCCGAACGCGCGCCTCACCGCCGCCGGGTCGACGTCGCTCGGGTCCGGCGGCCGGAACGGTGGTTCACCCATCAAGAAACCCTAGGAGCGCGTCCCGGAACGCGTCGGGATGCGAAAGGAACGGGGCGTGCGCCGCACCGGGCAGACGCAGGAGCTCGGCCGCCGGCAGCGCCTGCGCGAGCCACGCCGACGCCTCCGGCGGCGCCAGCGTGTCGCACTCGCCGGCGACGACGAGCGCGGGGATCGCGATGCGCGCAACGTCGCCGCGCAGGTCCGCGCCGGCGAGCGTGCCGAGCGCCGCGCGCAGCAGCGCCGGATCCGGCTCGCCCCGCGCGAAGAGCTGGTGACGCAACGCCGCGAGCGTCGCGTGCCCCGCCTCGCTCCCCTGTACCTGCAGCGACAGGAAGCGCTGCAGCGTGAGCTTCCACGCGACGCGAAGCTCGTCGCCGAAGCGCGCGAGCGTCTCCGGTGCCATCGCGTGCGGCCATGCGTCCTCGGCAACGAAGCGCGGCGAGGTCGCAACCAGCGCGAGCTTGCGGAGGCGGTGCGGGTGCGCGACCGCCCAGGCGAGCGCGATCACGCCGCCGAGCGACCAGCCCATCACCGCGAGCGGCTGTTGCTCCGTCGCGAAAGCGCGCTCCAGCGCAGCCACGACCGCGTCGATCGTCCAGGGGTCGATCGGATCGCTATGGCCGTGGCCCGGCAGGTCGACGACGTGGACGCGATGATGCTTCGCGAACGCGGGCAGGAGCGGCGCGAACAGCCCGCCGTGCAGCGCGAAGCCGTGCAGCAGGACGAGCGGGCGCCCCTGCCCGACGGACTCGACGTGAAGGCGCGGTGCACCGCGGTGTCGAGCTACCGCACCGCTCGGCAAGCCCATACAGCCTCCGCCAGCGCCGCGAGCAGCGCATCGACGTCGTCGTCGGTGTGCGCGGCGGAGAAGGAGACGCGCAGCCGCGCCGTGCCCTGCGGCACCGTTGGCGGCCGGATCGCCGGCACGAAGATCCCGCGGTCCCACAACGCTTGCGACAGCGCGACCGCTGCGGCCGCCTCGCCGAGCACGAGTGGCTGGATCGGCGTCGCCGACGGCAGCAGCGTCCACGGCAACGTCGCCACGCCGGCACGAAAGCGTCCGATCGTGCGCGCAAGGCGGGCGCGGCGCGCGTGCCCGTCCCGGATCGCCAAGAGGGAGGCCAGGATCGCGCAGGCGAGCATCGCCGGCTGCGCGGTCGTGTAGATGTACGAGCGTCCGGCCTGCACCAGCGTCTCGATCACCGCGGGATGCGCGGCGACGAACGCGCCCGCCACGCCCGCGGCCTTGCCGAGCGTGCCCATGTAGACGATGCGCTCGTCGGCGAGCCCGAAGTGCGCGACGCTGCCGCGGCCTTCACCCAGCACGCCGAACCCGTGCGCGTCGTCGACGACAAGCCAGGCGTCGTGCGCCCTCGCCAGCTCGAGCAGCGCGGGCAGCGGCGCAAGATCGCCGTCCATCGAGAACACCGCGTCGGTCGCGATGAGCTTGCGCTGCGCCGTCGACGCCGCGAGCCGACCGGCCAGCGCGGCGACGTCGCCGTGCGGATAGCGGATCACCTCCGCGCGCGACAGGAACGCGCCGTCGTAGAGGCACGCGTGATCGAGCCGGTCCACGAAGACGGCGTCGCCCCGCCCCGCAAGCGCCGTCACGATGGCGAGATTGGCGTGGTAGCCGGTCGAGAACAGGAGCCCCCGCGCGCCTTCGCAGGGGCGCACGAACTCGGCGAGCGCGGCCTCCGCCTGCGCGTGCGGCGTCAGGTGTCCGCAGACGAGGTGCGAGGCGCCCGCCCCCGCGCCCCAGCGCAACGCGCCCACCCGCGCCGCCTCGACCACCGCCGGGTCGCTGGCGAGGCCGAGATAGTCGTTGCTTGCGAACGCGAGCACGTCGCGTCCGTCGACGACGATGCGCGGACCGGGCGCGGTGTCGATCGTGCGGCGGGTGCGATGGAGCCCCGCCTCGCGCCGCGCCGCGAGGGCGCGCTCGAGCACCTCGATCAGCGCGTTGCCCATTGCGCCCGGGCGCGCCGGGTCAGGCGGAGGACAAGCCGAGCTTGTCCAGGAGCGCGCGGTCGTCGGCGACGTCCGGGTTGCCCGTGGTGAGCAGCCGGTCGCCGTAGAAGATCGAGTTCGCGCCGGCGCAGAACGCGAGCGCCTGCACTGCCTCGCCCAGCTCGCGCCGCCCGGCGGAGAGCCGCACCATGGCATTCGGCATCGTGATTCGCGCCACCGCGATCGTGCGCACGAACTCGAGCGGGTCGAGCGCGTTCTCGCCGGCGAGGCGGGTCGCGAGCGGCGTGCCCTCGACCTGCACGAGGTGGTTGATCGGCACGGACTCCGGGTACGGCTCGAGGTTCGCGAGCTGCGCCACCAGGCCGGCCCGCTGCCTGCGCGTCTCGCCCATCCCGACGATCCCGCCGCAGCAGACGTGAATGCCCGCGCCGCGCACCCGGTCGAGCGTGTCGAGGCGGTCCTGGTACTCGCGCGTGGTGATCACCTCGCCGTAGAACTCCGGCGCCGTGTCGAGGTTGTGGTTGTAGTAGTCGAGACCGGCCTCGCGCAGGCGCTCCGCCTGCCCGTCCTTCAGCATGCCGAGCGTGCAGCAGGTCTCGAGGCCGAGCGATTTCACCGTGCGCACCATCTCGAGCACCGGCTCGAGGTCGCGGTCCTTCGGCCCGCGCCAGGCGGCGCCCATGCAGAAGCGCGATGCACCGGCGTCCTTCGCGGCCTGCGCCGCATCACGGACCGCGCCGACGTCGAGCATCGGCTCGGCGTCGACCGCGGTGTGATAGCGGGCCGCCTGCGGGCAGTAGCCGCAGTCCTCGGGGCAACCGCCGGTCTTGATCGACAGCAGCGTCGAGAGCTGGACGGTGTTGGGGGCGTGGTGCGCGCGGTGCGTCTGCTGCGCCCGGAACAGCAGCTCGGGGAACGGCAGCTCGAACAGCGCCTCGACCGCGGCGACGGTCCAGCGTGCGCGTGTCGCCGTTCCGGCGCGCGCGTCGGGCGTGACGGCGACGTCGCTCATCGGGCGACGCACGCCTGGTTGCACCGAACGGCCGAGCGACAGCGCATGTACGCACCCCTAAAGTGATGTGATGCATCGAATGCCAGCAAGCCTAAACGAGTTGTCAAATCCTGGACAACGAAAACTTGACAGCCTGTTCGCGCGCCTGCGCGAGGGGGCGGTCGGCGGGCTCGCGCGGCTTCTTCCACAGCGCTGCGCACTTTGCAGCGCGGCAGCGCACCACTCCGCGCTGTGCGAGCCCTGCCGGCTCGCGCTGCCCGCGTTGCCACCGGGCTGCCCGGTATGCGCACAGCCATCGATGGGAGACGCCGCGTGCGCGGAATGCCTGCGCAAGCCACCGCGCTTCAAGGCCACCGTCGCCGCCCACGCCTACGCGTTCCCGCTCGACCGACTGATCCAGGCGCTGAAGTACGAACATCGGCTCGAATTGGCGTTGCCGCTCGGCGACGCACTGGCGGCTGCGGTACGGCGCGCGCCGGCGCTGTTTGCGGGTGTCGAGGCGGTCGTGCCGCTGCCGCTGTCGCGCGCGCGACAACGCGAGCGCGGCTTCAACCAGTCGATCGAGATCGGCAGGATCGTCGCGCGCCGCACCGGCCTGCCGCTCGCGCGGCTCCTGTCGCGCACGGCGCACGCCCCGCCGCAGGCGTCGCTGCCCTGGCGCGCGCGGGCGGGCAATGTCCGCGGCGCGTTCGCCTGCGCGGACCCCCTCGACGGCCGGCACGTCGCGGTGCTCGACGACGTCATGACTACCGGCGCGACGCTCGACGCCGCGGCGGCGGCCCTCATCGCGGCGGGCGCGGCACGTGTCGACGCCTGGGTCGTCGCCCGCACGCTAAAGTAGCAGCATGTTCGCCGTCGTCCTCGTTAATCCGGAGATCCCGCCCAACACCGGCAACGTGATCCGGCTCACCGCCAATACAGCCACCGAACTGCACCTGGTCGAGCCGCTCGGCTTCCGCATGGACGACCGCGAGCTGAAGCGCGCCGGCCTCGACTACCACGAGTACGCGCGCGTTACGGTCCACCGCGACTTCGACGCGTGTCGTGCCGCGCTCGACGCCGCCGCGCCAGGGCGTCGCTGGTGGGCATTCACGACGCAGGCGGTGTCCTCGCTCTACGACGCGTGCGTCGAGCCGGACGACGTGCTGGTGTTTGGTTGCGAGTCCGTCGGGTTGCCGGAGTCGATCGTCGCGACGTTCCCCGACGACCACCGGCTGCGCATTCCGATGCGCACGGGCGTGCGCAGCCTCAACCTCAGCAACGCGGTCGCGGTCGCAGTCTACGAGGCCTGGCGGCAACAGGGCTTCGCCGGCGCGGGAAAGTAGGGTCAGACTCGACTTTCGTCGCGTGCCTTGTTGCTGGCCCCAGCCCGCGCCCGCACGAAAGTCGAGTCTGACCCTACTTTCAGTGCGCTTCGGGCCGCGGCTCGCGCCGCAGCGGTCGTCCCATCGCCGAGCCCCCGCAGGGGCGGAACGCGAGCGGCCGGGTCAACGCGCGATGCCGGCGGACCGGCACCGCGCGACCGGCATTCTCTCTACATGCACCTCTCGTATCCGTGCACTGCATTCGTACCCTGGTCAAGCACCTGGTCACAGAGATCGAATCCCTGCGGCGCACCCTGGTACTTGAAGGCGGAAAGGGCGTTGCCGCTCGTGCCCGGCTCGAACCAGACGCACGGCAGCATCGGCGAGGCGTTCACGCCTGCGTACGTGCCCCAGAAGTGCTCGTTGACGAACTGGTTGCCGTTGGAGAACACGATCATGCCTGCATTCGTCCCCGTTGCGGGCGCGACCGTGCCGTAGTCGTTGTTCGCGAAGCGGTTGCTGCCGCAGGCTGCCTGCACCGTCACCTGCGATCCCATCGCGACGAGTTCGGTCAACCGGTTCTTCTCGATGCGATTGTCCGTCGCGCGATAGGTCACGGTCGCGCTCGGCGCGAACATAGTCAGCAGGATGCCGTTGAGCAGAAGCTCGCCGTCAACGACGTTGGACCGGAGGACTACATTGGAGGATGCCAACGACACGCCGCTCTTCGATGGCAGGGTCGACGACGGCCCGGCGTAGCCACCCGTGATGTGGTTGCGTTCAATGAACACCGGCGTCGTCGTCCCTCGTACGCCAATACCGGCTGATACCGGCGGGCCACCGTAGCCGCAGTTCGTGATCGTGTTGCCCGCCACAATAACCGTACCATCGTTGCGGTCGATGCCCACACCGACGAACGCGAATCGGTCGATCTCGTTGGCCATGATTTGGGCGTCCATCGCCGAGAGGTTCATGAGGATCCCCGTTTCGACGTACGGAGCGGTCGGCGGAATTGTGATCGGCGACGCGCGGCGGATTCGATTGTTCATCAC
>Ga0105106_10001202_pt1 | contig 18618 bp, 15 predicted proteins | sample PPLLaktember2015_5_FD_79109 | JGI IMG/M metagenome (GOLD analysis project Ga0105106, IMG submission 79109) | Freshwater sediment microbial communities from Prairie Pothole Lake near Jamestown, North Dakota, USA - PPLs Lake P8 Core (1) Depth... | ecosystem: Environmental > Aquatic > Freshwater >...
ACCCCTTCGGCCCAGCGCGCGTTGAGCGCGCCTTCGACCGTGCCTCCGGCGAGCCTGCCGGTGAATTCGCCCGCGGCGACCCGGGTCTGATCGACCAGTCCGCGCACCTGGAGCTCGTTGAAATCGAAAGGCGGACCGTAGGGAACGCGCCAGCCGCTCGCGTTGAGCGCGAAGCGCACGCCGTCGGCCTGCGGGGTGATCTCCAGCTTGACGTTCGCGTTGTTGAACGTCGCTACCTTGAGTGTGCCGTTCGGCGCGAAAGCGATGTCGCCGTCGAGCGGAGCGAGCTCTGCGCCGGGTATCTTCAGCCTGACTTCGGTCAGCAGCAGCCGGTCAGTGTGCACCGCGCCCGCGGTACGGCCCCCGGTCCACGCCGGGATCGTCCCCAGCACGTCGTGCTCGATGTCGACGCCGTGGGCCTCTACCGTATCGAAGCTCGAGGCGCCCGCGAGTGCCGCCAGGGGCAGCACCCGCGCTGCGACGCGCTCGGCGCGCACGCCCGAGGTCTTCCCGATCGTGACGCCTTCGAGGACGATGCGCGGCGAGGGCAGTAAAAGGTAACGCAAGGTCGTGATGGCCACGGGCTGGTTGAGCCGCTGCGACAGCGCGCGTTGCGCCTCCGGGATGTAGCCGTTGAGCGGTGCGAACTGCAGGCGCGCCGCGACGGCGAGCGGCACGGCGACGATCACGACAGCGGCTGCGACGAGTACGCGCTTGCGCAGCTTCCTGCGCGCGGCGAGCGCGACCTTCTGCGCCTCCTCCTCGGCGCGGCGGCGGCGGGCCTGCATGGCCTCGTGGGTGAACTGCGCGGCTTCCGCCTTGCGGCGGGCTTCCGCGTTTTCGGCCATGATGTCGTGCGCGGCACGATCGACGTTGAGCCGCTCGTTGAGCGGGTCCGTGTCGTCTATCGTCGGAACGATTTTTTCGGCGGCCGGAGTCTCTTCGATCGCCTCGGATGCAGCCGGCAGCTCCGGCTCGCGTTCCGGCTCGGGTTCGGGACGCGCTGCGGGCTCCACGGGCTGCACCGGCTCCGCGCCTTTCGCCCTCGCGTTGGCGCGGGCCGCCATTTCGGCCATCACGCGCTCGAGCGCGGTGGGCACATGCTCCGGCCCGGCGGATGCGACCGGCTGCGGACGGTCGAGATCGACGACGGGGAAGTCGTCGGGCGGGGCCTCAGCGGACACGGGCGGCGCTTCGGGGGACGCCGTGGCCTCTCCCGGAATCTCGACGGTGATATCGAGAGCGGCAGGAGGCTCCTGGACGTGAGCCGAAGCCCCTGCCTGTCCCAATTGCAGCTGAGGCCAGCTTGCGCCGGGCGGTATCGTCGCCGCGAAATCGGTGAGCGGCGCCTCCCGCGGCTGGCGGGCGGCCTCTTCGCGCGCGCGGCGCTCGGCCTGCACGCGCGCGTTCAATTGGCGCACGCGGTCGGCGATGTCCATCTCGGGCTGCGGCACTTCGTGGGCGCGTCCCTCGGCTTCCGCGGCGGCTCGCGCCGCCTCGCGCGCCTGCTCGGCCTCGGCCTCGAGCTCGCGCACGCGCGCGCGCGCCGCCTCAGCCTCGTGCGCCTCCGGGTTATCGGCGTGGGCACGAACCCCTTCCATCGCCTGCAATTGCGCTTCGAGCACTTCGCGCGCCCGCGCCTCGGCCGCGGAACGCGCCTGGGCCTGCTCTTCGTTTTTTGCGCGCTTGTCGGCTTCGAGGCGCGCTTCTTCCTCGGCCCCGCGCTTCGTTTCGGCGAGCGCTTTCGCGCGTTCTTCGGCTTCCGCGCGCACGCGCGCTTCGGCTTCCGCGCGCACCGCAGCTGCGGCGGCGGTGCGCGCCCGGGCTTCCGCGAGCGCGCGCTCGTTCGCGTCGGAAGCGGCGCTCGCCTCCATTTCCGCGCGCTCGCGCTCCTCCACTGCGGCGCGAGCCGCTTCTTCGGCTTTCGCGCGCGCTTCCGCTTCGGCTTCGGCGCGCGTTTCGGCGAGCGCACGCGCGCGCGCTTCGGATTCCTGCCGCATCTGCGCTTCGAGCGCTGCGCGCGCTTCGGCCTGCGCGCGCTTGGCCGCGTCGGCGGCCGCGAGCGCGTGGCTCGCCGCTTCCATGTTGAGCTTCGTCATGGCTTCGGCCGAGGTGAAATCGAGATCCCCGGCGTCGCCGGCAGGCCCGGGCGCCGCCCGCGCCGGCCCGGACACCGCCTTGATATAGCCGTCGGCGACGAGGGTATTGATCGCGTGCTGGAGGTGGGGCGCGGTCATCCCGGAGCGCGGCAGGAGATCGGCGACGCTCGATTTGCCGTCCACCGACAGGAACACGAGGCCGAGCTCCCGCGGGAGCTTGACCGACTTGTTCCTGATTTCGAGTATGCCTTTTGCGGTCTTGGTGTAGACGGTTTCAGGCGCAATAGGAGCCATAGCGAGCCCACGTTGCAATGCCGCAATCATTATAGTTAAACTGCCCCCCTCTCACACTATAGTCCGGATGCGCCGGAAAAAGGCACGTATGCACAGGCGCAACGAGTTCGACGTCGAGAACCGCATCAACACGACCGACCCTGATGCGGTCGCGCGCGAGGTCTGCGGGATCTACCAGGACCTCTACCAGAAAGCCGATCCCGCGAAGATCGGGCAGGCCTTCGACGACGTGACGCGGCTCTATCGCGGGGAATACGCCGGTTACCACGCGTGCGACACGTCGTATCACGACATTCAGCACGTGCTCGACGTGACGCTCGCCATGGCCCGCCTCATGGACGGCTGCGTGCGCTCCAAGCACGCCGGCGTGCTCACCGATCGCCTCTTCAATTTCGGCATCGTGACGGCGCTCTACCACGACTGCGGCTATATCCGGCACCGCAAGGACACGCGGCACGCGAACGGCGCCGAGTACACGAAAACGCACGTCTCGCGCGGCGGGCGCTTTCTCGAAGACTACCTGGAGAAGCTCGGCATGGGAGACCTCGCACCCGTGGCCGCGCGCACGCTGCACTTCACCGGCTACGAAGTGCCGATCGAGAAAATCCGGCTCGATCCCGAGTACCGCCTGATCGGCAACCTGCTGGGGAGCGCCGATATCCTGGCGCAGATGGCCGACCGCTGCTATCTCGAGAAGTGCTACGACAGGCTGTATCCGGAGTTCGTGTCCGGCGGCATCGCGCGCCAGTCTGCGCCCGACGGCAAGGAGCAGGTCATATTCGAGTCCGCCGCCGACCTGATTTTCCAGACGCCGCGGTTCTATCACAGCGCGCAGAAGCGGCTCAAAGTGGATCTCGGCGGCTACTGCGACTACATCGAGAAGCACTTCGGCGGCGAGAACCTCTATTACACCGAGCTCGACAAGAACATCGAGCACGCGCGCAAGATCGCCGACCGCGAAGACCTGTCGATGCTGCGCCGCAAGCCGCCGGAGACCGTCGCCCCGGAGGGCGATGATGAGCGGCTCATATAGCCGCTCAAAAAGTGACGACTACCGAAGGAGTGATGAGAAGGGGTGATGAGAAGGGGTGATGAGAAAGGGTTGCAAACAACCCCTTCGGTAGTCATCACTTCTTCGGTAGTCGTCACTCCTTGCGGTAGCCCTCATCACTCCTTGCGATAGCCCTCTACGGTAGTAGCAAAATCTTCCCCGTATGTCCCGCACTCTCCATCATCGCGTGCGCCTGCGCGGCTTCGGCGAGCGGGAAGGTGCGGCCGGTAACCACCCGGATGCGGCCGGCTTCGATGTGCGGCCACACCTGCGCCTCGAGCTCGGATGCGATGCGCGCCTTGAACGCCGCAGGCCGCGTGCGTAAGGTCGAGCCGGTGTAGGTGAGGCGCTTCAGCATGACCGGCATCAGGTTCACTTCCACTTTGGAGCCTTGCGCGAACGCGAGCTGGATGATGCGCGCGTCGTGCGAGGCGGCCTTGAAGTTGCGCTCGATGTTGGGCCCGCCGACGATGTCGAGGATCACGTTGGCGCCGCCCGCTTCGCGCACCACCTCCACGAAATCTTCCTGCTTGTAATCGACCACGCGGTCGGCGCCGAGGTCGCGGCAGATCTGGCAGCGCGCTTCGGGGCTGTCGGTCGCGATCACCTTCGCGCCGAAAGCTTTTGCGAGCTGGATCGCCGTCGTACCGATGCCGCCCGCGCCGCCGTGAACCAGAAACGTCTCGCCGGATTTGAGGCCTGCGCCGATGAAGACGTTGCTCCATACGGTGAAGAAAGTCTCCACGAGGCCCGCCGCATCCACGAGGCTGACGCCTTTGGGGACCGGCACGCACTGCTGCGCATCGGCGCCGCAGTATCCCGCGTATCCGCCGCCGTTCGTGAGCGCAGCTACTTTGTCGCCGATCGCCCAGCCCTTCGCGCCTTGCCCCAGACCGACCACTTCGCCCGAGACTTCGAGACCCGGCAGGTCGGACGCGCCGGGGGGCGCGGGATAAAGGCCTTTGCGCTGCATGATGTCCGGGCCGTTCACGCCTGCTGCGGCGACCCTGATGAGCACCTCGTTCTTCTGCGGCTGGGGCACCGGGCGCTCCGTGGGCTTCAAGACTTCCGGTGCGCCCGGGGCTGAGATTTCGACGGCTTTCATTTTCTGCGGCAAGTTCATTTCTGCTCCCGAAAAATCCTGATGCGTTCCTTGAGACCCGGCGTGGCAACGGAGCGCGCGAGCGCCGCCGTGTCCTCCGCGCGCGTGTCCGCGACCGTCTGCCTGTGCAACGCCGCGGCAGCCGCCGGCGTGATGAGCTCGCAGCGAGTGCGCGCTTCCGACACGATGGCTTCCCATTCGGCGCGCGCGGCCGTGCGCGTGAGGAAGCCGAGCGCAAGCGCTTCGCGCGCGTCGAAAGTGCGCGACGCCGAGAGTATGTCGCGCGCCTTGTCGCCGCCGATGCGGCTCGCGAGCCGGCGCGTGCCCAGCACGACGCCAAAGCGCAGTCCGGGCAGGCGGAACGACGCATCGGGCGCCGCCACGCGCAAGCCGCAGCTCGCGACGAGGTCCGCGCCCGCGCCGAACACGCGGCCGTGGGCGAGCGCGAGCGTTTCGTAAGGGGCATGGTAGAGCGCCTGCAACAGCGTCTCGATGCGTATGAAGCGCAGCGCGAGGTCGCCGTCGGTGGCGGAGTGATAGTCGGTGAAATCGAAACCCGCGCAGAAATGGTTGCCGGCGCCTTCGACGATGAGCAGCCGGGTGCCGTCGCTGCACGCGTAATCGACGGCATCGATCAGCGCTTCGACGAGCGGGGCCGAGAGGGCGTTCGCTTTCTGCGCGCGGTTCAACGTCAGGCGCGTGACGTGCCCTTCGTGCCTGCGGACCAGCTCTTCGGTCATCTCGTGGACGCACGCACCTCGGCGGAGCGGTCCCAGAAGTTGGGCAGGAGCGGGCTGGAATACCCGGAGACGAAAGGCTTCGTCGCGCCCGTGGCCGCATCGAAGACGTGGCGCCGGACCGCGCCGATGTTCGCGCCGTAGACGTGTATGCTGATCGAGACGCGGTCGTCGTAGGCGTTCGCCACCTCGTGTATGTCGCCTTCGGCGGGCGAGAGCCGGTCGACGCTGCCGGCCTCGAGCCGCTGCGGCGCGCTCACCGGCATCGGCGAGCCCGGTTCGAAGCGCCGGCAGATCTCGGTGCCTCGCATCACGCCCACGAGTCCCCACACCGTATGGTCGTGTACCGGCGTTTTCTGTCCGGGACCCCAGACGAAGCTCACCACCGAAAAGCGCTCGAGCGGGTCGCAGTGGAGCAGGTACTGCTGGTAGTACTGCGCACCTGGTCTGGCGCAGTCCTCCGGCAGCCAGTCGTCCTGTGCGATCAATGCGCCGAGGAGCTTCCCGCCTTCGGCGAGTATCGTCGCTTCGTTCGCACCGTGCGCTTCCACGAGCCGTGTGAAATCGCGTATGAACGCTCTGAAGCGTTCGGAGTTCTTCGCGAGCGAGGGTTGCACCTCCGGCGTCTTGGCGTCTGGGCGGTTCATGCTGTGTCCTTTCTTTTCAACTCAGCCAGAACTTCCTGCGTATGCTCGCCCAGCGCCGGCGGACTGCGATAGACGCCGAGCCGCTTCCCTCCGAGCCGCTGCGGCGAAATCACCACTTTGGTTTTCGCGCCGTTGGGCAGCGTCATCTCGTTCACCCATCCCATGTGCTCGACCTGCGGGTCGGCGAGCACCTGCGAGTAGGTGTTGATCGGGGCGCACGGCACGCCGCGCTTAGAGAAAGCCGCGAGAAGGTCGGCCGCATCGCTCTTTACGAACTCGGCTTCGAGTAGCTCCCTCAACGCCTCCTGGTTGCGCGCGCGCAGCGTGGGCGTAGCGAAGCGGTCCTCGCGCGCGAGGTCGGGGCGGCCGATGCCCGCGCACGTCGCCTCCCACAGCTTGTTCGTGCCCGCCGCGAGCGCGAAATAACCGTCGCGGCAGCGGAAAGCCGCGTACGGCGCGTTCATCGGATGCGCCGAGCCGAGCGGCACCGGATCGCGCCCGGTTCCGAAGAGCTCGCTCGTCTGGAGATGGGCGATGCCGAGCATGCCGCCCAGCATCGAGACGTCGATGTGCTCGCCGCTCGCGCCGCCTCGAACTTTGCAGAGCGCCGCGGCTATCGCGTAAGCCGCGTAGAGCGCAGCGGTGAAATCCGCGATCGGTATGCCGCATTTCGCCGGGCGCGCGCCGGGTTCTCCGGTGACGCTCATCACGCCGCTCATCGCCTGCACCGTCATGTCGAAGCCGCCTTCCTTCGCCCGCGGGCCGGTCTGTCCGAATGCCGATACGGAGCAGTAGACGAGCGAGGGTTTCTCTTTGGAAAGCGTCGCGTGATCGAGGCCGAAGCGCGCCATCACGCCGGGGCGGAAATTCTCGATCACGACGTCGGCCGACAGTGCGAGATCGCGAGCCGCGGCGAGCCCTTGCGCCTCTTTCAGGTCGAGCACGACCGAGCGCTTGTTACGGTTCACCGAAGCGAAATACTGGCTGTAGCCTTCGACCATCGGCGGCCACGCGCGCATGAGATCGCCTTCGGGGGACTCGACCTTGATCACCTCGGCGCCCATGTCCGCGAGCAGCGCTCCGCAGAACGGGCCGGCGAGCACCTGACAGAATTCTGCAACGCGTACGCCGGCGAGCGGAAGCATGAGATGAGGAGGGGTGGAAAGCTCTCGATTATAGGCGGGAGCGGCCGAACCGTGAGAAACTCGGCAGCGCTCGCCGCACTCTCCCGAAGGAAAAACGAATGGCCGCTTCTGCACGCGTCGACCCCGGGCGCCTGATCGACTTCGCAACGGCGGTGTACGCGGGTGCCGGCATGCCTGAAGCGGACGCGCGCCTGGTCGCCGACACGCTGGTCCAGGCCGATCTCTGGGGCCATCAGTCGCACGGCGTGCTGCGGCTCGGCTGGTATCTGGAACGCGTCCAGAACGGCGTGATGAAGCCCGTGACCGAACCCGAGCTCGTGATCGACGGCGGCGCGATCGCGGTGATCGACGGCCACGACGGCGTGGGCCACGTGCTTTCGGTGCTCGCGACGAAGGAGGCGGTGAAACGGGCCAAGGCGCATGGCATCGCCGTGGTCGGCGTGCGCAATTCGAACCACTTCGGCACCTGCATGTACTACACGCTCATGGGCGCTCGCGAAGGCTGCATGACTTTCCTCACCAGCAACGGCGGTCCCGCGATGGCGCCGTGGGGCGGGATGAAGAAGATCATCGGCACCAATCCGTTGTCGGTCGCGACACCCGCCGGCCGCCATGCTCCCTTCGTCGTCGACATGGCGAACACCGGCGTCGCGCGCGGCAAGATCTATCTCGCGCGCCAGAGGCGGCAGCCGATACCGCTCGGATGGGCGCTCGACGCCGCCGGCGCCCCGACCACCGATCCGCAGGCCGCGATCGACGGCATCATTCTGCCGATGGCCGAGCACAAGGGTTACGCGATCGCGATGATGGTGGACGTTCTTTCGGGCGTCCTTACCGGCAGCGGCTTCCTCACGCAGGTGCACAGCCCGTACAAGACGGCCGAGAAAAGCAACTGCGGCCATCTTTTCATCGCCGTGAACATCGCGGCGATGCAGCCGCTCGCGGAGTTCAACGCGCGCATGGAGCAGTACATCGCCGAAGTGAAGTCCGTGCCGCGCGCGCAGGGCTTCGACGAAATCTTCTATCCCGGCGAGATCGAGGCGCGCAACGACCTGCGCAACCGCGAGGAGGGGATACAGTTTCCCGAAGACACGCTCGCCGATCTGAAGCGCATCGCGAAAGAGACCGGTCTTTTGGAGAAGCTGCCGTTATGAAGATCACCGAGATACGCGCGCATGCGCTTTCCGCGCCGTTGAGCGAGCCCTTGTGGACGGCCCAGGAAGCGCTCAAGGACTCGGGCCTGATCCTGGTCGAAGTCGAGACCGACGAAGGCCTCACGGGCTACGGCGAGATCAAAGGCGCGCCGCTGAAAGCGATCGCGGACTGGGTGGTGCGCCTGGGCGAAGTGATCAAAGGCGCCGATTCGCTCGCGCACGAGATCATCTGGAACCGGCTTTTCAACCTGACCGTGCCGCGGCCGCGCGCCATGTTCGGCGGCGAGGGTGTCTTCGCGCCGGTCGCGCGCAGCAGCCGCCCGCAGGTGATGGCCGCGATCGGCGGCATCGACATCGCGCTCTGGGACCTGAAAGGCAAGGCCGCGCGCATGCCCGTGTACAAGCTCCTCGGCGGCGAGCAGCGGCCGATCTTCACGTATTCCACAGGCGGCTACTATCCGCGCGATGCGACGATTACGACCGCGGTGGAGGAGATGAAAAGCTTCGTCGCCAAGGGCTACCTCGCGGTCAAGCTCAAAACCGGCGGCTTCAGCGTGGACGAAGAGATCGAGCGCGTGGCCGCGGTGCGGGAAGCGATCGGACGCGACATTCTGCTCATGATCGACAACAACGCGGCGTACGGCCTCAACGATTGCGTGCGGTTCTCGCGCGGCATCGAGAAATACGACATCACGTGGCTCGAAGAACCCCTGCACTGGCATCTGCAGCCGCGTGACTACGTCCAGCTAGCCGCCGAGACCCGCATCCCGCTCTCGCACGGTGAGCGCGAGATCCACCGGCTCACGGTGCGTGACTTCATCGAATGCGGCGCGATCAAATACCTGCAGTTCGATTCGACGCGCGCCGCCGGTTTCACCGAGGGCCTGCGCGTCGCGCAGCTTGCAGAGCAGCACGGGGTTTTCGTGGTGCCGCACCACTCCCCGGAAATCCACGGCCACCTCGTCGTCGCGATGCCCGAAGTCGGTTACTGCGTAGAATCGCACGGATCGGACACGCGCGATCCGCTGCGCCACGAGCTTTACGTGGGCGGCATGCGGATGCGCGATGGCTATCTGCACCTGGGCGACAAGCCCGGTTTCGGCCTCGAGATCGACTGGAAAGCCGTGGAGCGTTTCAAGGTCTGACTTTAGACGGGGAGCCCGCATGAAGCTTCCACAGCACAGCCGTTACGATTATTCGCCGCTGCCCGAGCGCAGGGACTACAGCTGGCCGGGCGGCAAGCGCCTCGCTTTCTGCATCACCACCAACATCGAAGCTTTCGCGTTCGGCAAAGGGCGCGGGCACGACAACGCGAAGCACGGCGAGCCGCAGACGCAGCGCAACTACGCGTGGCGCGACTACGGCAACCGCATCGGTATCTGGCGGCTGTTCGATCTGGCGGACGAGCTCGAGATGCCGCTCGCGCACAACACCAACAGCCTGCTCTACGACTGCGCCCCGCAGATCTTCGAGCGGCTGAGAAAGCGCGGCGACGAGATCGTCGGCCACGGCCGCACCAACTCCGAGAACCTGCACGACTTTCGCTGGGAAGACGACGAAGCGCGCCTCATTCGCGAAGTGACCGAGACGTTCACCCGCAACGAGGGCAGGCGTCCGAAAGGCTGGATGGGCGCGGGCGCTTACGAGAACGCCACGACGCCCGATCTGCTCAGGGAAGCCGGTTACGAATACATCATGGACTGGCCGCACGACGACCAGCCGATCTGGATGCGCACGCGCTCGGGTCCCATTCTGTCGGTGCCTTATCCGGTCGAGCTGAACGACTCACCCCAGGTGATCCACCGCCAGCACACGGGACGCGAGTTCTGCGACATGCTGGTCGACCAGTTCGAGGAGATGGCCGAGCAGAGCGCGAAGCACCCGCTCGTGTGCAACGTCTCCATTCACCCTTACGTCTTCGGCTACCCCTTCCGCCTGCGGCCGCTCAGGAAAGCGCTCCAGCATTGTTTTTCGAGCAAGCTCATGGCGCGGGTGTGGAAGTGCAAGCCCGAAGACATCTCCGACCATTGCCGTACGCTCGAGCCGGGTGTGATCCCCGGCAGCGCATGAGGGGCCCATGTCAGCAATCGCCAAATTATACCGTCGCAAAGTAAATTCGCCGCTCCTGCAGTACCAGTCGAACGTCACCTCGCAATCGGGCGAAGACGGCATCATCGCTCACATCTTCAGCGTGATCGAGCCATCGAGCAGGTATTGCATAGAGTTCGGTGCGTGGGACGGCAAGCACCTGTCGAACTGCTATCAGCTGCTCTCCAACCAGGGTTGGGAGGGGCTGATGATAGAGGCGCATCCCGACAAGTTCAAAGAGCTCCAGCAGACCTTCGCGGGTAATCCGCGTGTGAAAACGCTCAACCGCCTCGTGGATTTCGAAGGTCCGAACGCGCTCGATAAGTTACTGGACGAAGTGGGTGCGCCGCCGTTGCCCGGACTGCTTTCGATCGACATCGACGGCAACGACTATTACGTTTTCGAATCGCTGGAAGAGCATCACCCGGACGTCGTGGTGATCGAGTTCAATCCAACGATACCGAACGACGTGTTCTTCGTTCAGGAGCGCAGCTTCGAGGTGAATCACGGCTGCTCGATTCTTGCGCTCGTGACGCTCGGACGTGAAAAGGGCTACGAGCTTGCGGTCGCCACGAACTGGAACGCGTTCTTCGTGAGGGCCGACAAGTTTCCGCCCCTGGGTCTCGAGGACAACTCGATTTCCACCCTCTACGCGCCGATTCAGGACGGCCGGATCTTTCAGGGATACGACGGGACCATCCACGTGGTCGGAATGGACCATCTGGTCTGGCACGGCGGCATTCGCGTGACCTCGGCCGATTTTCAGGTCCTTCCGGAGTCGATCAGGGTGTGGAGCGACGCGCAGAAGAAGTAGCCGGTCGTCGCGGCGGACTCGTCAGCCTGTCCCGGTGCGGCTCGTCAGCTTCTCCAGCGCGTCCCGGGTCCATTGCGGCGCCACGAGCGCGATGAAATCGTACATATAGCCCGGCAGATACGCGTCGCGGCGGAACGAGAGCTTCGTCATCGCCGGCGGCAGGAGGTGGCTGATGTCCACCGCGCGTATGCCTTTGCGCTTCTCGTGCCGCACGATCTGTTTCTGCAAAAGCGCGATGCCGATGCCGGCGGCGACGTACGACATCACCACGTCGGAGTCGGTCGCTTTGACGACGATCCTCGGCGCTATGCCCTCCTTCGCGAAAAGCTCGTTCAGGAGCACGCCGGTCTGCGCGCGCTCGTCGTAAGCGACGATCGGATAGCGGCCGATGTCCCTGGCGCTCGGCCTGGCGATTTTCAGGATGGGGTGGCCCGCCGGCGCGATGATGCAGCGCTCGATCGTATACGCGTCGACCGTGACCACGTTGCCCGGAATCGCTTTCGGACTTGCGCTGATGCCGATGTCCACTTCGCCTTTGGATATCCACTGCGCGATCTCGGCGGGCCCGCCGTGGCGCAGCTGGAGATTCACGTCCGGGTACGTGCCGGTGAATTTCTTGATGACGCCCACGAGCCCGTACGCCGCCTGGGTGTGCGTGGTCGCGACGTTCATGACCCCGGCGCGCGCGTCGGTGCGCTCCTTCGCGATGCGCCCGAGGTCTTTCACGTCGAGCAGGATCGTGCGCGCGCGGTTGACGACGTCCTCGCCCTGCGGCGTGAGACGCACGATGCGCGTGCCCGAGCGCACCATCAATTCGGCGCCCATCTCCTGCTCGAGCGAGCGGATCATGCGGCTGATCGCCGGCTGCGTCGTGTTGAGCGCCGCCGCCGTCCGCGAGAAGTTGAGCCCGCGGTCGACGACTTCGCACAAGGCCTTGAGTTGCTGGAGCGTCATAACATCAATGCTATAACTTGATAGCAACATATCATTTCCCGGCGTTAAGCGACAAGCTTAAGATGCCCTTACACCGGAGGAGGTGACCTATGGGACTGGCACGCGAGCTGGCAGTGCGCATCGCCGGCATGAGCTACGGCGATCTCTCGGACGAAGCGGTCTACTGGGGCAGGGTCGCCCTGCTCGATACGATAGGCGTGACCCTCGCGGGATCGGGCGAGGACGCGCCGCGCGTGCTCGACGAAGTGGCGGCTCCCCAGGCGGGCGGACCGAGCCTCGTTTTCGGCAGCGACCGTCGCGTGAACCCGCTCGACGCGGCGCTCGTGAACGGCACCGCCGCGCACGCGCTCGACTTCGACAACACCGCGTCCAACATCGGCGGCCACGTCTCGGCGGTGATGGTGCCGGCACTCATCGCGGCGGGTGACGCGTACGGCGGCAGCGGCAAGGACCTCCTGCTCGCTCACGCCGCAGGCTTCGAGACCGCGCGCATCGGGCTCGCCGTCAATCCCGACCATTCCGAAAAAGGCTGGCACCCGACTTCCACGCTCGGCGTCTTCGCAGTGACTGCTGCGTGCGCGCGCCTCCTCGGTCTCACCGTCGACGAGATCGAGACGGCGCTTGCGCTCAGCACTTCGCTCGCCGCGGGCACCAAAGCGAACTTCGGCACCATGACGAAGCCGCTGCACGCGGGCCAGTGCGCGCGCGGTGGGCTCATGTCCGCGCTTCTCGCGCGCAAGGGGTTCACCGCGAACCGCGACGCGTTCGAGCACAAGCAGGGCTTCTTCAAGCTTTTCACGCAGGGCGGCCGCTGCGAGCCCGAGCGCATCCTCGAAGGCTGGGGAAAGCCTCTGGACATCGTGTCGCCGGGCGCGAGCTACAAGCTCTATCCGTGCTGCTACAGCACGCATTCCGCGATACAGGCGGCGCTCGACCTCGTGCGGCAGCACGGCGTCTTCGATCCGGCGGCGATCGAGCGCATCGAGTCGCAAACCTCCTCCCGCGCGCTCGCCCATACCGACCGTGCGTACCCGAAGACCGCGCTCGAAGCGAAGTTCAGCGTGCAGTACTGCGTCGCCCGCGCGTTGACGCAAGGCAAAGTGATCCTCGATCACTTCGACGGCGACACGCACGCCGAGCCCGCCATTCAGTCGCTGCTCACGAAAGTGCAGGCGACGCCCTATACCGGCCCATTCGCTTCGAGCGACCGCTTCGACGCGCGGCTCAAGGTCACTTTGAGCGACGGCCGGGTGCTCGAAAGCGCGGTCGACGCGCCGCTCGGGCGCACCAGCGCGGACCCGATTCCGAAAGAGGCGTTGAACGATAAATTCCTCGATTGCGCCGGCCGCCTGCTCGGACCGGCGCGGGCCGACGCGGTATGCCGGCAGCTGTGGCAGATCGAGAAACTGGGGTCGGTGCGCGAGCTCACGCGCGCGCTGGAATCGACCCGCCCGGCCGCCCACCGCTCGAGCGTCATTCCGGCCGCAGTGACCGCGTAGAAATGGACATCAGGCGCATCACCAGGATGCTCAAGGCGACGGGCTTCAGCACGAAGTCGAAGTCGAAATAGGCGTCAGTTTTAAAACCGGCGAAACGGGAACCCCATGACGGACCAGATCCACAACTACGACGTGCTGATCGTGGGCGGCGGCAACGCCGCCTGCTGCGCGGCCCACGCGGCGCTCGAGAAAACCAAGAGCGTCGCGATCATCGAGAAATCGACCCGGCGCGATCGCGGCGGCAACAGTGCGATGACCGGCCACATCCGCTTCGTCTTCAACGGCATCGAGGACCTGCGCCCGCTGGTGCGCAACATGTCCGACGACGAGCTGCGGAAGCTCCTCGACTGCGGGCTCCCCCAGCGCACCGAGGCGACGTTCTGGGACGAGATCATGCACGCGACCGCCAACCAGAGCGATCCCGAGCTCCTCCAGGTCCACGTCACGCAGTCGCTCAAGACCGTGCAATGGCTCGCGAGCAAAGGCCACGACTGGGTGCCGGCTAGCCTCACCAACGACAACGTGCTCACGATGAACGGCGGAGGAGCGGGGCTGCAGAAGCGCAACTTCGAGATCCTCGAGCGTAACGGCGTCGCCTTCCACTACGAGACTGCGGCCACTGAGCTGATCGAAGACGCCAAAGGCCGCGTGACGGGCGTGCGCGCGATCACGCCCGACGGTTACAGGATCTTCAACGCGAAAGCGGTGGTGCTCGCGTGCGGCGGGTTCGAGGCCAATGCGGAGATGCGCGCGCGCTATCTCGGTCCTGCGTGGGACACGATCCGCGTGCGCGGCGTGCCTTTCAACACCGGCGACGGGCTGCGCATGGCGATGGACATCGGCGCGCTGCCGCACGGGAGCTGGACCACCTGCCACGCGTCGCCCCAGGACATCAACATCGATTTCTTCACCGTGCCTTCGGTGCACGTGCACGCCGACAGCACCAACCGCTACATGTACCCGTACGGGATCATGGTGAACACCAAAGGCGAGCGGTTCATCGATGAAGTGTATGACACGCGCGGACGCACCTATGCCAACATGGGGCGCGCGATCCTCGCGCAGCCCGGCGGCGTCGCGTTCCAGATCCTCGACGCGAAAATCCGCAAGATGAACCTCTACACGTCGAACTACAAGAAAGCGACGACCGAAAGCGCAGACACGCTGGAGAAGCTCGCCGAGAAGCTCGACCTGCCGGTCGATACGTTGGTGAAAACCGTGCGCGAGTTCAACGCCGCCGTGCAGCCCGGGCACTACAATCCCGATCGCCATCAGCTCGACGGCAAGTGCACCAAGGGCATCCATCCGCCGAAGAGCAACTACGCGCTCGAAATCGACGAAGGCCCGTTCGAAGCGTGGCCCGTGCGCTGCGGCATCACGTTCACGTTCGGCGGCCTCAAGATCAACCCGGAAACGGGGGAAGTGCAGCACGTCGCGGGACGCAAAATACCGGGCCTGTTCGCAGCCGGCGAGATGGTGGGCGGGTTGTTCGTCGGCGGCTACGCGTCGGGTTCGGGGATGATGGCAGGCGCGACTTTCGGCCGCATCGCGGGTACCAGCGCTTCGCGGCTCGCCGTCGAGAAGAAATGAACATAGTCGTAACAGTCAAACAGGTCATCGATCCCAACCTGCCGCCGAGCTACATCGATCTCGACCCGGCGGGTAAGAGGATCGTGTCGCCTTTCGGCGTGCCGCCGGTCATGAACGGCTACGACGCGAACGCGCTCGAAGCCGCGTTGAAGCTGAAAGAGCAGCACGGCGGGAAAGTCACCGCGGTCTGTCTCGGTGACGACACGAGCCGCGCGACGCTGAAGCGCGCGCTGGCGATGGGCGCCGACGCAGCGGTGCTGCTGAACGATCCCGCATGGCTCGAGCTCGACAGCGCAGGCACGGCGCACGTGATCGCGACCGCGATCCGCAAGTTCGGCACGCCCGACCTCGTCCTGTGCGGGCGGCAAGCTTCGGACACCGACGGCGGGCAGGTGCTGTACTGGCTCGCAGAGGAACTGGGCCTGCCTGCAGTCGGGCCTGTTTCGAAAATCGAATCGGTCGAAGACGACAGCCTCACCCTGCAGCGCCTGATCGAAGACGGTTACCAGCGCGTGCGCGTCGCTCTTCCCGCGCTGCTCGGCATTTCGAGCGAAATCAACGAGCCTCGAATGCCTTCGCTCAAAGGCACGATGGCTGCGGGGAGGGTGCTCATCTCGGGGTGGAAAGCGGCCGATCTCGCGCTCGAGCCCATAGAGCCGAAAGTGGAGCTGCGCCGCTTGGCGATACAGGTGCGCACGTCCAGCGCCGAGCTGATCGAAGGCGAAGGCGGCGCGGCGCGCGGCGCGGCGCTGGCGGAGAAGCTGCACGCGGAAGGGCTTATTTAGTGCGCACCGTTGCGCACCCCTCACCCCCGGCCCCTCTCCCGCGGGGAGAGGGGAGATTCGTGCTGCGTATGCAGAAGGATGGACGATGGCCGGCGTTCTGATTTTCGGAGAGCTCAGCGACGGTGCGCTGGCGCCCGCGACGCTGCGGCTCGCAAGCGCGGGCGCGCAGATCGCGCAGGCGCTGGGCGAGCCGCTGATCGGCGCGCTCGTGGGCAACGAGGTCGGGCGCGCAGCCGACGAATTCCGCTGCGGTCTCACCACGCTCTACTGCGTGCAGGGCGCGCACTACCGTCCGTATACGGCCGAAGCGTGCATGGCCGCGGCGCAGGCGGTGATCGAAGCGAGTGCGCCCTCGCTCGTCCTCTTCGCGCACGGCGCCGAGACTCGCGACTGGGTGCCGCGGCTCGCGGCGCGCATCGACGCGGGGCTGGTGATGGATTGCGCCGGCCTGACGGTGGAAGAGCATGCGCTCGTCGCGACCAAGCCCGTGAACGGCGGCGGCGTATCGGCCGAGTATGTGATCCGCGGCGCGCACCGCATGGCGACGGTGCAGGCGAGCGCTTTCGAGCCTTCGGCGGTGGAAGGCACCCCCGAGCGCATCGCGCTCACCGTTACGCCGTCCGCGGACACGCGCGTGACCGTGCTCGCCGAAGAGTCGGCCGGTGCGACGAGCGGTCCGCGGCTCAAAGACGCGAAGATCATCGTGTCGGGCGGACGCGGCATCGGCGGCCCCGACAACTGGCATTTCATCGAAGAGGCGTCGGCCGCGCTCGGCGCCGCGGTGGGCTGCTCGCGCCCGGTCGCGGACTCGGGATGGGTGCCTTCGTCGCACCAGGTGGGATTGAGCGGGACGAGCGTCTCGCCGGATTTGTATATCGCGGTCGGCATCTCCGGCGCGGCGCAGCACCTTGCGGGCATCTCGGCGGCGCGCAAAGTCGTCGCGATCAACAACAGCGCCGAAGCCGACATCTTTTCGCGCGCCGATTACGGCGTGGTCGGGGATTACCGCGAAGTGCTGCCGGCGTTCGTCGAGCGCGTGAAACAGCTGCGCGGATCTAACTGAAGGGGATCGATATGGGCCGCATGTTCGAAGGCGTGATGCAAAGCACGGTGACGCCGCTCAAGGAGGATTTCACGCCCGATCTCGCGACTTTCGAGAAGCTGCTCGATTTCCACGTGCGCACCGGCGCGACCGCGATCTCGTGGCCGCACCACAAAGGCGAATCGCTCAATCTCACGATGGCGCAGCGCAAAGCGCTCGCGGAAGTCGCGGTGAAAGCGCTCGGGCGGCGCATCCCGATCTCGATCCACGTGAGCGCGCTCTCGGTCGAAGACTCGATGGAGCTCGCGCAGCACGCGCAGAAAATCGGCGCCGACGCGATCATCGCGATCACGCCGTATTTCTGGAACCCGTCGCAGGAGGCGCTCTACGACCATTACGTGCGCCTGGGCACCTCGATCGATCTGCCGCTCATCGCCTACAACTCGCCGCGCATGCTCTCGGGCGCCGAGTTCACCGGCGAGCTCCTGGGAAGGCTCCTCGAGCGCCTGCCGAATCTCGTCGCGCTCAAGGATGCGAGCTTCCACAGCGAGAAATTCCTCGAGCTTTCGCGCACTGCGCTCGCGATACGGCCCGACTTCTCTCTCGTGACGGGAGTCGAGTTCCTCGCACCTTCGGTGCCGCTCGGCGGCGTCGGCTGTTACTCGTCTGCCGGCGCGATCTGCCCCAACCTCTGCACGCAGCTCTGGGAAGCGTGCATCTCGGGCGATGCGCCGCGCGCGCGGGACCTGCAGTTCAAAATGCTCAGGCTGTGGGACCTCCTGAAGGAGCAGTACCCGTCGTCGCTCAAAGGCGGCATGGTCATCATGGGGCGTCCGGTCGGGCCCACGAGCCCGCCGCTCCCGACGGCCAACAAGGAGCGCGTCGCTTTCATCGCGCAGCGCCTCGAAGAGCTCGGGATCATCGAATCCGAGCCGCACGGCTGGTAACGGGAGAACGCACATGGCAAATCTCAGGCTCGGTCTCGTCCACACCCCGATCACGCCGTTCAAGGCCGACCGCAAAATCGATTTCGGGCTGTTCGAAAGCGTCGTCGCCTTCCACCTCAAAAACGGCGCGGAAGGCCTCGCGATCCAGATGCACACCGGCGAATCGGTGAGCCTGTCCGACGCCGAGCAGCGCCAGATCCTCGAATTCACGGTGCGCCAGGTCAAAGGCCGGGTGCCGGTGATCGCGCACACGAGCGACGCCGGCACGCAGATCGCCGCGGACCGCGCGCGCTACGCGCAGGACACCGGCGCCGCCGCGGTGATCGCGACGACGCCGTACTACTGGACGCCGCCGCCCGCGATGATCGTCGAGCACTTCGCGCGCATCGGTTCCGCGGTGACGATACCGTTCTACGTCTTTCACACGCCCGACGAGCTCGCGGCAACCAAGCTCTCGGCCGATCTCGTGCTGAAGCTGATCGATCGCCTGCCGAATTTCGCCGGGCTGGTCGATTCGAGCCATCAGTGGCAGTTCATGATCGACTCGATCTCCGCCGCATGGCGCGTGCGGCCCGATTTCCAGTTGATCTCCGGAACCGAATACATGGTGTCCGCCGGCACGATCGGCGCGAGCGCGATGTTCAGCCCGCTCGCCGCGGTCGCGCCGAAG
>Ga0105106_10001207_pt1 | contig 18543 bp, 15 predicted proteins | sample PPLLaktember2015_5_FD_79109 | JGI IMG/M metagenome (GOLD analysis project Ga0105106, IMG submission 79109) | Freshwater sediment microbial communities from Prairie Pothole Lake near Jamestown, North Dakota, USA - PPLs Lake P8 Core (1) Depth... | ecosystem: Environmental > Aquatic > Freshwater >...
TATTGACGGAACGGGAAAGACACTGACAAATAATTCGGGAGGCATCAACGGAGGTATCTCGAACGGAAACGAAATTATCTTCAGGGCGGCTGTCAAACCAACGTCATCGACCGGTGCAGTTCAGCGGACATTCGATTTCAGCAGGGGAGAAATAACCGAACTCGGAGTAAGGGGGCGCCATGATACCTGCATTGCACTAAGGATGCCGGTTATAATCGAGTCTGCTGCTGCAATAGCAATGGCTGATCTTCTGATGATCGACCGCGGTATAAACGGATCAAGAAAGCTCTGATATTTTTAATTCTATTTTTAATATTCTGGATGTTGACGGTGTTACTTTAAACCTCTCGTCAAGCCTTTCTCCGATCAGCCAAACGATTTGCTCTGCAGACTCTAGTATCAGGACCTTTTCCTTTTTCATAACCGAATATTTCGAGTCGATAAAATAGTCGCTTAGCTTTTTTCTGTTATTCATTCCGAGGGGGTAGAAAAGATCCCCCTTTTTCCACCCGCGGATAACCAGCGGGTATTCAATCTTGTCTGAGTCTATGCAGGTAATGTTCTTTCGACGGGATATCCTGTAACCAGGTCTGACATCAATTTCAATGGCCGACTTTATTCCCGGAACTCTTTGAAAATCTTCAACACAGGCTATTTCAATGTTCTCCTGGTAATCCGTTCCCAGGGGAGTAACAATGATTTCTTCACGGTTCCTGAGAATCCGGTGGGTTTTGGTATACAGCTGTTTTCCGGTCCCTCCTGAAATAAGTCTTATAAGACCGGTCAAAACTGAATCTGTAACATTGTACGGACTGAACAGCTCGTAGATCAAAGCCCGGCTTTTCTGATGCTTTTTAAGGTTTTCAACATTGAAAATAGTTGTAGTTCCCTTTTTAAATGAAGCGCCTGACCTGATGCTTTCAATGTATTCAGATACTATTTCATCAATTCCGGCAAGCCTTGCTGCCGTTTCGTTAAGTGTCACCTCGACTGATGGATTAATTTCCTTCAGAACAGGAATGACAAGATGCCTTATTTTATTCCTTGTATATTTGGTTTCGGCATTTGATTTGTCTTCCCTGAAGGGTACCCTGTTTTCAATGCAGTATTTCTCTATTCCCTGCCTCGATGCAAACAAAAGCGGACGGATGATCATGTTGGCTGAAGGCCTCATTCCGGAAAGGCCTGTCAATCCCGTTCCCCTTGTCAGGTTGATCAGCATGGTCTCGATATTGTCGTTCAGGTTATGGGCAACTGCTGTAAGTCTGTAGCTGTTTTCAAACCTTGTTTTTTCGAACCATTCATACCGTAGTTCCCTCGCGGCCATCTGAACAGAAATACCATTTGACGAAGCATGTTCAAGGGTATTGAAACGGATTGAATAAAAGGGGATGCCATTCTTACAGGCAAAATCTTTTACCAGCTCCTCATCGAGATCAGATTCGACTCCTCTCAGACTGAAATTGCAGTGGGCAATACCGGTATCTGTTCCCAGCCGTATGAACAGGTGCGACATTACCATGGAGTCGATCCCGCCGCTGACAGCCAAAAGTATCCTGTCGTTCTTTCTTAACAGTTTATTACTTATTATATAGCTTTTAAATTCTTCAAACATAATCAGCTTAGGGTGTTTTATCGGAATGGTATTACAGAAGGTTGACCGGGTTCAAAATTATATGGTCTCAGCAATTGCTGTCCTGAAATTAGGAATGAGGAGGTTCTTGAATATTCCGGGAGGTTCGGGAAGAACCCGAGGCGTATCTGGAATGTGTTGAAAATAAGGTTATTGTTCCTGATCCTTATTCCAAGGCCTATTGCTGAAAGGATGTCTCCGCTCCCCACGAATTCATTGGTGCCGAACAGGAATCCGGCATCTGCGAAACCGAAAAAAGCAAACCTGAACCCGTAAAAATTAACCGGACTGAAAAACACCGATTCAAAACTGACTGAAAGCCGTTGGTTATTCTTCGTGGAATCATTCCTGAATCCGGAAAAGCCATTTTCACGGTTAAAAACGAGGCCTTCATCCGAATACCTGTCAAAACCCCTCGTGTAGTCTGCGTTAACAAAATTCCTTATCCGGTACCTTCCGAGATATGAAAGATTTGAAATAAAGTTAGCCCTTAAGGAAAAAATTCCCTGTTCGGGGTGCCCTTCATTTATAAATGTGCCAAGACCGGCAGAACCATAAACATAACCAAGCCCTCTCACTGATCCGCCTGTTGATCCTGAAAGTGCCGCATAATATCTTTCCTTGAATTCGCTGATCTCTTTTCCAACGGTAAGATTCATCAAGCCGCCGTGCGGGATATCTTCAGTGCGGCCGTAACCGTATACGAGACTTGCTTTATAAAACTTCTGCACCGACCACGATAACGAGCCAAGGAATATCTTGTACTGCTGCAGTTGATGGTACGATTCAGGCAGGATAAAAGGGTGGCTGAAAACATTATTGTTGGTGTACCTGGCTCCCAGTATCAGCCTGCTGACTTTGCCGGCATCCAGAAGGAAAGACCTGAGGAGCCAGTAATCCTGGAGGTTGTATTTAACAGGAGCAGGCTCCGGGAGTGAATCGAGGTCGTCGGATGTGAACATTTCCCTTATTGAAATGCTTCCGGCATATTTTGTTGACGCGCTTATAAGCTTGCGGCTCAGATCAAAGCCAAAGGTCTTTTTCCCCAGGCCGTCGTAGTAATAGAATTCAAGATTTGCAAACGACCTGCTTATGTTGTTTATATTGTATTTTACCCCAAATCCCGGTGAATCAGTGAATTTTGAATCCCATGGTATTTCAATCCCGAATTCATGCCCCATGCCGAAAACATTTTTTTCAAACAGCGACAATGACCCTTTGTCAAGTCCGTTGAGGCTTGCCCTTGCGCCAAGTGAATAGATGTCCTTTGTGACAACAATTATATCGGCTTCGGAACCTGAGACGGGTACGACAATTATCCTTGCATCGTCAATATAAGGCAGCTCCCTGAGATATCTTTCATTATCGCTGAGGTTCAGCGGTGATATGGTATCCCCTTCATGGAAAAGGAGATTTCTCCTTATGATTATTTCATTTGTATTGATATGCGTCCTGTTCAGAAGCTTCTCGGTTTTATTGGGTTCATTGAAATCGGGGACGCTTATATTTGAACCGAAGACGTTCAATCGTCTGATCTCAATATTCCTGATTTTCAATCCTTTAAAATCAATGAAGGAAATGTCGCTTGAACCTGTAATCTCTTTCGTGGATTCCGGCTCATGAGATATGATAACAAAGTCATATAATCTTCTGGTAATCAGTTTCTTTGACGCCCTGCTCTTGAGGGAGTCAAGAAAGACAAGGGTTCTCTGGTTTTCCGGACCTGCAGGGGAAATAAGTTCTGAAAAGCCTGAAAAGTCGGTTCCTGACAGTGAAATATTGATGTTTCCGGTTTCAAGTGAAGGTATGCTGTCATGATCTCTCCTTGCCGGTACCTCTGCGGCCGGCTGCTGGGAGAATGCTGTACTGAACATAAAAAAGAATGCCTGGAAGTATAAGAGTCTTCTAAAATAATGGTACTCTGTTGTATGAACATTTTCAGGTTTCATGAGGAGTCTTGAGCAGCACATCATCAGAGTTGAACTGGAACCCGAGCCGTTTACCGGTAATAACCCTGGAATGCTGGATTTTTGCCTCAGCCTGTCCGACGGTGGCTATCTTGACGGTATCGTACGGGGGTACCAGGAGATCAAATTCAAGGGAGTATTGAATTGCCGTGGATATTATCACCTGCAGGGAGGGTCGGGAAATAGCTTCATTTCCATAGTTTGAAAACAGCATCCCCATCTGGCGCTTCCCTTCAACGAGATACTGATTCTCATGGTTTATGAATATCCTTGCAATAAGATAGCCAAGGTCATCGAGCCTTGAGTACTTGAACGAATCAAAGAGAAAATTATAGATGTTTATTATGCCCGAGTAGGCATTGAACTTGTTCTTCTGAATATAAGGTGTTTTCCAGGCCGGATGTTCCCTGTCGAACTGAAAGATGTTTGAATGCATGCTGAAGAGCAGGATGTCCCCGGCAACCTTTAGCTGGGCATCAAAGTTGCTTCTGTCGGTGTATTCCATTTTTATCCTTGAATCAACGTCGCCGAGGTTTGCATTGACATCTTTTGCAAGGTCTTTCAGAATATCCTTAACCACGCTGAACCACTCGAGGGTATTGTCATACACCTTTTGTTTCAGCATCGATTTCTGCTTCAGAGTGCCGATAATTATCTTTTTCTTGTCATCCAGTTCCGACATGGTTCGTTAGATTTTAAAGTAATTCACCTCTAAATTAGTAATTAAAACTTAATTACTAAATGGATAACCTTACCCCCTTTCTTATTTCCCCCAGAGGGGAAAGGATACCTAATATGATCTTGCAAACAGAACACGTCTCTTTGACGGCTTCCCCGAATAAATGCATTTGCCATCCTCTGCAGGGGAATCGAAGGGTATGCATCTGATTGTAGCCTTGGTTTCATCCTTAATTTTCTCTTCGGTTTCAGCTGTTCCGTCCCAGTGGGCCATGATAAAACCTCCCTGATTATCAATTATTTCAAGGAATTCGCTCCAGGTGTCAATATAAAATGTATTATCTGCCCTGAATTTTATTGCCCTCTGGTAAATATTCAACTGAATTTCTTCCATCAGGAATTTTACCCTGTCCGTAACAGAGCCGGCGGGGATGGTTGTTTTTTCGAGGGTATCCCTTCGGGCTATTTCAACTGTATCATTTTCAATATCGCGCGGACCAATTGCAATCCTTACCGGAACACCCTTAAGCTCATAATCTGCAAATTTGTACCCTGGTTTATAATTATCCCTGTCATCGTATTTTACTGATATTCCTGCTTTTTCAAGGTCCGCCTTGATCAACCTCGCTTTTGCGGAGATAGCTTCAATCTGATCGGAAGTTTTATAGATAGGGATAATCACAACCTGAAGGGGAGCGAGCCGCGGAGGCAGGATAAGCCCGTTATTGTCGGAATGGGCCATGATGAGAGCTCCAACCATTCTTGTTGACAGGCCCCAGGATGTTGCCCAGACATAATCGAGCTTCCCGGTTTTATCGGTAAACTGGACATCAAATGCCCTGGCAAAATTTTGTCCGAGGAAATGACTTGTCCCGGCCTGTAAAGCCTTACCATCCTGCATCAGCGCCTCAATTGTGTATGTATCAAGGGCTCCCGCAAACCGTTCATTTTCACTTTTATATCCCTTGATAACGGGAAGCGCCATGTAGTTCTCGGCAAAATCAGCATAAACGTTAAGCATTCTTTCGGTTTCCTCAACTGCCTCTTCCCTGGTGGCGTGGGCGGTATGGCCCTCCTGCCACAGGAATTCAGCTGTCCGGAGAAAAAGCCTTGTCCGCATTTCCCATCTTACGACATTTGCCCACTGGTTTATAAGAATCGGTAGATCGCGGTACGACTGAATCCAATTCTTATATGAATGCCAGATTATTGTTTCGGATGTAGGACGGATTATTAACTCCTCCTCAAGCTTCGCCGAAGGATCAACGATAATGTCCTTCCCATTTTCATCCATCTTTAGCCTGTAGTGGGTGACCACAGCGCACTCTTTTGCAAATCCCTCGACATGGGCGGCTTCCTTGCTGAAAAATGATTTTGGTATGAAAAGGGGGAAATAGGCATTTACATGACCGGTTGCCTTGAACATTTTATCCAGTCCTGCCTGGATGTTTTCCCAGATTGAATAACCGTAGGGTTTAATAACCATGCAACCTCTTACTGCGGAGTTTTCAGCAAGGTCGGCTTTGATAACCAGGTCGTTATACCATTGTGCATAGTTTTCCTCCCTGTTTGTTAAGAACTTCGCCATTTTTTTGGTATGGAATTTGTTTTTTAAGATTGTTGAAAAAATCGGATCGTAAAAATAGCAAAAACCCGGGGAATTAAAAAAACAGGTTCATAATCAATGAAAAAAGGACAAACTAAAACACACCTGACCCCGTTTTTAAATTAAATTGGCAGTTTGATAAATAATATTAAATTTGCTGAAGCGCAAAAAGATAAACGAAAACATTTGGTACAGATTTTGATAGATATAATGTGATAAACAAAAAGAAATAAATAAACATCATGAAAGCATTGTATTACATATTCGGACTTGCCCTTCTAACCCTTGCCTCCTGTTCATCGGGACTCTATGTGGGAACGGAATACGACGATCTGTATTTTCAGAGTTCGGACCAGCCTGTATCACAGGTCCGCACGAGGGTCAGCCAGCCGGTTGCAGAAAGTAACCTGCAGTCCGGAGCATACTATGATAATATATATGCAGCTGATACACTTGTATCGAGGGAATACACAGAAGCTGTTGCTGATGATTATTCAGGTGGTTACAATGACTATAACTACTATGATAATTATTCATATGCCGGAAGACTGAACAGGTTTTACGGGAATTATTTCAATCCTTACTGGAGGGATCCTTTTTACAGCAGCTGGTACCCTTCATTCAGCTTTAACTATATGTACGGCGGATTCCCATATTCATACGGATATTATGACCCGTTCTTTTACGACTATTACAGCCCGTACTCATATGGAGGTTTTTACAACAGCGGCTATTTCATGCATAATTATTACGGCGGCCTCTACGGGATGAATTTTTACAGTCCCTACTACAGATCATGGTATTCACCGTACTATTACGGAGGATATCCTTCCTATTCGTTCAACGACAGGGATGTGAATTATGGCAGAAGGGAAAGACCAAGCACCCTTTCCACAAGATGGAGTGGTGGCAGCGGATCAACCACTCCTGCAGCTGCATCATCAAGAAGGACCGATATTGCGACAGGCGCCGTTTCTTCAAATCCAGCATCAGTAACAGACGCAGCTTCTGCAACCTCCAGGCGAACGGCAAATCCTGCATACAATTCACAGCAGCAGGTTACCGGAACCCAGAGGGCAGCTACTCAGGGAACAGTTAAATCAGGTAGCGAAAGCACCACGGCAACCCCTGCAAGAAGGGCACCTGCAACCCGCCCCGAATACAATCCGGCTGACAGGACCTATACTCCAAGCTACAGTAATCCCCGGATCAGCACACGGCCATCATACAATAATACAAGAGTAAACAGCAATGTTAACACCAACACAACCAGGCCGGCAATCCAGAGAAACAACCAGAACTCATCCACAAGCGGAAGAAGCAGCTCATCATATTCTTCTGCCCCGGTCAGAAGCGGTTCCTCCTCAGGCAGCTATTCTGTCCCAACCAGGAGAAGTTCAGGCAGCTCATACTCTTCAGGATCATCATATAGCTCAGGAAGCAGCAGATCTTCATACAGCGGCGGTAGTTCCTATTCATCAGGTTCATCTTCAGGCTCATCTTCCGGGTCGTCTTCATCAGGACGTTCATCATCGGGTTCCTCATCAAGCGGCAGCAGAAGGTAACTGAACAGCTGTTTTGTTTCCATAAATTGCATTTGATTTCAATACATTCTAAATTCAGGAGTGCAGAAATACTCTTCAGTAAAAAGAAAAAATAATGAAAAGAACATCCTTAATATTGGCAGCAGCAATCCTCACATTTACTGGTGCATTGGCCCAGAATGTAGACGATGCACTCAGATATTCCCAGATCTTCTATAACGGAACAGCCAGGTTCATGTCGATGAGCGGGGCATTCACCGCTCTTGGCGGCGATCTTTCGTCGCTCAGCCAGAATCCTGCCGGAATCGGGGTATTCAGATCATCTGAAATATCCCTGACACCCCAGCTCTTTCATTCCAAAACATCAGCCAGCTTTAATGGAACCACGGATGACTACCTTTATAATTTCAATCTGGGACAGGCCGGTATTGTCACAAATATGATAAACGGGACCGGCACAAGCGGACTAATATCCCTTAATATCGGGTATTCATTCAACAAAACCAATAACCTGAACTCTTCAACAAGGATCCAGGGAAGGAGTACAGAAAGCTCAATGGCTGATTACTGGGCTGATTCCGGTTTCGGAACCTCATATACTGATCTCTCGGGTGCTGCAGGAATAGCTTATGACGCCTGGATTATTGACACAATAACCGGGAGCGGCGCAAAAAGATACGGAACGGTGTTTTCCAATTACGGTGACAATGCTGTTTCAGATTACGGCCAGAGCTTAAGACGGCTGATAACAAACGAAGGCTATACCGGCGAACATGCATTCTCTATTGGCGGCAACTATTCAAACAAGGTCTATTTCGGAGCAACCCTCGGGATAAGCAGAATAAGGTATACCGGACATTATGAACACCTCGAAAAGGCCGATTACTATCTTGACTCGGGATTCGGCGACTTTACATATGTCGAGCATTTTGAAAACACGGGTACCGGTATTTCCCTGAAGATCGGAACAATAATTAAACCGACCGAGGAGATAAGGATAGGTCTTGCATTTCATTCACCCACCCTTTACAGGATCAATGAAAGGTTTTATGATAATATTACATCAAATTTCACCGATGGTGATCAGTATGAATACTATAACGAGGAACTGAAATACAACTATGCCCTTACAACCCCGTTCAGGGCCCTGGCAGGTGTTGCTTACCAGTTTAAGAAGCTTGGACTGCTGAGCGTTGATTATGAATTCGTTGACTACAGCACCATAAGGTTCTCAGAGACGGGTGATAATTATGATTACAGCGAGAAGAACCTTGAGATAAAGAATACACTCAAACCGGTAAGCAATATCCGGTTAGGTGGCGAGCTCAGGCTCAACAAGATGTATTTCAGGGGCGGGTACGGATACTATGGCAAAGTCTTCAGGTCAGGAGAACTGAATGATGACAAGTTCCACAGGTCAATTTCACTCGGTGCCGGATTCAGGGAGCAAAACCTTAATATCGACTTTGGATTCACAAACCTCCGGAACGACCAGGATTATATACTTTACAATGCCCCCGCTGAAACAGCTGTCGCTGGACTTGTTAATTCGAGGAATATATTCGCGGTTACGCTGGGATATAAATTTGGATATTGACCTAATCCCTTTCCGGTGGATATCTGGGGGCCAATCTTAGAGTGGTTTAATTAATTTTTACTTTGTGTGACTTTGTGTTTTCCTTAGTGTTCCTTAGTGGTTAAAGGATTTGTTTTTACCACAAAGGACTCAAAGGTAATCACCAAGGTACACAAAGGACTTGTGATCCGCGTCCTTTTACAAGTAATCAGTTGATTCTGGCCCCAGATTGAAGATCAGATCCAATATGCTCAGTCCGGGAACAAACTTATTACCGAAAACCTGAATATACTGCCGTAAATTGATATCCGGGTGCTTACCCGGGCTAATCCTGTATCTGAAATCATTTGAAAGACTGGTGTCGGGCAGGAAAGATGATGTGTAATCTATACACTTATCCATGTCAAGGAATCCGAGGCATTGCAGAAGCAATTCATTATTAAGGTCAATTAGAAAACTCTGTTTTTTCTGAATTATATTCATGATGGGCTCTGAATAGAACTGGAAATAGGGTGACCTGCTGTAAGCCGACGTCAGCGCCCTCAGATGGACCTGCTGCCATCTTTTTGAATAGTCGATCCTGATGTCCCTGACTTTAGCCTTTATTACATTTCCCTTCATAACCGGAACCGAAAGGCTCAGGATTCCGGCGGATGTAAGTATTTTGCATCTGTTCCGGTATGTCTGCCTGACATAATTCTCCTCCCGTTCAATAAATACCTTATCCGAATTCCTGATCAGGCTGAAATATATTGCAGGAGGACAATAGGCTGTTGAAAGAAGAATTTCTTCCGGCATGGAAAAGGTTTCACTTCATCTGGTTTATCATGCTTGCTGAAAATCCCGCACCGAATCCGTTATCGATATTTACCACAGTAACACCTGACGAACAGCTGGTAAGCATGGCAAGAAGCGCTGAGATACCACCGAAGTTGGCTCCGTAACCGACACTGGTAGGCACGGCGATCACCGGTTTGTCGACAAGTCCTCCCACCACGCTTGCCAGTGCACCCTCCATCCCGGCAATCACGATGATGACCCGGCATTTCTTTATTTCAGGCAGTTTGTCAACAAGGCGGTGAATACCTGCAACTCCGGCATCGTATATCCTGACGACATTATTGCCAAGAAGTTCGGCAGTGACTGCGGCCTCCTCTGCAACAGGCATGTCGGACGTCCCTGCCGTAATTACGGCTATACTGGTACCGGGAGTTTCTGGTTTCTTCACAGGGATGCTTATTATCCTTGCAACCGAATAATAAACTGCTTCGGGGATCACTTCCTTAACCGATTCGTACATTTCCCTGTCGGCCCTGGTTCCTATCACATTGTTCTTTTTGTCCGACATAAGCCTGAATATACCTACAACCTGGTCAACTGTCTTGCCAGCACAGTAAACGATCTCCGGGTATCCGGTACGCATCTCCCTGTGATGGTCTATTTTTGCATAACCCAGATCGGTATAGGGAAAATTCTGCAAAACCTCCAGCGCATCATCAACACTTTTATTCCCGTCCCTTATCTCATTCAGAAGTATTTCAATTTCCTTTCTTGTCATAAGCAGCCAATTTACTGATCAGCGGCAACTGATCTGTTTCCTTCATCATCCAAAGATACATAACTCCGGTTTAAGAGGGAAATAATGTTGTTATATACCTCTTTAACAGGAATATTCCTTTCTGCTGCGATCCTTCTGCATTCCTCGAACTCAGGCTTTGCAGAAACCTCCCTGCCTTTGAAGAATGATCGTTTTATTGTTACCTCGCCATATGGTGTTCCGAGTTTGGTGAATTCCCTGGCAAGGGTGTCTTTCCTGAATTCGAAAGTCCTGATGCCCACGGTTGTTGATTCCGTAAAGATTATTTCCCTGACTATATCCTCCAGTCCATGTTCACAGATCACGGTCAAAACCACGCCGGGCCGCCCTTTCTTCATTATTATCTGAGAGCAAAAGACATCCGAGGCCCCAGCCCTGAATAGTCTTTCGGATATATGCTCATAAAACTCCGGATTCATATCGTCGATATTCGATTCGATAATCAGGGCCGAATGCCCTGTTTCGTCAGTTCCGGTTGTTTCTCCCAGATGCACCCTGAGCAGATTTGGTATTGCAGGATGGTCCTTGTGTCCGACACCGTATCCTGTTTTAAGGATTCTCACTTTTGATCTGCCGCCGAAATCTGTCCCCAGTGCTGCAATTATCGCAGCTCCGGTGGGAGTTGTAGCCTCAAAATCCACTCCTCCGGTCCTTACAGGTATCCCCTTGATTATCTCGACAGTTGCGGGAGCCGGAACGGGAAGCCTTCCGTGGTCACAGTTTACGAATCCACTGCCAAGCTCCAAATCCGAAACGTAGACGGCTCCGACCTCCAGGGCACTGAAACAGATTGCAGCGCCTGCAATGTCGATAATTGAGTCGATTGCGCCCACCTCATGAAAATGAACTTCATCGACCCCGATACCATGGACTGCGGCCTCGGCGGTTGCGATCTTCATAAAAATATTCATGCTCAGCTTCTTAACTGAATCAGGAAGCGATGATCCCATGATGATTTTCTCAATATCCGAAAGGTGCCTGTGGGCGTGTTCATGCACAGTCTGCCTCACAGTGACTTTCGTTCCGGTGATCCCGTGTCTCTGGGCTTTCCCGGCAACCAGTTCCCAACCCTGCAGGTTAAGCTTCATCAGCTCGTTTTTAAGATAAGAATACTCAATACCCAGATCGAGCATCGCACCAAGATTCATATCACCGCTGATTCCTGAAAAACAATCGTAGCATAGAACTTTCATGGGCAGTCAATTTTTTTGTTAATTAATGGAAACGGCTAAAACTGGAATGAAATGAACAGTTTTAACCTGTTTTACGCCGCTAATATACAATTTACTATCGTCGAGGAATAATAAAAAAAAAATAGTATTTTTGAAAACTTTTCGGTTAGCCATTTTAAATTTCAACGATCTGTAAATGAGAAGAAGAGATTTTTTTAAAACCTCAGCAGGAGCAGGACTTGCCGCAGGCGCTGCCCTTAGTCTGGGAGGATATGGCAGATTATGGGCATCATCGCCCGCTCCGGCAAAATATGACATGGTTGCCATAATGGGAGGAAATCCCGACGCGATGTTCGACCTCGGAATCCAGGAGCTGGGAGGGATGGGAGCCTTTATCAGGAAAGGTCAGAAAGTACTTGTAAAACCAAATATCGGGTGGGATGTGGTCCCTGAACTTGCAGCCAATACGAATCCTCTCCTTGTGAAAAGGATTGTTGAGCACTGCTTCAAGGCAGGGGCCAAAGAGGTTTATGTTTTTGACCACACCTGCGACAACTGGGTAAACACCTACAAAAATTCAGGAATTGAGAAGGCAGCTAAATCTGCAGGTGCCAAGGTTGTTCCCGGAAACTCGGAGAACTATTATCAGGAAATCGAAATCCCGGGTGGGAAAAAACTAAAAAAAGCCAAGGTTCATGAGTTGCTGCTCGAGACGGATGTATTCATTAATGTTCCGGTACTTAAGGATCATAATTCAACAAGAATGACAGCCTCCTTGAAGAATACTATGGGAATTGTGTGGGACAGGGGATTCTGGCATTCAAACGATCTGCATCAGTGCATAGCTGACTTTGCGCTGTTTGAAAAGAAGCCGGTCCTGAATGTCATTGATTGTTATAATGTTATGGTTAAAAATGGGCCTCAGGGAGTTTCAAAGGAAGATGTCGTTCAGATGAAATCCCAGATAATAACAGCCGACTGGGTTGCAGGAGATACTGCGGCAGCAAAGATGCTTGGCGTTGATCCCCTTAAAATTGATTACATTCCCATCGCGGATAAGATGGGTCTGGGTACAATGAACCTTGATTCCCTCAATATCAAGCGAATTAAAATGTAAGCCGTAATGATTTCCCCCTTACTCAGAAAACTCCGGACAGGGTTTTCAGTAATTGTATTGATCTGCTTTATTTTCGTTTTTGCTGACTTCAGGTCGGTAATCCCCGAAAAATACATAAGCTATCTGCTGTATCTTCAATTCATTCCATCACTCATCAGGTACATTGACCTTAAAACCATGGCAGCAGGGGGATTTCTTATTGTTATCCTGCTGACACTGCTTTCAGGCAGGACTTATTGTTCATTCCTGTGCCCGCTCGGGATAGGGCAGGACCTGTTCAGCCGGATTGGTGGAAAGATTAAGAAAAGATTCAGGAGGTTCGGTTTTAAAAAGCCTCATACAATAATAAGATATTCTCTTCTGGCGATAACCCTCGGAGTTGGCATTATCTGGGGTATTTACCTGGTTACGGTTCTTGATCCGTACAGCATCTTCGGCCGGTTCATGACTTATTTCGGCAAGCCTGTCATTCTTGTTCTGAATAATATCATTGCATGGATCCTCGGGAAATTCGACGTGTACACGTTTCATCATGTAGATATTAAGGGTTTCAATCTGCTCACCTATTCCATACCGGTAATCTTCTTCCTGCTTGTCGGAATCATGTCATTTGTGCGAGGACGTCTCTATTGCAACATGATCTGCCCGGTAGGGACACTGTTTGGCCTGATATCGAAAGTTTCCCTTTTCAGGGTTAAATTCAATGAAAGCAAGTGCACCCGTTGCGGAAGGTGCTCTGTCGGATGCAAATCGTCGTGCATAGATTTCCTTAATTACCATGTGGATGTCAGCCGGTGCGTGGATTGCTTCAATTGTATTGACATCTGTCCCGACAAGGCCCTGTCGTATAGTCTTATAGGTTCAAGGAACATTGCTGCCGGAACTGACGAGGGCAAGCGTAAATTTGTTGCCGGGTCGCTGATGATGCTGTTCGGGATCTCCAGGTATGCATCTGCCCAGGAGAAGAAAAATGTTCCGGTCCCAAAGAAGGAATCGACCGTTAAGGAACAAAGGACCTCATGGGTTTGTCCTCCGGGTGCCGGATCGATAGAAGATTTTACGAAGCACTGTACAGCTTGTTCACTCTGCATTGCAGCTTGTCCCAACAATGTACTCAAGCCTTCGGTGAAGCAGTACGGCATTGCCGGACTTATGCAGCCTGTAATGGACTATCACGCAAGTTTCTGCACGTACAACTGTACTGTATGCACCGAAGTATGTCCGACAAGCGCATTGAAGCCTCTAATGCTGGAGGCCAAGAAACTTACACAGATTGGCAAGGTTATTTTCATCAAGGATAACTGCATCGTCAAGACTGAAAAGACTGCCTGCGGGGCCTGTTCCGAGGCGTGCCCCACCAAAGCCGTGTTCATGATACCCTATGAAGGCAACCTCGTAATTCCTGATACTGACCAGGATATCTGCATCGGATGCGGACATTGTGAGTATGCCTGCCCCGTTACTCCCTACAAGGCTATTTTTGTCGATGGAAACCCTGTGCATATGGCAGCCAAAAAGCCCGAAAATGTTGAATCAGAGATCACAACTCCCGTTGAATTTCCATTCTGACCTTCTTCTATCCGGGAAATTTTCATAAACATGATATTTATCTGCCTGAGGTATTTTTAAGCAGCTAATTTTGCTTAAATTATACCTTTTGTGTTTCTAAATATCAACATATGGAACCCTCACATATTGAACATATTGGGATTGCCGTTTCCAATCTTGCCGCATCAGTGGCCCTTTATGAGCAGGTTTTCGGGCTGAAATGCTATAATATTGAAGAAGTTGCTGATCAGAAAGTGAGAACAGCATTTTTCAGAATCGGCCAGACAAAAATTGAACTGCTCGAATCGACTGATCCCGAAGGACCTATTGCAAAATTCATAGAAAAGAAGGGGGAGGGGATTCACCATATCGCATTTGCCGTTGAAAATATCGATGATAAGCTCCGGCAGGCAGACAAAAAGGGAGTAAGGCTGATCGATGCCAATCCCCGGAAAGGAGCCGAAGGGCTCAATATTGCATTCCTTCATCCTAAATCAACTGGCGGGGTGCTTATTGAATTATGCGAACACATAACAAAGGAATAGTCATTCATAATAAATTCTAAATGGACAGCCAGGAAAAGGTTAAGCAACTGATTGATCTCCGGGAAAAAGCACGGATCGGAGGAGGACTGCAGAAAATTGAGGATCAGCACTCTAAGGGAAGATTGACTGCAAGGGAAAGGATAAATATACTTCTTGACGAAGGAAGCTTCGAAGAGTTTGATATGTTCGTCACTCACAGGACTGAGGATTTCGGGATGGGCAACAAGAAATTCCTTACCGATGGCGTGGTAACGGGGCATGGCACCATTGACGGCAGGGTCGTATATGTTTTCGCACAGGACTTTACGATATTCGGAGGCTCGCTGTCGGAGGCCTTTTCGCAGAAAATCTGCAAGGTGATGGACCAGGCTATGAAGGTTGGCGCTCCGGTAATCGGGATAAACGACAGCGGAGGCGCCCGTATACAGGAGGGAGTGAGAAGCCTTGCAGGATATGCCGAGATTTTTGAAAGGAATATCCTTGCCTCAGGGGTCATCCCCCAGATCTCTGCGGTTTTCGGGCCATGTGCAGGCGGTGCAGTCTATTCCCCTGCGCTTACCGATTTTATTATTATGAGCGAGAAAAGCAGTTATATGTTTGTGACGGGCCCCAAGGTTACAAAGACTGTAACAGGTGAGGATATTTCGACCGAGAACCTGGGCGGCTCGGCTGTTCACAGCACCAAATCGGGTGTAGCCCATTTTGTCGTCGATGAGGAGGAAGAGGGCCTTCTGCTTATCCGGAAGCTTCTGAGCTATCTCCCCCAGAATAATCTGGAGGAGCCGCCTCTTACCGAATGCGACGATCCTATTGACCGCAAGGAGGATGACCTTAACAGCATAATCCCTGAAAATACAAATCATCCTTACGATATAAAAGACGTAATCTATAAAATTGTCGATTACAGCGAATTCCTCGAGATTCATGCAGGATATGCCCGAAACATAGTGGTTGGATTTGCCAAAATGGGCGGTATGCCAGTCGGAATCATTGCCAACCAGCCCAATTTTCTGGCAGGAGTGCTTGATATAGATGCCTCGCGAAAGGCCGCACGGTTTGTAAGATTCTGCGATGCATTCAATGTCCCTGTCGTGACCCTGGTTGATGTTCCGGGATTCCTTCCGGGTAGCGGCCAGGAATACGGGGGAATAATCATTCACGGTGCCAAGCTTATGTTTGCCTACGGCGAGGCAACGGTGCCCAAGGTAACCGTTACCCTGAGAAAATCATACGGGGGAGCGCATTGCGTAATGTCGTCAAAACAGCTCAGGGGAGATATAAACTATGCCTGGCCTTCCGCTGAAATAGCAGTAATGGGCCCGTCAGGGGCTATCGAAATACTCGAGGGAAAAACACTTGCTGAAATCGATGATCCCCAGGAAAAGGCAAAATACATTGCCCAAAAAGAGGCTGAATACAGGGCCAGGTTTGCAAATCCGTATGAAGCAGCAAAATACGGCTTCATTGATGATGTCATCGAACCCAGGAACACACGGTTCAGGATCATCAGGGCATTGCGGACAATTGCCACCAAAAAAGATCCGGGTCCCATGAAAAAACATGCAAATATCCCGTTGTAGCAATACCATATAATTATGCAAAATTACTTCAGTAACCTTTTCATCATAAACATCGATGACGCATCGGCAATAAGGCTTCTGATACTGCTTAACATCATCCTTCTGTCGATGGTTCTTTTATACTTTATTTTCAGGATCGCAGTACCAAGGATTAAAAAATATGGATCAGAACTGAAGGAAAAGAGATCGATGGAGGCAGAGACCGGGAAGTCCTCAGAAATCCGGACTCCGGATACCGAGGCCGCAATCGCATTGGCGTTATATATGTACTTCAATGAGATGCACGATGAGGAGAGCGATATAATTACTGTCAAGCGCGTTTCAAAGACCTATTCCCCATGGAGTTCCAAGCTTTACAGTATGAGGAATTTAAGATAATTAACAATCCTTCAATAGGGTTGTACTGGTATGAAATAGATTAAAGGAATATATAAAATGAAAAACTTCAAGTTTTCAATAAAAGGAAAGAAATATGATGTGAATATTCTTTCCCTCGACGGAAATGTAGCGAAGCTGAAAGTAAACGATGAGGATTTTACGGTTGAAATCGAAAGAAGCAAGAAACCTGGTAAGACTCCAATAGTGGTGAGGTCAGGCGTAAAGGATCCACAGAAGGAGATCGAGAAGAAATCGGGCGGCCCGAAAACGGAAATAAAATCCCCGCTGCCTGGAATTGTTGTAAGGTTCTATGTCAAACAGGGCGAGACAGTCATAAAAAATCAGAAACTCTTCAGTCTTGAAGCCATGAAAATGGAAAATGAGATCAAGGCAGAAAGAGACGGTGTGATCTCCGGAATAAAGGTCGCCGAAGGCCAGACTGTTCTGCAGGATGAGGTGATAATGGAAATGGATTGATTTCAGTTCATAATAAATATAACTTTCGGGAACATGAAAGGTAACTTTGCAAAATCAGGAAATTCGGGTCCGAAGGTCAGGTCCGACTGCGAAATGAGTCTCGAACTCAGGGAAGAGGGCGGGATTATTATCGAACTGAAATCAAAAGTCGGGGTTCTCTATGGGGAATCAATACGCAGGCAGTCTATTGAGATATTGAATTATTACCAGATCAGGGATGCTTTTCTCGCTATTGACGACTCGGGGGCTTTGCCATTCGTAATCTCAGCCCGTCTCGAATCCGCAATAAAAAAGCTGATATCAACAAAACTGGATTATCTTCCGGAGATGCCGGAGGAGAACAAATATTCAACTCTGCCTGACCGGTTTCGCTTTACGAGGCTCTATCTTCCCGGAAATACACCCGGGTTGATGATTAATGCCGGCCTTCATTCAGCTGATGGAATAATCCTCGATCTTGAAGATTCTGTCGCTCCCGGCAGGAAGGATGAAGCCAGGATCCTTGTAAGGAATGCCCTCAGGCAGCTGGATTTCAACGGAGCAGAACGGATGGTAAGGATAAACCAGGGTGACAGGGGTATTAAAGACCTGGAGGCGGTTATTCCACAAAATGTTAACCTAGTTCTAATACCAAAATGTGAAGATGCCGGGACTGTTAGGAATATCGAGGAGAAAATTTCAGGGATCAGGGCAGGAGCGGGGCTTGAGAATCCGGTTTATCTCATGCCGATCATTGAGACTGCCCTCGGTGTTGAGATGGCTTTTGAAATCGCCCGTTCTGCCTCAAGTGTTGTGGCAATGGTGGTAGGGCTCGAAGATCTGACCGCTGACATGGGAGTCGCAAGGACAAGGGAAGGAGGGGAGACTCTATATGCCAGAACCCGGATTGTCAATGCTGCAAAGGCTGCAGGTATTCAGCCGATTGATTCGGTATTTTCGGATGTCGGCGACATGGAGGGACTCCTTCAGAATGTTCTCTCTTCAAGGGCGCTGGGGTTTGAAGGGATGGGATGCATCCATCCGCGGCAGATCCCTGTTATCAGGAAGGGCTTTATACCCGGTGCCGAAGAAATAGAAAAGGCCGGTAAAATAGTTATGGCATCTGATGATGCCCTGTCCAGGGGA
>Ga0105106_10001208_pt1 | contig 18539 bp, 15 predicted proteins | sample PPLLaktember2015_5_FD_79109 | JGI IMG/M metagenome (GOLD analysis project Ga0105106, IMG submission 79109) | Freshwater sediment microbial communities from Prairie Pothole Lake near Jamestown, North Dakota, USA - PPLs Lake P8 Core (1) Depth... | ecosystem: Environmental > Aquatic > Freshwater >...
CCCCTCCTTCAAAAGGAGGGGAAACTTTTGTCCCCAAAACTCCTTAGGTTGACGGCTATGGGCTGGGGGGATGAGTACATGAAAAACAAAGCAGAGAAGATGGTTAACTGCACAACGCATTAATATCAGTATTCTGCAACATTTTAATTTATATTTACCAAATCCTGTTCCGGTTATGGCATTTCCTGTTGATTCGTTAACTTTGGAACAGATAATAAATCCAAAAAGAAATGAAAAAATTATTTTTTCTTATCACGCTGATTATCATTGCGTTGACTGGCTGCAAATTCGGCAACAAAAAATCATCAGATCAGAATAATAAGGATGCCCTGAAACAATTTGAAATTGTTGAACTATGGAGGAGCGATACTGTGCTTATGACTCCGGAATCGGTGATCCTTGATAAAAAGCGTGACATTCTGTATGTTTCAAATATGAATCTTGAAGCCCGTAAAAAAGATGGTAACGGATTCATTTCCAGATTAGGGAAGGATGGTAAAATCACGGATCTTCACTGGATCGACGGGCTCAGTTCGCCGAAAGGCCTGGCCATTACCGGAGATACATTATATGCGACTGACGTTGACGAGATTGTAGTAATGGATATTAATAAAGGTGAAATTGTCCGAAAAGTCCCCATTCCGGGGGCGAAGATGCTGAATGACATAACATCAGATACCGAAGGTAACCTGTATATTGCGGATACCGATGCAAATAAGATCCTCAAATACTCTGGTGGTCAGATAAGCGAGTGGCTGACTGAAGGTCTGACCGGACCCAACGGGTTACTGGCAGAGAGAGAAAGACTTCTGGTGGCATCGCAGGGAAGTATGGATTTTACAGCAGTAGATATCAGAACAAAATCCAGAAGCCTCATTACCGGAGGGATTAACAGGGGCGACGGAATTGCTTACGCGGGAATTCCGGGTTACTATATTGTTACCGACTGGTCAGGGGAAGTCTTTATGATCAATCCCGATAATACCAAAACCTCACTGTTAAACACCAAAGATCAGAAAACCAACGCAGCCGATATTGAATACATTCCTGATTTGAACCTGCTGCTTGTTCCTACCTTTTCAAAAAACTGCATCGTAGCTTTTAAACTGATTGCGAAATAGAATTATTACCCTTTCCTGAATTATGAGGGGTTCATAAGGGTGCTTTAAAAAAGAAAAAGCGGGATTTGTTGATAAACAGATGTTTTTATTGATAATAGTGCATTAGTATTTGACCAAAGTTTTTTAACTGAGAACCCGAAGAATTAAATTTGGACTGGATAAGTTATCAGAGTACTGCATAGTTATGGATTGTAAGAGTTATTTTACCGAGTCAACCCCAAAAACCCCACAGATTGATTTTAATCAATTGTCAGGGGAGCTTATTTTGTCCGGAAAATCGATTCCGGAGAATCCGGCTAAAATATATGAACCAGCGTTGAACTGGGTAAAGGAATATATCCTCGAAGCAAAACCGATAACAAACCTGAGGCTCAATCTGGAGTATTTCAACACCTCATCTTTGATCTGGTTATCAAAAATCCTTAAAACCCTCAAGCGGATCAAGGAACCTGATTACATTCTTTTTGTACACCTTTATATGCCTGTTGAGGATTATGACGAAATGAACGAGATTGACGATATTGATGACGCGTTAACACCCGTCAGGGATATTCTTCAGGACGCAATTCCATGTGTTGGTATAAAACTATACGGGACCAACAGCAGAAGTGAGGTAATCAAAGATGCCCTGGTATTTGTTTAGTCTGCAGAAATACCGGCCTGAATCAATTCCATAGAATCTTAAGCATTCGCTAACTTAAAAGTAAAGTAGTTTTTCTTTTCCATTATGTTTATGTCATTAAGTAAAATATGCCTGAATGACTTGCCGACGGGTATGTTTTTAAGAGTTCCCCCGACTACCAGATCGAGCGAATTTTCATTTATACTCCTGATCATTCTCTTATTCACAATATAAGACCTGTGCACTCTGGTAAACAGATCAGACGGTAACTGCTTCCCGATCACTTTCATAGTATAATGTATGATATATTTCCTGTCCATCGTCACAAGTGTCACATAATTTTCAAGCGCTTCAGCATAAACTATATCATTCATTTTTAGTTTGAAAAGAGTGGAATCTTTTCTGATAAATACCTCACTGTCATCACTATAGAGTACATTTTTGTACGAATTGATCCTTAGTGTTCTGTCCACAGCCCTGGTGAATCTCGCATAATTAAGAGGTTTTATCAGGTAATCAATAACATTGTAATCAAACGCTTTGCTGGCATACTGGTCGGTTGATGATACTACTATCATGCCTGGTGAATTATCGAGACTGCCAATAAGATCAAAACTGCCCGGGCCCATCGATCCGACATCAATAAAGGCAAGATCAATATTGCGCCTTTTAATCAACCATTCAACAGCTGAAAATGAATCATTAAAAGTTCCAACCAGATTAAGAGATGAGCATCTTGAAACAAATTCTTCAAGTTGTTTGCTCCCTGCTTCATCATCAATAATAATACAATTCATAATTGAAAAGAATGTAATTAATATTAAAACCCTGAAGAAATTTCCAATAATGAAATACTTGTGAGGTTTATTAATTGACAAATAAAGCAGGGGAATTGTTTAACAGATCCGTCTTGAAAAATTAAAATTGAATGCTCATATGAACTATACAGGCAGGTTTATTGTTCTGTAAAAACTTTACGGGAGAACATTACCGGATGAATTTTTAACGATTATTTAACTGACTGATAAGTAAAGTATTTAAACAATGGCATATTTTTTGAAATCTGAAATCTGGATCATACTTAATATTTTACAACTAGTTGACTAACAGTATTTAGTGAATTGAAAGATCGGAAATTAAAAAATATTATTTATGGCTTCGCTTATCAAACATAAAAGGAATTATGGGAGGTATAAGATACGGTCCGCTATATTATTTCTGGCTGCTAACCTCTTAATAAATATCAATGCAGAGGCCCAATACTTTGGCAGAAATAAACCCGGATACAGAAATTTTAAATTTGACGTAATACAAACTCCCCATTTTGAAGTTTATCACTACCTGAAGAACGATTCTTTGCTGAATTCGCTCTCTCAATGGTCGGAAAACTGGTATCAGATACACCAGATGATCTTCAAAGATACCTTCAACACAAAAAATCCGGTTATTTTTTATAGCAATCATCCGGATTTTCAGCAGACCAATACAATAACAAGCCTCGTAAGTGAAGGGACTGGTGGAGTAACTGAAGGATTAAAGAAAAGGGTAATAATGCCTGTTGCTCCGTCACTGGCGCAGACCGACCATACATTGGGTCATGAACTGGTTCATGCTTTTCAGTATCACCTCCTTCTCGATGCCGATACGTCAAAGAAGGTTCCCCTCTCCATTAATAATCTGCCATTGTGGATGGTTGAAGGGATGGCTGAATATTTGTCTCTCGGAAGCGTTGACCCGAATACATCAATGTGGATGAGGGATGCTCTTCTGAATAATGATTTCCCGACTCTGAAAAAATTATCTGCTGATTCAAAGTACTTTCCCTACAGATATGGGCAGGCCTTCTGGGCTATGGTCGGAAAGACCTGGGGAGATACAATACTAATGCCTCTTTTTGAAAAAACTGCTCAGTACGGATTCAACCAGGCAGTCGATTCAGTATTCGGATTCGACGAAAAGACTCTTTCAGGTATGTGGAAAAGTGCAATGGAAGTTCACTACAGGCGATACCTGAAGGATTCAACAGACAAACTTGCCGGGAGACAACTGGTAACGGAGAAGAATGGAGGAAGGGTCAATATATCCCCGTCAATAAGCCCTGACGGAAAATACCTGGCATTTTTCTCGGAAAAGGATCTTTTTACCCTTGATTTGTTCCTCGCTGATGCAAGTAATGGAAAGATTATAAAAAAATTGTCCAGCGTAGTCAGAAACAATGAAATTGACGATTTCAGCTATATTGAATCATCCGGTACATGGTCGTCTGACGGGAAAAACTTTGCATTCGTGATCTTCAGCAAGGGTGCCAACAAAATTGCTGTTCTGGATGTTGAAAAAACCAGGATAACAAAGGAATTTGATATTCCGGGTGTCTCTTCCTTTTTTAATCCTGCCTGGTCGCCTGATGGTAAAAAGATTGCTTTTACAGGTCTGGTTGAAGGGATAAGCGACCTTTACCTTTACGATCTGGAATCAGGAACAGTTGAAAAACTAACGAATGATTTTACTTCCAACCTTAATCCGGCATGGTCATCAGATGGTAATTTCATTGCCTTTTCACAGGAAAATATAAATGAAGCTACCAACAAGAAAAAATTCACTTTCAACCTGGCTATGCTTGACATAAGGAATAAAACAATTAAAAGAATTGATGTATTTAATGATGCATTTAATCTGAACCCTGTCTTTTCACCTGATAACAAATTCATCTATTTCCTTTCCGATGCAGACGGATTCAGGAATTTATATAAATATGACATCGGATCGGACAGGGTTTACAGGCTTACGACATATATGACCGGGATCAGCGGGATCACCCCATATTCTCCTGCAATAAGTATTGCGTCGGGAGGAAACCTGATTGCCTACAACTATTATTTTAAAAATGCATATCAGATACTGGTTGCAAAAGAGAATGAGTTCAATCCTTCTGAAATTGACAAAAATTACCTGAGTTTTGAAGCCGGTACCCTGCCTCCTTTAAAGCATGTGGCATACAACCTGATAGATACAACTCTCCATAACCGTCAGGAGATACCGGGGCTGCCGGCAGACTCATTAAAAGAGGTACCATACCGGCCCAGGTTCAAGCTTGATTATATATCGAACAATGCAAGCATCGGAGTATCTACCGGCATGTACAGGAACAATTACGGAGGAAGTATCAATCTGATTTTCAGCGATATGGTAGGCAATAACCAGATCTACTCCTCTCTTTCCCTTAATGGCGAGATATATGACTTTGGGGGTCAGATAGCTTACATTAATCAAAAAGGTAAGATCAAGTGGGGATCTGCTGTATCACACATCCCATATCTTTCAGGGAGCATGTTTATAACCAGTGATACACTTGATTTTGAAGATCAGAGGATCCCTGTAAACAACCTTGTTGTTGACTACATCAGGTTGTTCGAGGATAACATTTCTCTCTTTGCATCATATCCGCTGTCGCAAACCAGACGATTCGAGGCAAGTATGTCATCGTCATGGTATTATTACAGGATTGACAGGTATAATAACTATTACCTGCCTGACGGATTACCTGCCGGCGGTACCAGGGAAAAACTTCCAGCTCCCAAAGGAAGCAACTATAAGCAGGTTTCAATGGCGTATGTGGAAGATAATTCATATTTCGGCATGACGTCGCCTATGAGGGGTCACAGGTCAAGATACCAGGTTGAAAAATATTTCGGATCTGCCGATATCTTAACCACACTTCTTGATTACAGGCAATACTTTTACATTAAGCCCCTAAGCCTGGCATTCCGGTTATATAACTTCGGCATGTACGGGAAGGATTCTGAAAACGGGGTTATTCCACCTCTTTACATCGGGTATCCATGGTTGCTTAGAGGATACCAGAATATTTCTTATGACGGCGATCCACTTGACGGAAATACATTTAATGTATCATGGCTGAACGGAACGAGAGTCATTGTGGCTAATGCTGAACTCAGGTTGCCATTTACCGGTCCTGAGAGATTGGCGCTCATCAAATCAAAATGGCTGCTGACAGATATCAACCTGTTCTTTGATTCCGGACTGGCATGGAACAAAGGAAGTAAAATAGATTTAGACAGGAATCCGGTTATTGAAGAGAATGACAGATTCCCTCTCTTCAGTACGGGTGCATCAATAAGATTAAACTTTTTTGGAGCTTTGGTCCTGGAACCTTACTATGCTTTCCCCCTTCAGAACGGAGGATTTAAAAACGGAGTGTTCGGGCTCAATTTTGTTCCCGGATGGTAAGATCCCCATAAACTGCCATTCCGGAATGAAAAAATGACAGGCCGGGTTATGCTGCTGTCCGTTCAACTGGTAAAATTTCAAGTTCAAGAATCCTGGTCTGTCGTACTATTTTTATTTTCGTCGGTTTCGATATTAAGTTGCCTCCTATCAAATGTCTCGTAAGCTCACCCGAACCTGAAATATCCCGGCCGTTGAATTCAACTATAATATCTCCTTCCCTGAGGCTGGCCCTGGCTGCCGGGGATGAATTCTCCACTCCTGTTATCAATAGTCCCTTTTTTGAATTTAGCTTGTAAAAGTTAATGATCCTTGGATTAATCTCGATTTCGTGAATCATCAGCCCGAGAAAAGCTTTGATAACCTTTCCGTGACTTATAAGGTGACTGGCGATCTCTTTGGCAGTATCAATTCCAATCGAAAAACTTAATCCCTGTGCACTTGGAATTATTGCAGTATTGATTCCTATCACATCACCGTCTGTATCAATCATAGGACCGCCGGAGTTTCCGGGATTCATTGCCGCATCGGATTGCAGAATATTATCGACAAGATGTCCGTCCGGTGTTCTCATGGTCCGCCCCACCCCGCTTAATACACCAACAGATACAGAATGCTGATAGCCAAGCGGATTGCCGATCGCTATCACGAGCTGCCCAATTCTGAGGTCTCCTGATACCCCAAGTTTGGCAGGGGAATAACCTGATCCATAGACTTTTATAATTGCGATATCAGTGTCCTTATCATTTCCTGTAACTTCTGCCGGGAATTCACTGCCATCAAGAAGTGTGACGATCAGCCTGTCAGAATTTTCTATTACATGTGAGTTTGTCAGAATCAATCCGTCACTGGAGAAAACAAATCCCGAACCTGATCCCGACATTCTCTCAGTACCCATGATATTTGAAAACTTGTCGACCCTGACTACTGCGTTCTTGACCTTATCGACTGCTGTGACTATAATTTCAGAAAAAATATCCATAACCATTCATTTTGATGAAATGTATAACAATCCTGAAGCAAAAAGTATTATCGACAGGATGAGGGATTCCTTATGAAGCTAACCTTCGGACCAGTGAACAATTCTGTCTGACTGGTTGTCTTAGAAATAAATTAAACTGTTATGTCAATTAAAAAAGTATGGATTGAAGAGGGTTGTACAGCAAGCGGCCTCTGCTCAGACATCTGCCCTGAAGTATTTGTTCTCAAGGATGTGTCCACAGTCATTGAAGGAGTCAAATTTACTGATTATGAGGACCTTATAAAAGAGGCCGCTGAGAACTGTCCTGCGGAGGTTATAAAGTACAGTGAATAAAAGCATTATTCTTTTTGATTCTACCTGTAAACTCTGCAGTAATGCTGTCAGAATCATTTCCAAATTCGACAGCAGAAAAAGATTTTGTTTCCTGCCGCTTGCCTCGGAAAAGGCAGCGGAGTATCTGAAACTTTATAGAGGAAATGTCAGTGAGAAAGGTACTATGATGCTGATATCCGGGGAGAATATCTTCGTTAAATCGGATGCCGTATTAAGGATCCTCAGATCGCTGGATGGTTTATGGCCGGTATTTTATATATTCCTGATTGTCCCGCGCTTTATCAGGGATCCCGTTTATGATATAGTGTCAAAGTACAGGTACAGGTGGTTTGGCCACTGTATCGATTGCCCCGAATACAGATCATGCTAGGCGGCATAAGTCTTCCTTTTCTTACTGACCCTTGCCATTCTCATCCACACCCGATCCACTGGTAATTATTACCTCCTGACAAATTAATACGATGGTAAAGAAATTGGTATTGACCATTGTAGACTATTAAATCCGTAAAAAAAACTAACTTTAATAGTGGCTTTTCAGCAATCCGTGGAAAATATATGGAACTGACAATATTAAAAGACATTGTAATAATCTTTGCCTTATCAACTCTGGTGAATCTTGTTTTCACCAGGATCAGGGTTCCGACCGTCGTTGGTTATCTGCTTACAGGCATCATTGCAGGGCCTCATTTACTAGCACTGGTTACAGCACAACATGAAATCGATCTGATGGCCGAGATCGGAGTTGTACTGTTGCTTTTCACCATCGGGCTGGAGTTTTCGCTACAACATCTCCTGAAAATAAGAAGGATAGTATTCTTCGGAGGATTAGTACAGGTGCTTACCACAGCCGGATTTTTTGCAATCATATCACGCTTTAACCGTATTGGCTGGGAGGGAGCTGTTTTTATTGGATTCCTTGCAGCATTAAGCAGCTCGGCACTTGTATTGAAACTGCTTCAGGAGCGATCCGAGCTTACTTCAAATTACGGACGTACTGTTCTGGGGATACTTATCTTTCAGGATCTGCTGCTTGCCCCGCTCCTTTTGTTCACAAATCTTCTGTCTGATAATTCTGTTAATGTACCCTATGAAATATTAGTGCTTACAGTCAAGGTAATCATCATTATCGGATTTGTTTATGTCGGTAACAGATGGTTATTACCCAAATTGCTGGATCTGATTGCACATACAAAAAATCAGGAACTCTTCATGATGAGCATTTTCCTTGTTTGTTTTGGAATTGCCTCTCTGACCTCCAGGCTTGGGATGTCACTTGCTTTTGGTGCATTTCTCGCCGGATTGATGGTTTCCGAATCAGATTATAGTCATAATGTCTTTGGAAATTTTCAGCCGGTGAAAGATGTATTTGCCAGTTTCTTCTTTGTATCTATCGGGATGCTGCTCGACATCTCATTTGTCATTGAAAATTATCGACTGGTGATCTTAAGCGTATTGCTGGTTATTGTTATAAAAACCATTATTGCCGGTGGCACCGGATTCCTGCTGGGGCATACGTTCCAGGGCACAGTATTGATCGGACTTGCCCTGAGCCAGGTCGGGGAATTCTCTTTTATCCTGGCCAAAATAGGATTTGATCATGCAATTTTATCTGAGTTTTTCTACCATCTGTTTCTGGCAGTCGCTGTTATAACTATCGCACTTACTCCATTTCTGTTCTATCTGGCATCCACGTTGTCCAGGGCTCTCCTGAAACTGCCTCTTCCCAAAGTAATGATAAACGGATTGTTTCCCCTGAAGGAGGTTGAAATACCTGACTATAAATGTCACCTGGTTATAATTGGTAAGGATCCCAGCGCAATTAAGCTTTCAATGATGGCAAAATACAATAACCTGCAGCATATTTCCATTGTTTTTGACCCTTCACTTGCCCGTGAAAAAATAAACAACGAAGACATGGTTGTTTACGGTGACGCTGCCAACGAACCTATTTTAAGAAAGGCGCATGTAGAAAGAGCTGATATTGTTGTGATTTCAGTTGGAAGCATAGTTCCATGCATGGCCATAATTGAAAAAGTCCGCCACCTGAATAAAAACGCTTTTATTCTTGCCAGATCAGCGCATATAAGTAATATAGAACAATTATATAAAGTGGGGGCTGATCAGGTTTTATCCGAGAAGCTTGAGATTGCGATTGATCTGCTGAACAGGATACTTGTCAGGAGACTGGTACCGCAAAGGGAGGTTAACCGGATAATGACACATATCCGGAGCATTAGTTTAGGAGCATTTAACGAAAAGGATTCGGTTAACAAACCATCAATCCTTGATGAATTCTCAAAAATAAATATAACAGCAGTTTCTGTTGAATCCGATTCTCAGGTTGAAGGGAAATCGCTGATCGATATTGATCTGCGTAAAAAGACAGGAGTAACTCTGCTCGCGATAAGGAGGGGCACAGAAGTAATAGAACATCCGGTACCGGGAACAGTCCTGCAGAGCGAGGACATTGCTTATTTACTTGGAAATCCGGAGCAGATTAATTTCGCATCCGAGTTGCTTCACCGGAAAAATCCATAAATCGTGTGACTCAGTGCCAACTCCGTGTAACCTCCGTGAAAACTCAGTGTGACTCCGTGGTAAAATAAAAATCCATAAACCACAGAGTTACACAGAGTTACACGGAGAAGAATACGGAGTAAAGTCTCATTATGACAGTATCCTTATCTTTTATAATATCACCCTCCTTATGCCATCTCCGTGAAAACTCAGTGTGACTCCGTGGTAAAATAAAAATTCATAAACCACGGATTTACACAGAGTTACACTAAGAGGAATACGGAGTAAAATCTCAGTAAGACAGGGGTCACTTCTTTGTAAAAAAATCATTAGTTTTTTAAATACGAACCACTCTTCTTTAAAGATGCTGGATATATTATCGTTGACTTTTTTTCCCGAAATATTCCCGGTTTTCGGTGAACTTAAATTCCCCTTTTTTGTTCAAAACATTATTGAACAATAATTGTCTATAATATACTTGACAATATCAATGTAGTAAAAACAGGTAACTCTGTTATAATGACCGGTTAAACACTAAAATTCAAGCATATGGAAAAAATTCTACACAACACTCTTTCAGGAAAAGGTAACACCCGCAGAATATCTGCCCTGATATTATTTATTGCCCTGAGCATCAATCTTTCAGGACAGAAACCTCAAACAACTCTGATAGAAACATGGGAAAACGGAGCCTGGTTAAATTCAACTAAAACTACGTACAGTTACGATGTAAATCAATACGAGACCAGTAATCTGTCACAAGGATGGGACCAGCCATCAACAAGCTGGTTAAATGTTTCACAAATAATCCATACAAATAATCCCAATGGTACCGTAAACAACTCGGTTGTTCAATCCTGGGTTGTTCAGAGCAGTACCTGGAATAATGCGCAGAGGACTTCATACACCTATAATGCGGCAAACAAAGCACTCACAGTTCTCTCGGAACTTTGGACTGGAACAGCCTGGTTTAATTTAACCAGAATAACCAATACATATAATGGCAGTGGTAATCTGACCAATTCATTGGTTGAAACCTGGAATCCTGTATTCAGCGCCTGGAATAACCTCAGTCAGTCAAACCATACATATAATCCTAATGAAACTGAAAACCAGGTTGTTAATCAGGTGTGGAACCTGGGAACAATGTCCTGGGACAATTCAAGAAGGTCAACATTCACTTACGACGCTTCAGCCAGGGTACTTACCGACCTTCAGGAAATCTGGACAACCGGTACCTGGCAGAACGAGTCATTATTCACAAATACCTGGGCGGCAAATGGCAGTTTAAGTAAAGAATTATCACAGACATGGAACACTACCTCAACCTCATGGGTGAATGATGGACAATCAGATTATTCGTATAATCCGAATAGCACCGTCAATCAGATCGTAAATCAGGATTGGCTGACGAATGCATGGGTAAACGCAGAAAGAATAACATTTACCTATGGGACAGCAACAGGCCGTGTGGAAATTAAGGATGAAAAAACTTTCACTATCTATCCCAATCCGGCCGATGACTTTGTCACATTAAAATCTGACTTTGACATCTCTGCAACAACATTCTCACTGGAGGATCTGACAGGAAAACAGGTAAGGACAGGAATCCTGACTGACAGGATTACAATCCTTGATGTTTCCGGTCTTGCAAAGGGGGTCTACTTACTCCGTTTAGGAGATAAAAAACAACATATTTACAAAGTAGTAAAGCGTTGAAATTGAAGCTTTAAGCCTTTCCCAATCCGGTATTCCGGGATGAATTAGAGCACATTGGATGAGGATTAAAAATCAGACACTTACATTAAGGTTTTATCAGGGAGCGAGCCGGGTTATTATCCATTTATTGCCAGAAGCTGTATAAATTATCCTGTCGTGTAATCTGTGCTCCCTTTCCTGCCAAAACTCGAACCATAACGGGATCAGCTTGTATCCTCCCCAGTCAGGAGGACGCGGTACAAGCTGATCCTTAAATTTATCCCTGAAAAATTCTACCTTATCTTCAAGATACTTCCGGTCAGGAACCGGCTGACTCTGCTCACTTGCCCATGATGAGAGCTGACTCTGGCGTGGCCGTTTCTCGAAATACTCTGAGGATTTGATCGAAGGGACCTTCCCGAATCTACCTTCAATCCTTACCTGCCGGTGCAATTCAGGCCAATAGAATAGCAGGGCGCCAAACGGGTTTTCGGCTATCTGATTAGCCTTTCGGCTATTGTAATTTGTAAAGAATGTAAAGCCCTCATTGTCAATGTCTTTGACAAGTACTTTCCGGACAGAAACACGTCCTTCGGTTCCTGCTGTCCCGAGAGTTGCTATATATTGCTCCTCATCAGCTCGCAATGGTTTTTCATTCAACCATTTGGAAAATTGGCGGAATGGATCTGCACTGACAGTGATTTCGGATAATGCCTCCATATTAATGTCAGTTTTACTATGATCGAAATCTTCAATATAAAACAGATTCCAGCCGGGAATGTTTAAAAAAGAAGAATTATATAACTTTCTGATTACCCGTATAGTTCAACTGATTCAACCAGTTTGTGGCCGAGTCTGAAAATTATCAGTTTATTTCACGGATCTTAATATTCCGGAACCAGGATTCATCATTGTGATTCTGCAGTACAATATGGGCTTTACGCTTATCGGTGAATCCCTGTATCTTATTGAATTTGCTTATTTTATATGCATCCTCGAGCTCTTTAGAACCAAACTCGAATTCCATAACTCTGGTACCATTCAGCCAGTGTTCAACATGCGTGCCGTTGACCAGTATCCTGCTGCTGTTAAACTCACCAACGGGCTTCAGGGAAACATTTTTTGAAGGGATCAGATCATACAGCGACCCTGAGAACTGGGATGGTTTTAGTTTTCCTTTATAAGATCCATCACTGTCATCCAGCAGCTGGTATTCAAAGCCAAGGGCAGAATACTTCGACCCGTATTCCTCGCACATCTCTTCCGAAACATTGTATTTAAGACCACTGTTACCACCTTTGTTTACCTTCCACTCAAAGCTTAGTTCATAGTTATCGAATGTATCAACTGTTGTCAGATCGCCACCTTCAACCGGTCGGCCATCGGGAAGATTTTTCATATTCCCGGTATTGACTTTCCTGATCATCCCGTTCTCGATAACCCACAGTCCGGCCGGAACATGATCTCTTCCAAGACCCCGCCATCCGTTAAAAGTTTTTCCGTCAAAAAGGAGCTTCCATCCCTGCCTGATCTCGGATTTTGTCAGCTTATTGATTTTTGATGCCTGTTGTTTATCTTTTCCCGGTATTGTATTCCAGCTGATGAGCATCAGTGAAACTATCAATGAAACAACGGTAATCCTGAATTTTAGTGGCCTTAATTTCATATGTGTGTATTTAATGAGTGATTATAAATATATTTATATGGTTCAATCTGCCAGGGGTTAAAGATATGAAGATTTATCACATTGAATTTTATAATATATTTTTTCAAAAAGTCTACATTTACTAAAAGTATTAATCAATGAATAAAAATGAATCTGCCGCACTTGCAGCAAAAATTTTTACAGGGATCTTTTGTGCTATTCCCTGTCTGGTGACAGGAGCAAATTCATTGCCTGAGGGAAAGCCAAACATACTTCTGATCCTTTCCGATGACCACAGTGCCCCATTCCTTGAATGTTATGGTAATCAGGATATTAAAACTCCCAATATAGATCGTCTTGCCAGGGAAGGAATAATGTTTAAAAGAGCCTATACAGCTGCACCACAGAGCGTTCCTTCCAGAGCTTGCATCCTGACCGGCAGGAACGTTCTGGATGTACAGATGTTGCGTTTCTCCGCACCGCTTGATAAAAATATAATCACTTTCCCTGAATTATTGGGAAAAGAAGGGTATTATACAGGGATTTGCGGGAGAAGTTACCATCTTGACGGATCAGGTTCATTGCCAACGGAAACAGCAGAAACTTTTAAGGAATTTGGTATGCGAACCTTTGCCGGAAGGGTTGATTATCTTAAAACGGGGAATGATAATGCAGTCCTTTCACAGGTAACAGAATTCCTGAACCAGAACAACGGCAACAAACCTTTTTTCCTGTGGGCAAACTACAGTGATCCGCATCGTATATATAATGCAAAGGATTATGAACCCGATCCACAATCAATACATGTTCCGGATCTGATGCCGGATACGAAGCTCCTCAGAGAGGATCTTGCCGGATATCTCGGTGAAATTCAACGACTTGACCATAATATAGGAATACTCCTGAATGAACTGGAGAAAAGAAATCTCCTGGATAACACCCTTATTCTGTTCATGGGCGATAACGGGGGAGCACTGCTCAGAGGGAAAGGCACACTTTACGATCTGGGAATACATGTTCCTCTACTGGTAAGATGGCCCGGGAAAATAAAACCGGGCAAAATGTCCGACATTCTGATCTCTGGGGAAGACATTGCTCCAACGCTGCTTGATGCAGCAGGCCTGAAACCGGATGAGAAAATGACCGGGAAAAGCTTTTTGCAAACCCTCACAGGTGAAGAAAAAGATATAAGGGAATATGTGTTTGCCGTTCGCGGAGCCCATGGATCATCATTACCATTGAATTCAGCCGCATTTGATTTATCGAGAGTTGTTTTTAACAAAAACTACAAGCTGATTTACAATCCTCTTTTTCAGCTGCCTTATTATCCCGTAGATTTTAGCGGTAATGAATTCTGGAAGGAGCTTATCCGCCTCAATAACGATAAAAAGCTCGCCAAAAAGTTTGATGGTACTGTTATTTTTACACCTCAGCGTCCGATGTTCGAATTGTTCGACCTGGAAAAAGATCCGGGTGAGTTTGTAAACCTTTCCGGAAAGGAAGAATACCGGGAAACTGAACACAGGATGAAAGCTGAACTACACCGGTGGATGATTATTTACCGTGATGTTGTTCCTTTACCAATACCGCCTCCACCAAAATGAGTTGATCATATCAGGCTGTACAGGCTGGACAACAAACAATTTTGAATTCAAATGTTCTCTATTCAGATTTTAAAAAAAAATTAACAGAAGTGCGAATGTGAGTGTGAGTCCTGTGAAAAACTTGCAGCAAGATAAGCGCTGCTTGATCGCTTCCGGAACTCCCCGTATAATGGGTATAAACAAACATGATCCTTCCACCTTTCAGAGCAATGAAATCACCTTCACTGTTACGTGGATTACCGGGTCCGGGATCAAGTCTGAGAACAACTTTTTTACCAGGTTCTTTATCATTGGTTCCGGTGATACCTGTAACATCACAGGCAAACAAGAGAGTCAGGCAAATTATTAACAGCTTCTTCATTTAGTACAATGTAAATAAATAATTATTATCTTCCCGTACCACTTTATACTTTTTATGCATTTCTTTACTATTATTTTTCCAGCATAATAAATCTTTATTAAAACAATCTTATAATTCAAGAACAAATGAACAGACGCAAGTTCATCACTACCAGTGCTTTTGGAGCCGTGGGACTTCCGCTTCTTTCAATCTCTCCACAGAATGTCGCACCAGCCGACAGGATCAGAGTGGCGGTTATCGGCCTGGGCAGCCAGGGAAGAAGTCATATGAACTGGTTTAACAATTTGCCTGATGCCGAAATTGTTGCATTATGTGATCTGGACAAAATCAGATTGCAGGAAGCACAAAAACGGCTTCAGTCAATGACTCCTGATTCCAGGGCTGAGATTTACACCGACTTCAGGCACATACTCGACAGAAAAGACATAGATGCAATTACCTGCGCGACACCCGATCACTGGCATGCCCTGATCGCTATTATGGCATTCCAGGCCGGGAAAGATGTTTATGGTGAAAAACCTCTGACATACTCTCTTGCAGAAGGACAGGCTATGCTCAAAAACCTTGAGAAATATAATCGTATTTTCCAACTGGGGACTCAGATACATGCCGGAGAGAATTATCATCGTGTTGCTGAAATAATTCAATCGGGCAAACTTGGGAAAATCCACACTGTACGTCTTTGGAAGACCGGTGGTTCACCAGGACTGGGATTTCCGCCCAGCCAGACTCCTCCGGATACCCTCGATTGGAACACATGGCTTGGACCGGCGCCTTATGAAGAATATACCCCTGTCCGCTGTCACGGAACTTACCGCCATTTCCTTGATTACTCCGGCGGGGTATTTGCCGATTTCTGGTGTCATATTGCCGATATTATGTTTATGTCCATTCATCCGAAGGGTCTTTACAGCATTGAGAGCAGGGGTGAAAGGCCCAATGATGGCATAGCTGATGCTCCCGCATGGATAGAAAGTGATTTCAAATTTGAAAATCTTAATGTTTACTGGACGACAGTTCCTCCTGAAGCACCCGGTTCAGATAAAATGCACATCGGCGCTCATTTCGAAGGGACCACCGGTACAATTACCTGTGATTATACCACCCGTTTCATAAAACTTAATAACGAGATCCTGACGGATTTACCGGAGGTACCCATCACCCTTCCCCGCTCTCCCGGACATCAGCAAAATTTTATCGACTCGGTGAAATCGAGAAAACATCCTGAGAGCAATCTTCCCTATGCCCGTGAAATGACAATCCCGATGCACCTCGCAATAATCTCATTCCGGCTTAAAAGAAAACTGAAATGGGATAGTATGAACGAAAAATTTATTGGGGATGAAGCTGCTGATTATCTGCTTTCAAGAACCTTCAGGAAACCCTGGTCATTGCCTTCATAAGTGTGTAACATGTTGAATTACAATAAAATGAAAAGAAATATTCTCGTCGCTTCCGTTTTATTTTTTCTTACTCTGTCCTGTTCATCACCCGGTCAGGATTTTGTATCCCTGTTTAATGGTAAAGACCTGACCAGCTGGAAACTAGATAAACCAGGTGGATTTGAAGTGGATGACGGAGAATTGATAACCAGGAGTTTTGGATCCGGCACTGATATCTTTTCGGATAAGTTTTATGGTAATTATATTCTCCGGTTAGAATTTCTGTTATCAGAAGTGGGTAACAGCGGGGTATTTATAAGAAGAAATCCATCAGTTTCAGGCTCCGGATTTGAGGTACAGCTTCTTGCGCCATGGACGCCGTGGCGGGATGACCTGCATTGCACCGGTTCATTATACGGTCATGTAGCTGTAACAAACAGACCTGATGAGACAACCGGCCGCTGGTATAAAATGGAAATAAAATGTGACCGGAATATAATTACGGTTTCGGTCAATGATGAAATAACAACAATAGCTGATATTGATACTGTAAAAACAATGGCCGGGAAGCCGGTAACCGGGTATATCGGTTTCCAGGGAAATCATGCTTCAAAAGAGGGACAGTTCGCGAAATTCAGGAATATCTCTATCCGTGACCTTGATGCTGATCCTGTCTATGTGGCAGAAGGATTCAAAAATAATAATTGGGAACACAGATATCTCTCCCGTCTATCTGCTGTAAAGCTTGGTGCTGTAATGATCCTGCCTATGGCTGAGATGATGTCAGATAATGATCCGATGTTAAAAAGCGAAGGCAAACAGGTACTTTTCGATATTGTGGCTAAGGTCTCCGATCCTGAAGCACCCGCCAAAGAGAAAAAAGAGGTAAGACAGGCAATTAAAAAGAGTATAAAAACGACCTCATCGGAAACTACATCCATTTACCTGGAGTGGATTCTGGGGATGATTGAGTAGCGGTATCAGAGTGAAAAAGCTGCCGGTTTGAGGCAAGTAATCTGCCGGATTGATAATTTTATGTGGCAAATTGAAGCTCTGTCAGCGTTTTATAAATACCATGCTCATTTGACAGAAGTTCGGAATGTGTACCCTCTTCCGCAATCCTTCCATCGTCAAGAACAATTATTTTATCAGCATTGCGAACTGTAGAAAGTCTGTGTGCGATGACAACTGATGTACGGCAATGCATGAGCTTCACGAGAGCTTCCTGAACAAGCTTCTCCGATTCCGAATCGAGGGAGGATGTAGCTTCATCAAGGATCAGGATCAATGGATTCTTAAGCACTGCCCTGGCAATTGCTATCCGCTGACGCTGCCCTCCGGAGAGCTGTATTCCCCTCTCACCTACAATAGTGTCGAGCTTTTCCGGAAAAGTTTGTATGAAATCCCATGCATTTGCCTGTACGGCAGCATCGATGATCTCCTCTTCCCGGGCGTCCGGCCTGCCGTAAGCAATATTTTCACGGATGGTGCCGCCGAACAGAAATACATCCTGCATCACAATTGCCATCTGCCTGCGAAGTGATGTTACCGGAAAATTCCGGCTGTCGCGGTTATCGAACAGGATCTTTCCGCCGGTCGGCTCATAGAATTTCAGTAAAAGCGATACAAGTGTCGATTTCCCTGCACCGCTCGGACCAACAAGTGCAACCTGTTGTCCGGGTTTAATTGAAAAACTGATATCCTTCAAAACAACGATATCTTCCCTGGAAGGATATTTGAATTCCACATGATCGAAAGTGATCTGTCCGTTCAATGCATAAACCGGTTCGGGAACATAATTATCATCTATATCCTCTGCAGGCTCATCAATAAGGAGCAGAAGCTTTTCAGCTGCGCCAATGGTTCTCTGCAGGCGTGTATAAACAGCTGCCATTCCGGCAATGTTACCCGCAATGAATCCTGAATAAATGACAAATGAGAATAATTGTCCGGCTGCCATTTGCCCTTTAGAGATCAGTGCCGCTCCCCGCCATATCACTGTCGCCATCGCAATAAAAAATCCGAGTAC
>Ga0105106_10001211_pt1 | contig 18492 bp, 11 predicted proteins | sample PPLLaktember2015_5_FD_79109 | JGI IMG/M metagenome (GOLD analysis project Ga0105106, IMG submission 79109) | Freshwater sediment microbial communities from Prairie Pothole Lake near Jamestown, North Dakota, USA - PPLs Lake P8 Core (1) Depth... | ecosystem: Environmental > Aquatic > Freshwater >...
CCTGGCGAACCGGATTCGCCGGCCGAGCGCCGAACCGCCCGGCAGGTGACGCGCCGCGAACGCTTCATCGACGACCGCGATCGGCATCGCGCCGGCGGTGTCGGTGTCTGCAAACAGCCGGCCCTGCACCGCCGAGACCTCCAGCACTTCGAAGAATGCCGGCGTCCCGGCGATCTGCTGCGCGCGCGGCCGCTCTTCCGGCTTCAACTCGGGCGCACCCTCGATGGTGAACGGCAGCCTCGGCCCGCCGCCCGGGACGCCGCTGCCGATCGACACCCGCTGTATGCCGGGGAGCGCCGCAAGGCCCGCGTCGAGCCGCTCAATGCCCCGCGACACATCGGGCATCGATGCGAAGTCGCGTTCACCGAGGGACACCTGTGCGTAGAACACGTCGCGCGTCGCGAACGGATAATCCAGCCGGCTCGTGGCGAGGATGCTGCGGATCATCAGCCCCGACACCACGAGCAGCACGCACGAGACCGTCACTTCGACGACAACGAGCCAGCGGCCGAAGCGGCCCATGCGCAGGCTCGTCGCCCCGCGGGTGTCGTCGCGGAGGACCGCCTGGGTGTCGGCCCGCGAGACGCGCAGACCCGGCACCACGCTCGAGACGAGTGCGGCGGCGACCGTGATCGCCGTGACGAACGCGAGAACCGTCAGGTCCAGCCGCACGTCGATCCAGAACGGCGGCTGTGTGTCGGCGATGGCGCCCATGAAATAGGTGACGCCGAACTGCGCGATGCCCAGCCCGAGCGCGGCTCCCACCACCGACAGCACGAGTCCTTCAGCCAGCGACTGGCGCACGACGCGCCAGCGGCCGGACCCGAGGGCGGTGCGAATCGCAAACTCCTTCGCGCGCTCCGCGGCGCGAGCGAGCTGCAGATTCGTGACGTTCACGCAGGCGATGAGCATCACGCCGAGCACAGCGCCGAGCATCGCGTAGAACGTCGTCCGGATCCGTGTGGGGATGAACTCGTCCGTGTAGGGCGCCACGCGCGTGATGACGTCCTTGTTCTCCACGTGCGCCTCGGCCAGTTGCCGGGCGATGCCTGCCATCTGGGCGCCGGCCTGATCGACCGAGACGCCGGCCTTCAGCCGCCCGATGACGTTCACGCGCAGCCCCTGGCCGCGCGTCACCGGCAGCTCGATGCCCTGCGGAAACCAGATCTGCTCTGCCTCGGGGAAGCCGAACCTCTCCGGCATCACACCCACGATCGTGGTGGGTTCGCCGTCGACGCGGAGTTCCCGACCGATGACGGAGGCGTCGCCCTGGAAGCGCGACAGCCACACGCGATGACTGATGATGGCCACGGCGGGCGCGCCCGGCGCGGCGTCGGCCTCGGTGAAGTCGCGTCCAGCCTGCGGCGCGACGCGCAGCACGCCGAACAGGTTCGGCGTCACCCGGGCACCGCGCAGGCGCTCGGGCCAGTCGGTCTCGCCCGATACGGTGACCCCCTGCCCCGCGAACCCGGCCAGCGACTCGAACGACGTCTGGCCCGCGCGCCAGTCCACCAGGTCGTGCAGCGGGGTCTGATTGCGGTCAGTGGGTGCCTGACCGGTCGCCCGGACGACGGCCATGATGCGATCGCTCTCGGGAAACGGCAGCCCGCGCAGAATCACGCCCTGCACGATCGAGAACATCACCGTCGTCAGGCCGATGCCGAGCGCGAGCGCGACAATCGCAATCGCAGAAGTGCCCGGACGCTTCACGATCATCCGGGTGCCATAGCGCAGATCCTGCAGCCATTCATGCATCGGGAGCTCCGACCGGGGCCCCCAACGGGCATTCGAAGGGGCTTGTGGACTAATACGGAAACGGCGACGGAAGGTTAACTGACATCGGTCTATCGGGGTGGCGAGCTATCGATACATCGATCAGCCAGTAGCGGGTTACCGGGATCGGAGAAACTTTGATCAACTTGGCGGCATCGCCGGGGGCGCTATACTTGCCCGCCACGAGGGCGAGATGGGCTCCAAACGAACCTGCCAGCACCTGCAGGCAATCACCACCGTCAAGCGGCCGAAGCGCCAGGTCTGCGAGCAGTGCATCGAGATCGGCGCCACGTGGGTCCACCTGCGCACGTGTCAGGACTGCGGCGTGACGCTCTGCTGCGACGACTCGCCGAACCGGCATGCCAGCAAACACGCACGCGCGACGGGGCACCCAGTGATTGCGTCGGCCGAACCCGGCGAGCGCTGGCTTTACTGCTACGTGGATGACGCCCTTGCCAAGTACTGACTACCGATCGGCCCGATCGATGACTGCGGGTCTCGTGGACCGCTATCGCAGGAACCGTGCGCGATCGCATCAACTGTTCGCCCTGCTCTCGGACGCCGCCTACTACAGTCAACCGATAGCGCTCCGCCATCCGATCGTGTTCTACGAAGGCCACCTTCCGGGATTCAGCTTCAACGCGCTGATCAAGAAGGCGCTCGGCGGACCGAGCCTCGACCGCAGACTGGAGGACCTGTTCGCGCGAGGCATCGATCCTCACGAGTCGTCGGTCAAGGGGCCGCAGGCGACGCAGCCGGATCTCCGATGGCCGTCTCGCGAGACCGTGCGGGCTTTTGCCGCCGAAGCGGATCGCATCGTAATCGATGCCCTGTCGAATCAAGACCTGGATCGACCTGGACATCCGCTGCTCGACCGCGCCGAAGCCGCCTTCGCCATTCTCGAGCACGAGGAGATGCACCAGGAGACGCTGCTCTACATGTGGCATCGCCTTCCGTTCGAACAGAAGCGCGCAGCGGAGGACTACCGGCCGCGCGTGGACGGCGCGTCGCCGCCCGCTGAGTGGGTCGACGTCCCGGAGGGCCGTGCGACGCTCGGCATCAATCGCGGTTCGATCCCCTTTGCCTGGGACAACGAGTGCCCCGCCTGTTCGGCATTCGTCCCGCGCTTCGCAATCGAACGCCATGACGTGACCAACGAGCGCTTCCTCGATTTCGTGGACGCGGGCGGCTATCGCGACGAGCGATGGTGGGCTGGCGAGGATTGGGCCTGGCTTCGGTCGGAAGGACTCGAGCATCCGTTGTTCTGGGAGCGCAGCGGGGATGCCTGGCGTTGGCGCGGCATGTTCGACCTGATCCCGCTGCCGGCGGCGTGGCCCGTGTACGTCAGTTTCGCGGAAGCGTCGGCGTTCGCCCGCTGGCGCGGCGTGCGCCTCCCGACCGAAGGCGAGTTCCAGCGCGCGGCTTACGGATCTCCGTCCGGCGAACGCTCGCATCCCTGGGGCGACGCCGCACCCGACCCACGCCATGGCGTCTTCGACTTCGCGAGCTGGGACCCGGAGCCTGCCGGCAGCCACGCAGATGGCGCAAGCGCGTGGGGCGTGGAGGATCTCGTCGGCAACGGGTGGGAATGGACGTGCACGGCGTTCGCCCCGTTTCCTGGCTTCAAGGCGATACCGTCTTACCCTGAGTACTCGGCCGACTTCTTCGACGGCGAGCATTTCGTGATGAAGGGCGCATCGCCGGCGACAGCTCGCGAGCTGCTGCGGCCGACGTTCCGTAACTGGTTCCGAAAGCGCTACCCGTACGTCTATGCGACATTCCGCTGTGCCAGGTCGGTCTGAGGCCACCGAGCCCTCGTTTGCGGACGACGTCGGTTACTACCTGACGCAGACGCCCCGCCAGTTGCCGTCGCGGTATCTCTACGACGAACTCGGGTCGTCGCTCTTCGAGGCGATCTGCCGCCTCCCCTGGTACCGCATCACGAGCACCGAACAACGGCTGCTGCAGACCCACGCGGCCGCGATGTTCGCCCGAGTGAAACCGATATCGACGGTCGTGGAGCTGGGACCAGGCAGCGGCGAGAAGCTCATCACCCTGATGGCCGCTTCCCCCCGGCGGGATGTGACCGTGCACCTCGTCGACATTTCTTCCGCTGCGCTCGCCAAGGCAACCATGGCCATCGCCACCTCCGCGTTCACCGTCGTGGCGCACCAGACGACCTACCAGGAAGGGCTGACGAGGATCGGACGCGCGAACGCACCGGCGGGACACACACTGGCGGTCTTCCTGGGATCGAACATCGGCAACTTCGACCCGCCGGGCGTCGATGCGTTCCTGCGCGGAGTTCGAGAGGCGCTCGGCGCCGGTGACGCACTGCTGCTCGGGACCGATCTGGTCAAGCCTGAGCACGACTTGCTGCTGGCCTACGACGATCCGCTCGGTGTGACGGCCGCGTTCAACCGGAACCTGCTGGTGCGCGTGAACCGTGAGCTGGACGGCGACTTCGACGTGAGCCAGTTCGCGCACGAGGCCGTGTGGAACGCGTCGGCGTCCCGGGTCGAGATGCACCTCGTGAGCCGGCGGCGACAACGCGTGCGGGTGCGCGCGGCACATCTCGACGTCATCTTCGAGGCCGGGGAACGGATCTGGACGGAGAGCTCGTACAAGTACCGTGCCGAAGACCTCGCGCCGGTGCTCGAGCGCGCCGGCTTTCGGGTCATCGGTCAGTGGATGGAGGACACGTTCGCCCTGACCCTGGCGGAGACCGGGTAGACGCGCCGCGTCAGGTCAGCGCCAGATACTCGTGGACGAACCGCACCGCCATGGATCCTTCGCCCACGGCCGATGCCACGCGGTTCATGGCGCCAGCGCGAATGTCGCCGGCCGCGAACACCCCGGGGGCGCTGGTCTCGAGGGCCATCGGCTCGCGGCGTTCCTTCCAGATCCGTGCAAACGCGGGGTCGGCTGACAGGTCTCTACCGGTGATCACGAAACCCTTCGGGTCGCGCAGCACGCCCGCGGGCAGCCAGTCGCTTCGCGGTCTCGTGCCGATGAACACGAACACCGCGTCGATCTCCTCCATCTGACTTGCGCCGTCGTCCACCTTGACTGCGACGCGCTCGACGCGCCCGTTCCCAGCGACGCATTCGAGTTCCGTCCTGGCTCTGAGCCGGATGTTCGGTGTCTTCTCGATCTGCTCGATGAGGTACTGCGACATCGTGTCGCGCAGGGATTCCCGGCGGACGACGATCTGCACGTCCTTCGCGTAGCGCGCCAGATACATGGCCGCCTGCCCCGCCGAATTTCCGCCACCCACGACGAGCACGCGCCGGCCGCTGAACGCCGGGGCTTCCGTCGTCGCCGCCCCGTAGTAGACCCCCGCGCCTGTATGGTCCGCCATGCCCCGCGCAGGATGCTCGCGGTACGACATGCCCGTGGCGGCCAGCATGGTCCGGGTGACGACTTCCCGGCCGTCGCTGAGCGTCAGGTGCTTGTATCCCGCGTCGATGGTCACACCAGTCACCTCGACCGGCACGAGCAGCTCCGAGCCGAGGCGCTGCGCCTGCGTCACGGCGCGTCGTGTCAGCTCGCTGCCGCTCACGCCCGCCGGAAAACCAAGGTAGTTCTCGATTCTGGAACTGCTGCCCGCCTGTCCGCCGGGGGAATGTCGATCCAGCAACAGGGTCTTCAATCCCTCGGACGCACCGTACACCGCTGCGGCAAGGCCCGAGGGACCGGCACCCACAATCACCAGGTCGTACAAATCCCGGGCCGCCGACAACGACCGGCCGAGCCGCTCGGCCACCTGGCGCGGCTCGGGGTTGCGTAACGCGGACCCGTCCTCGAAGAACAGCGCGGGAAGATCGCTCGCGCCAATGGCAGCCGCATCCAGCAGGCTTCGCGTGTCCGGGTCGCGCTCCACATCGAGCCAGCGGTAGGGGATCAGGTTGCCAGCGAGGAAGTCCTTGATCGCGTGCGACCGAGGCGACCACTGGTGTCCAACCAGCCTCAGCCCCTTCGCTTCGGGGAGGTACTCGGCCTGCCAGGTGTCGAGCAGATCGTCGATCACCGGATACAAACGTTCCTCGGGCGGATCCCACGGCTTCGAGAGGTAGTGATCGAGATGCGCGACGTTGATGGCTTTGACGGCCGCGTCGATGTCCGAGTAGGCCGTGAGCATCACGCGACGCGCCAGCGGATACACCTCGCGGGACTGCGCGAGCACGTCGGTCCCCTGGATGCCCGGCATGCGCTGGTCACTGATCAGGACGGCCAGGGAGTCGCCTCGTGCCTTGAGTTCGCGGATCGTGGCGAGGGCCTCTTCGCCTGAAGACGCGCTGATGACCATGTAGGTCTTCCCATAGCGCGTGCGGAGGTCGCGGCGCACCGCCGCCAGCACTTGCGCATCGTCGTCGACAACCAGAATGACGGGCTTGTTCACTGCTGCTTCTTCGCTCCTTCGTCCGCAATGGGCAGGAAGACGCGGAACTCCGTCCGCCCCGGGGCCGAATCGAACTCGATCTCGGCATCATTGTGACTGGCGAGCCGCCGGACGATGTCGAGTCCAAGGCCGGTGCCCTTGCCAACCGGCTTGGACGTCACGAACGGCTGAAACAGGTGCGGGCGGATCTCGGGCGGGATACCGGCTCCGTTGTCGATCACGCGCACGACCACGCGATCGCGTTCGGCTCGGGCGGAGACGTCGACCCGGCCGGAATCGGGAGCCGCATCGAGCGCGTTGTCGATGAGATTCGCCCAGATCTGATTGAGCTCCCCGGCGAACCCGCGAACGCGTGGGAGCCCGGGCTCCACCTGCACGGCGACGGCAACCGATTTGGACCGCGCCTTCGACTTGAGCACGGTCACGGTGTTGTTCAGACTCAACGCCAGATCCACGGGTTCGGCCACCGTGGCCTGGTCCATGTGCGTGAATCCCTTGATGGCCATCACCAGACCGGAGATTCGCATCGCGGCTTCCTGAATCTCGGACGCGAGCAGGCGCACAGAGCATCCGGCCGCGGCCCACCGGAGGACCGCATCGAGCGGCGGCCCGCTCACGACTTCGGCAATCCGATCGAGGGCGTCGGTCGTGACGGCAGTCTCGGCGAGCGGCACGGCAATCGCGGCATCGAGGCCGTGATCGGCGAGCCAGTCGGCAATGGCATCTTCACGTTCCGCCTGCTGAATCGCTGACGGCACGCCCTGCATGGGCTTGGCGAGGCATGCCGCCCGCACGGCGTCGACGGCAGCGATCTGCGCATCGGTGAGCCGCGAGGCGCCCAGCACGCTGGCCGCCCGCTCGGCTTCGTCCAGGTGATTCTCGAGCAGCGCGGCGCTGCGCTCGATCGCCGACGCCGGGTTGTTCAGCTCGTGCGCCAGTCCCGCGGACAGCTTCCCGAGCGAGATCATCTTCTCGTCGTGCAGTCCGCTCGACGTGAAGACACGCGCGCGATCCAGCATCTTGTGGACGAGAATCGACGTGAGCTCCTGACAGTCGCGAATCATCGCGGGGAGTTCGCTGCGACGCATGGCCAGGAGCTCCGTGGGCTCCTCGGCAATCGAGTCGCCGGGGGCGTTCACGAGTCGAGAGTACGGCAGGACGCCCGTGACGTCTCCGGCGCGCCATTCCATCACTTTGTGCCGCCCGGCGCCACGATCGACGTAGATCGAGAGGTGACCGGTCAGGACGACGAACAAGCCGTCGACGGGCATGTCCGTCGAACTCGCCAACTCACCCGCGGCCAGGTGCCGGAGCGTCCCGTGCGCGGCCAGCCATTCGAGCTCGCCGCGCGGCGCGGCGCCAACCGTCTTGTGTGCAGCGAGCCGATCGACGAGGCTCGAGTTCACAACGGACTCCGGAACTCGACGATCACTGGCTGGTCATCGCTTCTTCGGCTGAGCGGCATGGGCTCGGGAAGTTTACCGGAACGGGGCAGTCCGACGGCTGGAGAACGCCCGTGGGCGGTGGTCGACCTAGATCACCGAGTACCGCCGGCGGATGACTCGAAGCTCGCCGTGCTCGTCTTCCACCAGCTCATGGGTGGCGCCGGGCGGCAGTGAGCCGTCCGGCAGTGCCTTCGCGGCCTGGCCGTGCGTGACGAGCGACTTGATGAAGGCGTCCTCGTCTGCCGTCTTGGGCCCGAACTTCGGCGTCGCCACAGGCCCGACCTTCGGCCTCGCCGCGGGAGCGGACTTCGGAGCGGACTTCGTCCGACCGGGTTTCTTCTGCCGCTTGGGCATGACTGACCTTCCCGATTGTACGCCCGCTCAATCACCCGCAATGGAATCGGACGCGCTCGAGGACCTTTCTGCCGCCGACGGTGACCACGCGGTGCGTTTCGCGCGCGACGGGTCGCGCCTTGTCCGCGCCGCCCCCGCCGACGTCGGCCGCGATGCCGCGCCTGGTCTTGCGCGCGCCTGCGGCTGCGGTTTTGGCCTTCGATCCGCCGAACTCGATCTGGTTGTTCTTCAGCAGCGACATCACGAACGCTTCGACCTCGTGGGCCGTGGACACGGGCTCCGGGAGCGCGCCCATCACGGCGGCGCGTCCACCGGAATCGCCGACGAGCACCGGCACCGCCGCGGCGATCGTCACGCCCTTGAGGCGCTTGTCCATCGAGCCGAGCGACACTTCCTGCGAGTGGACGACGCGCGCGAAGCGGTGGCCGGACAGATCGGTCACGTCCACCGACAGCCTCGTGCCCTTGTCGACGCCAAGCCGATCCTTCAGGTCCTTGCGGGTCGCCGCGCCGATGCTGGCAGCGCGGCCCAGGGAGGGTGCCTGTCCCGCGAGCACGGAGGTCGGCGCGAGCAGCGTGTTGGCGCCGAGCATGATGCCGTGGCCGCCGAAGGCTTCACGGATGCGATCGCGATGCTTGCCTCCGCTCTGCTCGTCGGCGAGCACCATCCCGCGGCCGACCGACTGCAGGAAGCGCGGCGTCACGACGGCCGTCCGGGTCCCGGCCACGAGCAGCGCACCCGCGGCCTTCACGGCCGTGAGCAGCGTCGCCGCCGTGTGGCTCGACTGCGCCGCGAAGATCTTCACGATGAGGTCGTAGAAGCATCCGCTGAAGAGCATGCCGAAGCTGTGGACTTCGTTGATGAGCGCGCCGGGACCGCCGTTGGCCGGCAGCGTTTCGGGCAGCTGGAACTGGAAGGTGTTGAACGCGTGGCGCGGCTCAGCGGCGTTGTGGTTGGGCGCCAGCCGCCGGATCGCATCGGACAGATCCTCGGCCGTCGACTCGACGAAGTTCTTCTTCTTCAGCGTGGATGTCGCGGCCAGCAGTTTCTGCCGCGTCTCCAGGTCGTTCAGCGCCGTCAGCACGGCCACGCAATCGCCGAAGGCCTCGTGAAACGCGCCGGCTTCGAGGAACGGCACGTCCCACAGGTCGGGACGGATCGCGTCGAGCAGCCCGTGGCCGATCTCGTGCGCCACCACGTCGGTGCTCGCGCCGGAGAAGAAGACCTGGGAGCCGACCTGGCGGTGGAAGAACGCGAAGCTGGAGCGATCGTAGAACGCGTTCAGGTCGACGCCGGCGTCCTGGAGCAGCCGGAGCGTGCGGCGGTTCCCCTGCCAGCGGAGGAAGTTGCCGGTAACCACTTCCCATGCCTCGAGTGCGGCGAGTCCGGCCTCACGGCACTGCCAGAACAGGAAACCCGGCGTGCCCGGCGCGGACACGGCCTGTGGCGACGTATTGGAGAACACGAACCCCGCTCGGCTCGCCGGCCGGTTGGGGCGGGGGGTCTTCACGCGCATAGCGGGAGCCGTCGAACCGGCCAGCGGATCGTTCGGGATGAAGTTGATGGGCATGGTGGTATCTCCTCGTCCTTACGAAGGCTTCTCGGGAAACTTGAACCCGATGTAGGTGCCGGAGCTGATCCCGAGCAATCCAAGCAGAGTCGCGTCGAACTCCGGCATCAGGAGATCGGTGTAGACGGCCCGCGCGAATACCAGAACGAGCACGAGCGTCCACAGCGCCATCTGGAATCGATGGAAGCTCACGCCGGATTCATCGCTCAACAGATCCAGATACCAGCGGCGGCCGTCGTCCGGCTTCGCGACCGGATCTCTGAGCACGTCTCTCAACTCCTGAAGGCGCGCAAGCTTCGGCATCACGGCGGCCGAAAGTTGTGCCGCCTGCGCCGGCGCCTCCTGCATCTGCGCCTGAAAGCCGGCGGTCGTGACGTTGAGGGTACTTTCGAGCGCATCGCGCTCGGCCTCGAGGGACCTTCGCGCCTTGACGGCGTCCTCCCGTTTGCCATGGTCCATGGTCACGGCGACGAGACCGGTCACGCCGCTGATGCCGATCAGCACAAGGGCGGTGGTCGAGATCGACGAGTACGCGCCGGTGACCAGCCAGACGTAGAGGTACGCGCCCACGATCACGAACGTCCACGCCGCCATCTGGTGTTTCGCGAGGCTGTACGGCGGATGCTCGGCGCCGTTGGCGTCACGCAGGAGGTTGGAGCGCTGCGCGAGCAGAACGAGCGCGCCCGCGACCAGGGCCAGTCCCAAGACGACGATCCAGGTGTACCAGGGAAAGACGTCGAGCGTGATTCGCGCGTCCGCGGACGCCGGAAACGGAACGGCGGATTCCGGGCCGACCGACACCGCCAACTGCCGGTCGTCTCTTCGGACGGCCGACTGCAGCACCTGCACCCACGCCTTCCGGATGTCGTCCTTCTGATCGATCTCGAGGACGACGCGCAAGGCGGTGATCTCGTCGCCGTCGCCAGGGTCCTTGGCCGTAAGGCCTGCCTCGACGTTCTTCAGTTGCGTGCCCGCGAGGAACAAGCGGAGCGGCAGGGTGGCGTTGCCCGGCAGCTGACGCCACGCCGCCAGATGCTCGACCTTCAGCACGAGCGCGTCCTTGAGCCGGGTCTTCTCGCCAGGGCCTCTCGTGGCGTTGACCACGCTCACGACGCGCGGCGTGGCGGCGCTCCCGGGAGGTGTCGGGACGGGTTGCCCGGGCGTCTGGGCCCAGATCACGGATGGAAACACACTCACGGCGAGCGTCAGGCACAAGGTACGCATTGCGGACCCCCTCGATGAACTCACAGCTGTCGCCAAGTCCAAATCAACCGTCGACCGCCTCGTGATGGGCTAGACGGACACGAGCGGGACTTTCTCGTTACTGCCCTCCTCCAATCCGCCGTTCGAACGGCGGTCGGGCCGGAGCTGGCGGCAGCTTCTCGACGCCCTTCATCACCTCGTCTATCGCACGCTGGAGCTGCGGGTCGCGGCCGCGCGCCAGCTCCGTAGGGTTCTCGTCCACGCGGATGTCCGGCTCGACGCCGTGACCCTCCGCGAACCACTGGCCCTGCGGGTTGTACATGCGGAACGTGGGCACCGTGACGGATCCGCCGTCGACGAGCGGCGGCGCGCCGCTGATGCCAATCACGCCGCCCCACGTGCGGGTCCCGATGAGCGGGCCCAGCCCAGACTGCTTGAAGTACGTCGGAAACGCATCGCCGCCCGATCCGCTCCAGCCGTTGATCAACATCACCTTCGGCCCGCGGTGGCCGATTGGCGGCCACTGCCAGTTCGCGCCGTCGCGCACCGCGAAGAACGCGAGCGGCGGCCGGTTCAGGAGCTCGATGAACCGATCCGGAATCTGACCGCCGCTGTTGAAGCGCTCGTCGATCACGAGGCCATCCTTGTCCCACTGCGCCATGAACTGGCGCACCAGCTCGTTCTGCGCGTCCACGCCGGTGCTCTGCACGTAGATGTAGCCGACGCGCCCCTTCGTCGCTTCGTCCACCTGCTTCCGCCGCTCCTCGATCCACGCGCGATAGCGCAGCTCCACTTCGCTGTTGAGGCACGTCACGACCACCTCACGCGCCTTCTCCAGCGACGGCGACGAGTTCAGCGTCAGCACCACCGTCTTGCCGCCCAGTCCCTGGAAGTTCGCGTAGGGATCCGCCTGCGTGTTCACCGGTACGCCGTTGACCGCCAGGAGGTAGTCGCCCTCGCGCGCGTCCACGCCGGGCTCCTCGAGCGGCGAGCGCACATCCACGTCCCACGGCCCGCCGCGGACGATGCGCGTGATGCGCCAGGCGTTCGCGGCTTTCTCGAAATCGACGCCAAGCATGCCGACCGATCGCTGCGGCGCCTGCTCCAGGTCTCCCCCGCTGCGGTACGTGTGCGACGCGTTCAGCTCCGCGATGAACTCGCCCAGCACGAAGTTGATGTCCCACCGCGTGACGGATTGTTCGATCAGGGTCAGATAGTGCGCGCGCATCTCGGCCCAGTCCACGCCGTGCATGTTCGGGTCATAGAAGAAGTCGCGCTGGAAGCGGAACGCGTCCATGAACATCTGCTTCCATTCCGCGCGGGGATCCACGGGCACTTCGATGTCGGCCGTGGCCATCGGCTTCTCGATCTTCTGCGCCGGTTTGATCTCCACGATCGCGAACTTGCTGTCGTTCGCCACGAGCGCCTTCTTCCCGTCGCTCGTGATCACGAACCCGTCCGCATCGTCGAGCATCGTCGTCTCCTTGCGCTCCGCGAGGTCGAAGAAGACCACCGGGCTCGCCTGCCCTCCCGAGCCCGCGCGCGGCAGCCGGCGGTAGATCACTTTGCCGGCCACGGCCGTCAGGTCGGCATACCCGCCCGACCCCGGCGGCAGCACAATCGCGCGCGATTCGAACCCGTCCAGGTCGATCTCGATCGCCGCCGGCACTTTCGCGGCAGCCGCAGGCTCGGCTGGCTTCTCGGCGGCCGCCGGTTTCGGATCTGCCGCCGGCGCGGGAGCGCCTTCGACGTTGTTGCGCGCCGCCAGCGGCGACTTCACGTCCTTCCGAAGCGGCACGGCGACGATGCGCGTGGGATTGGTGTAGGTCCAGCTCGTGTCGAACGCGCCGTAGATCGGCTCGAACGTGCGATCGGACGCGTAGTACAGGAACTTGCCGTCCGGGTCGAACACTGGCTGCTGGTCGTTCAGGTACCCCGACGTCACCTGCCGCTTGGCGCTGCCTTTCGTGTCGAACAGGAAGATCGCGTTGTTGCCGGTGGCCGTGTGCGGCCGCGCCCACGTCAGCCAGCGGGAGTCAGCCGACCACACGAAGCGCCAGGCCTCCACCTGCGGATGGGACCACCACTGCGGGCACTGATCCACGTCGGTGAGCGCGCCGGTCTCCACGTCCACGAGCCGCAGCCGCATCGCCTGATCGGCGAAGGCGATCTTCTTGCCGTCCGGCGACCAGTGCGGCGCGTAACGGAATCCAGGGCCCAGCCTGGTGATCACGCGCTCCGCGCCACTGCCATCCGCTGGACGCAGCGCGAGCTCGTACTCCCCGCCTCGATCCGTCCAGTACGCCATCGTCTTTCCGTCGGGCGACCACCGCGGATAGCGTTCTGCCACGCCGGATGAGCGCGTGAGGTTCATCACGGCCCCGTACTCGGCCGGCACGGTGATCACGTCGCCGCGCGCCTCGAACACCGCGCGCTGCCCCGTCGGCGACACGCCAGCGGACACGATCAGTGATTCCGCCTTCTCGGTGCGCGGCCGCAGCGTCTGGCTGTCGGTCACGACCGACACCGGCACTTCCGTCGTCCGCTCCGATTGCAGATCGAGCAGATACAGGCGCCCGCCCGCCTGGAACACGATGGCGTTGCCGCCCATCGACGGGAACGTGATGTCGAAGCTCGTGAGCGACGTCACCTGGCGCATGCGACCGCTGGCGACGTCCATCGCCCAGATGTTGTTGCGGGCCATGCGGTCGCGATCGGAGATGAAGTAGATGGAGTTGCCGCGCCACATCGGCTGCGCGTCGTTGGCCGGGTTGTTGGTCAGGTTGCGCGATTCGAACGACGTCAGATCGAACATCCACAAGTCCGGCGACCAGCCGCCGCGGTACCGCTTCCACGTGCGGAAGTCCTGCGACTGCGGCATGTAGACGAACTGCCGGCCGTCCGGCGAGAACGCGCCGAACTCGCCGTAGGGCACGGGCAGCTTCTCCGGGAGCCCGCCCTCGACGCCGACCAGGTAGAACTGGCTGTAGCGCTGCCGGCCGCTTTCCCGGCCCGACGCGAACAGGATGCGCTTGCCATCCGGATGCCAGCCGATCACGCGATCATCCATCGGGTGATGGGTCAGCCGCACCGGCTCGCCGCCGGCCGTGGGGACGACGTACACGTCGACGTTGCCATCGTAGTTGGCGCTGAAGGCGATCCGGCTGCCGTCCGGGGAGAAGCGCGGGAAACTCTCCTCGCCGCGCGGCGAGCTGAGGCGTGTGGCCGTGCCGCCGGCGCGAGGCACCGTCCAGATGTCACCGGCATACACGAACGCGATGTGCGTGGCCGAGACGTCCGGATAACGGAACATGCGAGCGTCGGTGGCGGCCGAAAGGGCCTGGTAGTAGCCGAGGCCAACGACGAGGGCCACCGCCACGAAACAGAATCGTTTGAAGAGCATAGGGTCCTCGAAGTTACTCCTGACAACTCACAACCTGGAACTGCGGACTGCGAACGGCGACCGGGGAAGGTCGAACAGCGACGATGTCCTCACCTGACTGGGTTTCTCGGCATGCCCGTCCTCACCCACTCCCGCGCCAGCTCGAAGGCGAACGCGTCCCGATCGATCACCTGCAGTTCGCGCGTGACCGATGGCGGCGTGCCGCGCTGATGCTCGATGGGCACGAAGGGCACGAACGAATCCACGATCTGCTGGACCTGCGCCATCGTCAGTCCTTCCGGATCGACCTGGATGCACCTGGCGATGAGCCGCTCGCCGAGCCACTGCACGAGAAGATTGGGCCGGACGTCGACCTTCGCGAGTGCCTCTCCGGGCCCCATCGGCGCGTCGTGCACGACCTTCCACAGATCGATCTGACGGTTCATCTCGCGTTCCGTGTCGGAAGATGGTTCGCTGCTTCGGAGCTCGGCGAGGAACTTCGCGCACAGAGGGAAGGTCGCGGCCAACCCGTCGAGGACGGCGTTTGGGCTCGCCATGCCAAAGAACCGGCCATCCGGTTGACGGAACACGAGCTGCCTGACGCCGGTCAGCGCCACCAGGAGGCTCGACAACAGGAAGAGCCGCGTCGACCACCAGTCCACGCCGAGGTCGATGTCGAGCGCCCGCGCCGCGCTGGAGGCTTCGACCATCTCCTTGATGCTGTCGATCGTCGTGTCGGCCAGCGTCGTGCCTCCACTGAACGCCGCCATCTCGGGCGCGAGGACCGACGTCTGCATGAGCGCGCGCTCGACCATGAACTTGTTGATGCCCTGCGCGGCGACGGCCGCCGCCACCTGGCTGGCGAGATCGTCCGGCGTGCGGAACATGCCGGCCAGATAGTTCCTGCCGAGCAGCTCGCGGAACGTCGCGATCTTCTCGCCGGCCTGGGGCGCCGCACCCATCGCGTCGACCTGGCTCGGCGGCCACGGCACGTCGGGAGCGAGCAGAAATGCCAGAACCGGCCTGCCTGATTTCACCGCATGTTCGTACTCGAGCTCCGTGATGGAACGACCGCCTGGCGGCGGCTGGTCCTTGATCGGAAACCCGTAGCGCCACCCGGCGATGACGACGTACAGATCCGAGAGAGCGACGTCGGCCAGGCAGCGAACGAGCGGCTTGTTCCCCTCCGCCACGTACTGTTCCATGCCGATGACGTCGTGCCCCATCCGCCGCAGCGCGCGATCCACGGCGGCACGGTAGTCGACCAGGTCCTGATAGGTGGACGAGATGTAGACCTTCATCTGCTTGTGAGGTATCCCGGTCGCCTACGGTAGCGCGCTTGGAGCGCGTCGGCAAGCACGTCGGCGGATCTGCGGGTTCCGGGGTTCCGGGGTGCCGGGGTTCCGGCTTCGGGGTTCCGGTTCTTCGGGTTCCAGGTGCTCGGTTCTGAGTTCTCAGTCGTCCGTCACACGTCGTGCACCGTCACGTCCGGAAGCGGGCGAGCCTGCTGCGGCAGTTGTGTAGACTTACCCCCTCGATGCCGTTGACGCCGGGAACGCGACTGGGCACGTACGACATCCTCGGCGCCATCGGTGCGGGAGGAATGGGCGAGGTCTACCGTGCGCGCGATACTCGGCTCGGCCGCGAAGTCGCGATCAAGGTGCTGCCCGAGTCGCTCACGGCCGGCGCGGGTTCGCCGCCGGCGGCTGGCGACGACCGCCTCGCGCGGTTCGGCCGCGAGGCGCAGGTGCTCGCCGCCCTGAACCATCCGAACATCGCGCAGGTCTACGACGCCGGCGAGGGCCCGAACGGCGCGCCCTACATCGTGATGGAGCTGGTCGACGGCCTGACCCTCCGCGAAGTCATCGACAGGACCACCGACCTCGCGCCGCACGCCCAACGGCAAGCTCAAGGCGCCCTGAGTTCCTCGAAGGGCGGCAGCGATGCGCGACAGGCCGTGGGGGTGGGGCCCCACGGCAGCCAGAAGAAGGATGGCGGTTTGCCCGTTGCGGAGAGTCTGAAGCTCGCCAGGCAGATCGCGCTCGCGCTCGACGCCGCTCACGAGAAGGGCATCATCCACCGCGATCTGAAGCCCGCCAACATCAAGCTCACCGACCACGGCGACGTGAAGGTGCTGGACTTCGGCCTCGCCAAGATGCTCGACGCGGGCGGCGGCCAGGGGTTGGCGAGCGGCCAGACGGCGTTGCCCACCATGACATCGCCAGCGATGACAGGCCTCGGCGTGATCCTGGGCACCGCGGCCTACATGGCGCCCGAGCAGGCGCGCGGCAAGGTGGTGGACAAGCGCGCCGACATCTGGGCATTCGGATGCGTGCTCTACGAGATGCTCACGGGCCGGACGGCATTCGACGGCGAGACGATCACCGATATCCTCGGCGCCATCATCCACAAGGACCCAGACTGGTCGGCGCTGCCGCCCGATCTGCCGCCTGCCGTCACTCAGTTGCTGCGGCGTTGTCTGCAGAAGGACGTGAGGACGCGTCAGCGCGACATCGGCGATGCGCTCTCGGTGCTGGACGGGGCCGGGAGCAATACCGTGCCGCCCGCTGCGTTCACGCCGGCCGGGGCGCTCTCATCAGTCGCGACGCCGGCGACATCCTTCACATCGGCTGGCCGCACCGGTGCGCGTTCCGGCATCTCCCCGTCGATCGCCGCCGCATGCGCGATCGTCGGCGCCGCTGCTGGCGCGGGCCTCATGTGGGCGATGAGCGATCGGCCCGCACCCGCGTCGATTCCGGTGGCCAGGTTCGCTGTCACCCTGCCCGACTCCGCGTCACCTACCGGTATCGCCATCACCCCTGCCGGCGACACCATCGTCATCGAAGCCGACCGCCTCTACGCCCGGCGCATCGACGACACGACGCTCCGGCCGATCCCCGGCACGGAAGGCGCGCGCAATGTGTTCCTGTCCCGTGACGGCCGCTGGGCTGGATTCATGGCGGGCGGCGCGCTGAGAAAGGTCGCACTCGCCGGCGGCGATACGCTCCCGATCGGCCCGATCGCGAGCGATTCTCCCGGCGCGGCCTGGGGCGCGGGACAGACCATCCTCTACTCGCCGGGATGGAACGGGCCCCTGCATCGAATCTCCGACGCGGGAGGCGCGGCCGCTCCGTTCACCACGATCGACGCCGCCGACGGAGAAGTCGGCCACTGGTGGCCGGACGTTCTGCCGGGCGAGACGCACGCGCTCTTCACGATCTGGCGCGCGGGCGTGGGCATCAACGACGCGCGCATCGGCGTGCTCGACATGGCCACGGGCAGGCATCGCGCGCTGATGCCAGGCGCGTTCCCGAAGTTTCTCGCCCCCGATCGACTGCTCTACTTTCACGCGGGCTCGTACCATCTCATCGGCTTCGACCCCCGGACGCAGGCAACGACCGGCGAGTCGCGGAAGGTGCTGGACGACGCGCTGCCCCAGGATCCGCTTGGGACGAGGGTCAAGACGGTCGCGGCGTCGCACACGGGGACCATCGTCTACCTGGCAGGCAGCCTGAACGGCGAGCACAAGCTCAGCTGGCTCTCTGCCGGTGGCGCCGTTCAGGAACTCGCCTTTGCCCCTCGAGCCTTCGGAACGATTCGTCTGTCGCCTGATGGACGGACGGCAGCGGCCACGCGCGTCGACAGCGGCCAGTACGGACTCTGGCTGTACGACCTGCCGCGAGGGACCGAGGAGGATCTCGCGATCGCCGGATCGGCGTTCGGACCGGTCTGGTCGCCGGACGGCCACTCCCTCGCGTTCGTGTCGATGCGGGCGGGACACTTCGATGTGTACACGGTGGGCCTCGCCGACCGCGTGCCGAAGCCGCTCATCGACGAGCCAATGGATCAGTCGCCCGCGGCGTTCGTTCACGACCGCAAGCGCATGATCGTCGTGGAGTACACGACTGATGGCTTGCGAGTCAGCGTGGCGGATCTCGCGACGCCCAAGGTGCGTCACCCTCTGGCGATCCCGGCCGACGAACTTGGCGCCGGTGCACTGTCAAAGGACGACAAGTGGCTCGCCGCCGAGACGCTCCGCGCCGGCCGCCCGGAGATCCTCGTCTACGGTTTTCCCATACCGGGCGCAGCCGTCCAGGTTTCGCGTGGCGGCGGCGTCGACCCGTTCTGGGCCCCGGCGGCGAAGGTGCTGTACTACCGTCGGAACAACGACATCCTGGCCGTCACCTACCGCGACGACCGCGGCCGATTCGAGGTCGACAAGGAAGAGCGTGTGGCTACGACGCCCGATTTCGCGCTGTACGGCGTCGCGCCCGACGGGCGGTTCCTCATCGGACGAGACGTGCGAAGCCATCGGGTCGATGTGCAGGTGGTGACGGCGTTGAAGTGATGGGGCCTGCCAACG
>Ga0105106_10001213_pt1 | contig 18474 bp, 15 predicted proteins | sample PPLLaktember2015_5_FD_79109 | JGI IMG/M metagenome (GOLD analysis project Ga0105106, IMG submission 79109) | Freshwater sediment microbial communities from Prairie Pothole Lake near Jamestown, North Dakota, USA - PPLs Lake P8 Core (1) Depth... | ecosystem: Environmental > Aquatic > Freshwater >...
AGATGCGCACAGAGTGCCCGGAAGCCTGGCTGGTCAATTTCGCCAACCCCTCGGGCCTGCTGGCGCAGGCCGCGCTCGATCTGGCAGGGTGGCCCAGGACGATCGGCATCTGCGATGCCCCCCACGGGATGCAGCATGTCGCTGCTGGACTGCTGAACGCCCCAGTGGATGAGGTGCAACTGGAATACTTCGGCCTGAACCACCTCGGCTGGGTACGGCGCATCATCCACCACGGCAAGGATCATCTGCCGCGTTTCCTGCAAACTCTCGCTCAAGCGGGTTCCTTCCCTGGGCTTCCCTTCGAGGCCGAACTGCTCACGACTCTCAGCCTGATCCCAAATGAGTACCTCTACTACTTTTACTCGTCGCGCAAGGCCGTCGCCAACCTGCGGGCGGCGCCGGCCACCCGAGGCCAGGTCCTGTTGGAGATGAACCGCGCCCTTGCCCGAGATCTCGAGGTCGCCATTCGATCCGAAGACGAAGCGGGGATCCTCTCGACCTATCAGGCGTACATGCGCGCGCGTGGGGCCACCTATATGGCGGCAGAGACGCAGAACCGTCACCCAGCGGGGGGGCTGCAGCCGGATTGGATCCACGCCTTGGCAACGGAGGGGTATGCCGGGGTCGCCCTCAACGTCATTGCCGCGCTGTCCGGCAGGGGCACGCGCACCGCGATCATCAACCTGCCAAACGGGAGCGCGATCGAAGGCATGTCCTCAACCGACGTCGTCGAGGTGGCCGCCTCGATCTCCTCGCAGGGCGCCGCGCCGCGGGCCGTCGGATCGATTCCAGACCACTGCCTTGGATTGATGAAGCAAGTCAAAGCCTTCGAGAGGTCGACCATCGAATCCGTGCGCGACGCCTCGCTGGCGAAGGCCCGCACCGCCCTCACCCTGCACCCCCTGGTGGCGGATGAAGCCGCCGCCAGGATCATCCTGGACGAGTACCGGAATGCGCACCGGGAGTACTTTCCGGACCTCAGCTAGGATGTCCAATACCGGATGGGTGTTGGCGCTTTGATCTCGCGTTTGCAGCTCACGTGTGCCTCGCGGGGGGAAGAAGACCTCGCCAGGGGTTCTGCCTCGGGTCCTGTATCCCTCATGGGAACGGCGGTGGTTGCAGGAGTTCAGGTAGCGATCGACTGCGGTCTGCATAGCGGCTGCGCTGGTGAAGAACCGGCGTCGGTATTCGACACTCGCACCGCACTGCGTGCAGCGCAGTGCAACTGTCCGCCGGAGCTTGCTGAGGGTAGTGTCCTGCAATCTCTCGATAGAGTCGTTTGTTCAAGCGTGCCGAGGCTTGGTGCGACAATGTCGGATGTCCCGCTCCTGGCAGGCCCGGTCGAAAGCTCCCCGGTGTTCGCTGCCTGGATCGGCCAGGATGCGCTGGAGGGGCCAGCCGCTGGCTTGGTACGTTGGAAAGAACCGGCGGGTCAAGAAGCGGGCGGCGGCCTTGGCCGAAAACCCCAAGCTCACCTGAGCCACAGCGAGCGATCCGGCCGCGTCGCAGGCGGTGTATTGCCACACCTTCCCCACGCCCTTCAGCTCGCCGCTGTAGGACGTATCGATGCACACCAGGTCTCCGGGCTGCGACGCCTGGATGTGCGGGACTTGGCGCCGCTGAGCGGCGGCCAGCTGGGCTCGGGTTTGCTCCGTAAGCCCGCCTGCGGCCTGGGCGCTGTGCAGGTCGAGCATCGCCACGCGCCCCCAGCGGGTCTCTTGGCAGGACACCGGGACGGTGTGCAGCCCCATGCGCCGCAGCAGCCGGCCGATCGTGCTGGGGGCGATACGCAGGCCGCCGTGTACCGGACGGCCGAGCTGATCGGCCAAGTGAAGCGGGCCCCAAGTGGTCCAAGCCAGAGCCAAGGCCAGGATGGCCCGCTCGGCCGGGAAGTTGAGCAGTGGCGGACGCCCTCGGCGCGGGCCCGGTCAGCGGGGGTGCAGGCCATCCCGGCCGCAGGCCAGGTACCGCCTCCGCCAGCAGTAATCCACAGTACGGGAGATCCCGGCTTCCCGGCACGCCCGAGGAAGGTTGTGCGGCTCTTGCGCCCGTGCCATGCCGCGCAGGTAAAACGCGGGTATGCTGTCTTCAAGGGTCATGAGCGTTCCTCCTTGCTCTCCAACAAGAAGGACACGTCACTTGTGGCCCTCGTTCAGTGTGTACACCTTCACGAAACAGCACAGCCTGGAGCCAGAACTGGGGCGACTCGGACCCGCGCCCGGCCGACCAAAGCCCGCCACTTGCGTGTCCGCATCGGTTTCGTCGGCGCTTGACTCTCCCGAGGGGCGCAGCAACCGCCACCGGAGATCTGAATGTACGACGTCGTGGTCGCAGGAAACTACTGTCTGGACTTCATCTTTGCCCGACTGGAGGCATTCCCTTCGCTCGGGGTTGAGGTCATCAGCCGATCCTTCGGCCTGGTCCCCGGCGCGGCCTACAACCCGGTCGTGGCCATGCACCGCCTGGGGCTGGGCGTCGGCTGGGCCGCCGACTTTGGCAACGATGACTTCTCGCGCCAGGCCCTGGAGTTCGTCCGCCGCGAGGGATTGGACGAGACGCTGTTCGTTCACCACAAGCGTCCGTTGCGCAGGATCACGGCGGCGCTGACGTTCCCAGAAGACCGCGCCTTCGTCGCCTATTACGATCCGGAACCCAAGATCCCTGCCGCCATCCGCCGAATGGCGAAGATCCGCACACGCCTTGTCTACATCCCCGGGATGTACACCGGCCCGGCCTTCGACACGGGCGTGCGTTTCTTGCGCGCACAAGCTGCGCAGATCATCATGGACGGGAATCTATTCAGCGCCGATGACGCCAACCAGGCTGACGTACGCCGCGTACTGGAAGCGTTGGATGCATTCCTCCCGAACAAGCTCGAAGCACAGATGATCACCGGAGAGAGCGAAATCGAAGCCGCCCTGCGCAGTCTCCAGGCTCTGACCCGAACCCCAGTCGTGAAGGCAGGGCGCCAAGGCGCCTACGCCATCCAGGACGGTGAGCTGATCCATTGTGAGGCACTGACGCTCGAGCCGCTGGACACGACCGGCGCCGGCGACTGCTTCAGCGCCGGGTTCATCAAGGCCTGGCTCGATGGCCTGCCGCTGGAAGACTGTCTGCGCTGGGGGAATGTTGTCGGCGGGTTGTCAACTCTGGGCCACGGCGGCACGGGTCAGGTGGTCCGCTGCCAGGACGTGCTGCCTCATCTCGGCCGGCTTGGCTGCACTCGAAGCAAGCTGTTGCCGTGAGCCAGCCCAGTTGATTGTGTTGCCTGCCGCCGGCGCCCCCACTCAATCCGGAAAGGACCGCGGCAGCGTCTTCCCCCTGCCCGACGTTCGAAAGTGGGTCGTCCGATGAAGATCCGAGCCATCGATACCACAAACTCCGGCGACGTCCGCAGTTTCATCGGCTTGCCGTTCGTCATCTACCGGAGATGCTCGCTATGGGTTCCACCGATGGATCGGGACATGCGCCGCATGCTGGATCGCAAGCGACATCCGTTCTACGCCCACTCCGATGCGGCATTCCTGCTGGCCGAGCAGGATGGCTCCCTTGTCGGCCGCCTGGCGGTGATGGATAACCGTCACTTCAACGAGTTCAACCGAGAGTGCACCGCATTCTTCTACCTGTTCGAATGCATTGACGACCCGCAGACCGCCGTCCCCCTGTTCGAGCGGGCCATCGACTGGGCGCGCAAGCGGGGGCTGACGCAGATCTTCGGCCCGAAGGGCTTCACTGCCCTCGATGGTATGGGAATGCTCGTGCGAGGCTTCGAGCACAGGCCGGCATTGGGCATCCCCTACAACCCTGATTACTATCCCGCTTTGCTCGAGGGCGCTGGATTCGAGCCGGCCGGGGATTCGCTTTCCGGCTACCTGAGCCGTGATACCCGCCTGCCGGATCGGATTTTCGAGGTGGCCGATGTTGTTCAGCGGCGGCGTGGATTGCGGCTGGCGCGGATCGAATCCCGCTCCGACTTGCGCGCTCTGGTGCCGCGCCTCCGGGATCTGTACAACCAGTCGCTGGGCGGCACTTCGGGCAACGTCCCGCTGACCGAGGACGAAGCCCACACGCTGGCCGACCAACTCCTGTGGTTCGCCGACCCACGCCTGATCAAGATCGTGCTCAAGGACGACGAGCCGGTGGGGTTCTTGTTCGCCTACCCCGACATCTCGGCGGCGCTACAGCGCTGCCGTGGCCGGCTGTTCCCAATTGGCTGGCTGGATGCCTTGCTTGAGCTGCGCCGCACCCGCTGGATCAACATCAATGGAGCCGGCATGACCGAGAAGTACCGCGGTCTGGGCGGCACGGCGATCCTGTTCTCCGAGATGGCACGCAGCCTGCGCCAGGGCCGCTATCAGCATGCCGATGTCGTCCAGATCGGCGCCGACAATGATCGCATGCTGCGCGAGCTGCGTCAGATTGGGATCGACTTCTACAAGACCCACCGCATGTACCGGCGTGGCTTGTAAACCGCTGCAGCGCGCAGCTCTGCGCTGCAGATCCTGGTTGCAGCCAGGGACCTCGACTCGATTCGGGGGTCGGTGGGGCCACGCAGCCCATCCAAGGTGGGTTCGCCCCGGTCACACCCATCTGGCCTCTCTCGTATGGAAGAGAACCCCGCAGGCCGATATCGCTCACCGCGCCAGGGACTCTCGCCGCGCTTACCTGAGTGACAATGGAGTCGGGCGGGTTTCTGAGGTTGTCGGCGCCGATCTCATCCCCGGACACCTCGCCCCGGAGTGCGCCAGGGGTCTCGCCGATACGATGAGGTGGGGGACCGGGCAGATTCTTCAGAATTCCTGGCGGACCTTGCACCCCTCCGCTCGCCTCGCAGCACGCCCAGAACCTCGCCGCGATCCGGATGGGGAGGCCCGTCGCGAGGGGAGAATGCCCGCGCACCCCGGAAGGACACCCACCCCAGCGAGACCCACGGAACAGCTTCTTTCGTCGGGAGCGAGGTTCGGCCAGTCAGCGTACCGGGCAATGGCGCGCATTGCCGTGGTTGAACGGCTGGGGTCGGCGTACGGGATAGGTAGATGTCCGACGAAGAAGCCGACGGCCAGGGTATCCGGCCCGGCGTGGGTTGAGATCGCAGCCCCCAGCCGGTAGATCGGCACGTGCGGGGCCTCGAGCGCCTGCTGGAGCTCAGAAGCCAGCGCTTCCGCTTCCTCAGACAGGTCACCATGCATCACCGTCAGCCAACCCTCGGCGCCACGCGGGCACTCGATCCGGGCGAGCGTCTTCAGCCGCTCCACGGCTCGGTGATGCGTTCGCACCTTTTCCAGCGGCTCTACCCTGCCCTTCCGCAGCTGAAGGACCGGCTTGATCTGCAACGCGCTGCCCAGCAGCGCCGAAGCGCCGCCGATGCGGCCGCCTCGCCGCAGGTACTCAAGCGTTCCGACGGCGAAGTAGGCCCGGCTGCGTGGGATCAACGCCTCGAGGCGGCGCAGGATCTCGTCGGCCGAGACCCTGCTCTCGCTCCACTCGACCGCCAGCCTCACCATAGACGCCAGCGGTCAGGCGACGGTTCGGGAATCCAGCACGCGGATGTCTGCACCCGGGAAACTCCCCACGTGCGCCGAGATCGCCGAGCGAACGGTACCGCTCACCTCGGTTGAAGGATGGATCGAGAGGATCGTCTGCGCCTGCTCAAGCTGCCGGCGATAGGCCTTGACGAACTCTCCCGGCGGTGGAGCGGCCGTGTGCGGAAGCACCGGGCTCACGCGCAAGCGCTTCAGGAAGTCTTCGCAGCCAAGCTCGACTTGCTCAAGGTAGCATTCCTCGCCGAAATGAATCACCTGCGGAACGCACTCGACGTGATGCGCCTGCAGGAAGGCTTCATCCAGGCAGGCGGTGGTATCGGTCACAATGCGAATGCTTGCGGAAGGGCTGCCCATGCTGGTTGTCTCCCAAGCTGCCGGGCTGCGCCTGCAGCCTACTCGGCTCGCCAGTTCCAGCCTGCGGTGGGAAGTCACCGCTTCTGGAGGGCATCCTTCCCGGCGGCGAGACCGTCGCTTCCCTGGCCAAGCTGGGCGCTGGTCCGGGGGGGCACCGCCGCGCTACACCAGATCGACAAACACCTGATTGGAGAGCAGCCAGCCGCGCCGAGTCAGACGCAAGCGATCCTCCTGCAGCTCCAGCAGCCCCTCAGCCTGCCAACGGCCCACCTCCTCCGGGAAGGCCTCCTGGGGAGTGAGCCCGAAGCGCGAGCGGAACCGCCCGGACGGTATGCCTTCCTCCAGTAGACGGAGCCCCATCAGCAGCGTCTCACGCATCTCGGTCTCGCGATCGATCGGCACGCGTGAGACAGCGGCCGGCGAGAACGGGAAGGGTTCGAGATTCGGTTGGGCGAGGCGCTGAATGTAAGCTTGCGGCGAGAGGACGTTGGCGTACCGGAAGCCGGCGGTGGAGCCGTGCGCGCCCGCCCCGAGCCCCAGATACGGCAGATTGCGCCAGTAGCGCAGATTGTGGCGGCAGACCCATCCGCGCGCCTCCAGTCCGGATGCACTTTGCGGCCGCTGCCGAGCCCAGTTGGAGATCTCATAGTGCAGGTAGCCGGCCGCCTCGAGCACCTCGCAGGCCGCCTCGTACATCTCTGCCGCCTGGTCCGCGTCGGGAGCGAGCAGCTTCCCGCTGCGCACCCAAGCCGCCAGCGGCGTGCCCTCCTCGACGCTCAACATATACAGCGAGAGATGCTCTGGCTGCAGGCCGAGCGCGGCCTGCAGCGAGGCAAGCCAGCTCTCCATCGTCTGGGTCATCACACCCAGCATGAGGTCCAGGTTGAGGTTCTCGAAACCCGCGGACCTGGCCTGGCGCACGGCGGAATCGACCTGGCCGAAATCGTGGGTTCGTTCCAGCAAGTGAAGGATCGAAGGATCCGCAGACTGCGCTCCAAGTGACAGCCGGTTGACTCCTGCCTCACGCAGCGCGCCCAGCGCTGACCGGTTGACCGTGCCGGGATTCGCCTCCAGCGTGATCTCCACCTCGGGCGCAAGGCGGAAGCTTCGGCGCAGCACGTCCAGAATCTGGCGAATGTGATCTGTCGGCAGCAGCGAAGGCGTGCCGCCCCCCAGGAAGATGGTGTCGACCCCCAGCGGCGGAGCCTCGGGCCACGCCTCCGCCACCATGCACGCCTCAACGCACAGGGCCTCGACGTAGGCAGGGATCAGGTGATCCAGGCCGGCGTAGGTATTGAAGTCGCAGTAGGCGCAGCGGTGCGTGCAGAAGGGAATGTGCAGATACAAGCCATGGTCCACGGCGGCATTCTAGCATGCGCCTAGCTGCGCTCCTGTGGGTGCTTGCCGTGGAGCGCAGAGGAAGGCAGAATAGGGGAACTCTGCGCTAGCCCTGGGTGCCCCAAATGAGCAAACTCGTCAGTCTGCAAGCCGCCGTCGCCGAGCACGTCCATGATGGCGATTGTGTCTACGCCGCCGGCTTCACCCACCTGATCCCGTTCGCTGCGGGCCACGAGATCATCCGCCAGGGCAGGCGGGATCTGGTCCTCGCCCGGGCTACGCCCGATCTGATCTACGATCAGATGGTGGCGGCGGGCTGCGCCCGCAAGCTGATCTTCTCCTACACAGGCAACCCAGGTGTGGGGTCGCTGCGCGTGGTTCGGCAGCACATCGAGCAGGGGAAACTGGAATGGGAGGAGTACTCGCACTTCTCGATGATCGTGCGTCTGGCGGCCGGGGCGGCCGGCCTGCCCTTCCTCCCGATGAACCCGACCGGCGCCGGCGATCTTGAGCGGGTCAACCCGAACTTCCGTCGCCTGCCCAACCCCTACGGGGACGGCGAGGTGGTCACCGTGCCGGCGCTGCAGCCCGATGTCGCCATCATTCACGCGCAGCGGGCGGATGCTGCCGGCAATTGTCACCTATGGGGCATCATCGGCGAGCAGAAGGAAGCCGCGTTCGCAGCCCATCGGGTGATCCTGACCGCCGAGGAGATCGTTTCGGCCGAGGTGATCCGCTCCGACCCGAACCGGACCCTGATCTCTGGCCTGGCGGTCACCGCCGTCTGTCATGTCCCCTATTGCGCCCATCCTTCGTACACCCAGGGTTACTACGATCGCGACAATCCGTTCTACTTGGAGTGGGACCGCCTGAGCAGCGAGGCGGACACCGTGAAGGCCTGGCTGGATGAATGGGTCTACGGCGTCCCAGATCGGGACCACTACTGGCAGAAGCTCGGCCCGGAGACACGCGCCCGCTTGCAGGTCGAACCGCGCTGGAGCGAGCCGGTCAACTACGGCAAGCACTAGACAGCAATCCCGCCGTCGGGGATCCCGCCGGCATGAGGTGCCCGCAATGGACTACACCGCCTCCGAGCTGATGACCGTGAACGCCGCACGCCAGTTGCGCGACCACGATGTGGTGTTCGTCGGGGTTGGCATCCCCAATCTGGCATGCAACCTCGCCCACCGCACCCACGCCCCCGAACTGGTGATGATCTACGAATCGGGCGTGATCGGCGCGCAGCCGGAGCGGCTTCCTTTGTCGATCGGCGACCCCTCCCTGGTCTCCGGCGCGCTGGCAGTGTGTTCGATGTTCGAGATCTTCGCCTACTACCTACAACGCGGATACGTGTCGGTGGGCTTCATGGGCGGCGCGCAGATCGATCAGTTCGGCAACGTCAATGCCACGGTGATCGGCGAGTACGCACATCCCAAGGTTCGTCTGCCGGGATCCGGCGGGTCGATGGAGATCGCCGCCTTTGCGGACCGCTGCTACTTCATCACGCCGCACCAGAAGCGCCGTTTCCCGGCCCGCTGCGACTTCCGCACTTCGGCCGGCTTCCTCGACGGGCGCGCCACGCGCACCGCGCTGGGGATGCGGGGTGGCGGTCCTGCAGCGGTGGTCACCGACCTCGGCCTGATGCAGCCCGACGAGAACGGCGAACTCACGCTGACCGCGGTGCATCCGGGCATCGATCCGGCGCAGGCACAGGCCAACACCGGCTGGCCGCTCAAGCTCGCCCCCGCCCTGGTAACTACTGAGCCGCCGGCCCCGAGCGAGCTCCGGATTCTGCGTGAGCTGGATCCGGCCGGCGTGTATCTCAACAACGCCGGCGGCTGACCCACGGCGGGCGAACCCAGCGTGGATCACGGGAGACGACCATGGACTCCACCATTGACGATTCTGAGATCCTGCCGCTCAGCCTGGAGCACAACTTCTGGACCTGGTCTGCCCAGGGACGGGTCCAGCCGATTGCCGTCACGCGCGCCGAGGGCGTGCATTTCTGGGATGCCGACGGCAAGCGCTACCTCGATCTGAACTCGATGGTAATGTGCTGCAACATCGGCCACGGCGACCGACGCGTCATCGACGCCATCTCCCGCCAGGCGAACGAACTAGTCTTCGCCGGCCCGGGGATGGCGACGCGACCCCGCGCCGAGCTCGGCCAGCTGCTGGCGCAGGTCACCCCGGGCGATCTCAATCGCTTCCTGTACACACTGGGGGGAGCCGACGCCAACGAGCACGCCATCAAACTGGCCCGCGGCCACACCGGGCGGCACAAGATCCTGGCGCGCTACCGCTCGTATCACGGCGCAACAGCCGGGGCGATCGCCGCCACCGGCGATCCGCGACGCGTGGCCTCGGAGCCCGGCGTGATGCCGGGTGTCGTTCACTTCCTCGATCCCTACGCCTACCGGTCCGCCTTTCACCCTCCCAACCGCCCGACCGATCCCGAGACCATCGCCGGGGATTTCCTGCGCCACCTGGAAGAAGTGATCACACTGGAGGGTCCGGAGACCATCGCCGCCGTGCTGCTGGAAACCGTCACCGGCACGAACGGCGTAATCGTCCCGCCGCCTGGCTACCTGCAGGGTGTGCGCCGGCTGTGCGATCGCCACGGCATCCTGCTGATCTGCGACGAGGTGATGAGCGGGTTCGGCCGCACCGGGAAGTGGTTCGCCGTGGATCACTGGGAGGTCGTCCCCGACCTCATGACCATGGCCAAGGGCTTGACCTCGGGCTACGCGCCCCTGGGCGCCGTGGCGCTGCGCCAGGAGATCGCCGATTCCTTCCGCGACCGGGTGTATCAGGGCGGGTTAACCTACAACGCTCATCCGCTGTCCATGGCCGCCGCCATCGCCAACATCCGCGTGATGCGGGACGACCGACTGATCGAACGCGCCGAGCAGATGGGCAAAGTCCTGGCGCGGAGGCTGAGGGATCTGGGGGAAGCCCATCCCTCCGTCGGGGAGGTCCGTTCGATCGGCTTGTTCGCTGCCATCGAGCTCGTGCGCGACCGCCGGACCCGCGAACCTCTGGCGCCCTTCGGCGGCAGCAGCCCGGTGATGGACGCGATCCGCCGCCATCTCCTTGAGAACGGCGTCTTCCTCTATACCCACTGGCACACCCTGTTGGTGATCCCTCCGCTGATCATCACCGGCGAGCAGCTCGAGGAAGGGATTGCACGGATCGACCAGGCCCTGCGGCTGGCCGACGAAGCCACCTCTTCCTAACCCGGGAGGGCACCTGTCCAGGCAGGCGGCTGGGGGATCGGGCCTTCACGCTGCTGGCACCCCGCGAGGCAGCATCGGCACGTGGCGCCCCCGACGAATCAGCGGGCTCGCCAGGCCCACCCTGCCCCTCATCCCTGGGCGCTGGGGACGCGACCGGCCAGTTCCATCCGTCTCTCGTCAGTTCTCTGTCGCGGTTCGGCTCAGCCCAGGCATCCAGTGCAATGGAAAAGCGATTGGGCAGCGCGCCAGTCAAGCCCCCGGGTCTCGGGGTCTGGGACTGGGCGTTGCAGGACGCTTCAGTCATCAGGCGTCCAGCACCATCTGGCAGCAATGAGATCAGAGGGAGCGACAGAACGATTGCGAGGCCCAAGCCTCAGCTCAAGCCTCGCAGGTTCGACTGCCTCTCAGCACCGGGCAGCTTGCTTCCCGGTCATAGTCAAGGTGGCGGGTCCGGGACTTGAACCCGGGACACGAGGCTTATGAGTCCCCTGCTCTGCCAACTGAGCTAACCCGCCCGCACAGTGCAACTGCCGACTTGCCTGGCTCGCCGGCAACGATTTGGGATTATACCGGTCGGGGATGGATGTGACAAGAACCTACTCGCTGCTCAGGCTCGCGCCATCAGCCGCGCGGGAGATGACCGCTTCCCCCTCACGTCCGGTGAGTTGTCGATAGGCGTCGAGCACCTCTCGGGCAAGCTCCCCGCTCCCTCCCCGGTCCGCCAGACACACCACGCTCCCTCCGAAGCCCCCGCCCATCATCCGTGCCCCATGGCATGCTGGATGCTGCTGAGCGATGGCCGCCAGGCTGTCGATGACGGGGGTGGACACCTGAAAGTCGTCGCGCAGGCTGGCGTGGCTGGCGTTCATCGCCTGACCGAAGCGAACGAGATCGCCCGCTTGCAGCCAGCCAGCCGCCTGGAGTGTCCGCGCGTTCTCGCTGATCACGTGGCGAGCGCGCTGGTGGAGCGGGGCAACCAGCCCCTCTCGGCGCAGTTCCAGGTCGCCCAGACTCGCATAGCGCAGACTTGGGACCCCAAGGATCTCCGCTGCAGCCTCACATTCTGCCCGGCGGTCGTTGTAGCCGGATTGCGTGAGCTCTCGGCGAGTCCCGCTGTCCAGCACGACAACCGTTGCGTCGCGCGGCATGCGAACCAGATCTCGCGTAAGGTCAAGGCAGTCGATCAACAGGGCATGACCTTGCCGCCCGCAGGCGCTTGCCAGCATGTCCATGATGCCGCAGCGCACGCCTACCCATTCGTTCTCGGCGCGCTGAACCAAGCGTGCCATGCGCGCGGGTTCCCACTCTTGCCCGCTGACAGCGGCGAACACACGGGCGGCGGCCATCTGCACCGCTGCCGAAGACGAAAGTCCGCTACCCACCGGAAGCTGGCTGTGGATCACGCCATCCCATCCCGTGAGGGGAACTCCTTCGTCTAGCAGCGCCCAGGCGACGCCGGCAAGGTAGCCAGGCCAGCCCGAACGAACTGGGGATAGATCGCGCAGGTCAAACTCGGCCTGCTCGTCGAAATCCAGGGAGCGCACGCGCACCCAGCTGTCGGCGCGCGGCCGGAAGGCGATCTCCACCGCCAGATCGATCGCCATGGGCAAGACAAAGCCCTGGTTGTAGTCCGTGTGCTCGCCGATCAGGTTGACCCGGCCAGGCCCGCGCGCCACGCCGGAAGGCGCCGCGCGGAACGTTCGCCTGAAGCTGCGCTGAAGGCTGTCCGTAGGCATGCTACTGATGATAGCCAGCCTTGCCCGAAGTAGGCAAGTGGTTGAGCGGGGCGGCGCGGCCCCCAGCGCGGGCGCCGGCGGTACAATCCGCGTCAGATCAAACCATGTTTCGTCGGCGGATCCCCCCTGCCTCGTCTGAGCGACAGCCCGGTGCGCCAGCCCGGGTGTCCTTGCGCGCTCTTCCCTGGCCGCGCCTGCTGCGCTACCTCCGGCCGTACCGCGGCCGGATGGCCGTGGCGCTGGTGGCGCTGGTGGTCGGTTCTGCTCTCAGCCTGGTCTTCCCAGCCGTCATTCGCAGCCTGGTGGACTCGGTGTTTGTCGAGCAGGACCAGCAACTGCTGAACGCGATCACGGTCGGCCTGATCCTGGTGTTCCTGCTACGGGCGCTCGCCTCGCTCGTCGAGACCTACACCCTGGGATCGACCGGCGAGCGGATCACCGCCGACCTGCGCAATGAGCTGTATCAGCACCTGCTGCGCCTGTCGCTCGACTTTCACCAGACCCATCGGGTGGGCGAGTTCGTCTCACGGCTCACCAACGATGTCACAACGCTTCGAGCGACGCTGACGCGCGACCTGGGCATGTTCCTGCAACAGACGCTCATTCTGATCGGCGCCGCAGCGCTGATGTTCGTGCTCAATCCCAGGCTCTCGATGTTCATCCTGATCCTGGCCCCGGCGATGGGCGCGCTGGCCGCGGGGTTCGGCCTTTTCCTGCAGCGCGCCAGCACTCGCTTGCAGGACGAGCTTGCCGGATCCACGGTGATTTCTGAGGAAGTGCTGCAGAACATCCGTGTGGTGAAGAGTTTCGCCCGAGAAGAGTTCGAGATCCAGCGCTACGCGCGGGCCGTCGTCGGCGCGGTTGCGGCCGCCCTGCGCATGCTGCGTATTCGGTCGGTTTTCGGCGCGATGATCGCCTTCTTCGCCTTTAGCGTGATTGCCCTGATCTTGTGGTTTGGCGGCCGCGAGGTCCTGGCCGGGCGCCTGACCGCTGGCGACTTGATCGCATTCTTGATCTATGCCTTGACGGTGGCCGCCAGCGTCGGCACGCTGGTCGGGCTGTACGCCAACCTGCAGGAGAGCATCGGCGCTTCGCAACGGGTGTTCGAGTTGATCGATACTGCGCCGCAACTGGTCGATGCCCCCGACGCCCGACGGCTGACGGACGTGCGAGGGATCCTTGCCTTCCGGCAGGTGCACTTCGGCTACGAGGATGACCAGCATGTCCTGCGCGGCGTCAGCTTCGAGGTCGCTCCAGGCGAGATCGTGGCGCTGGTCGGGCCCAGCGGCGCAGGCAAGAGCACCATCTTCAACCTGATCCCGCGCTTCTATGATCCGACTCAAGGCTCGATCCTGCTGGACGGGATCGACCTACGCCAGCTCACGCAGCGCAGCCTGCGCGATCAGATCGCGATCGTGCCGCAGGAGACAATCCTGTTCGGCGGTTCGATCGAGGAGAACATCCGCTACGGCCGCCTGGAGGGCACTGTCAGCGAGGTGGAAGCCGCGGCGCAAGCCGCCAACGCCGACACCTTCATTGGCGAGTTCCCGCTGGGGTACCAGACCGTCGTGGGCGAGCGCGGCGTCCGCCTGAGCGGCGGACAGCGGCAGCGGGTGGCGATTGCCCGGGCGCTGTTGAAGGATCCAAGCATTCTGCTGCTTGACGAAGCCACCTCCAGCCTCGACAGCGAGAGCGAGCAGTTGGTCCAGGACGCCCTGACCCGCCTAATGCAGGGGCGCACGACGCTGATCATCGCCCATCGCCTGAGTACTGTGCGCCACGCCGACCGGATCCTGGTTCTGGACAAGGGTCGGATCGCCGAAGCCGGCTCGCATGAGACCCTGCTGGGCGCCAATGGTTTGTATGCCCGGCTGCACGCCATGCAGTTCCGCGAGGACGGCATTCTCCTTCCATGATCGGGTCGATCGGCGCCCGGGAGCCGCGCCCGTCACGCGGGAGGGCTGCTCCTTGGCACGCGCTTCGCAATCGGGTTGCGCGCCAGAGAGGTCCGGGCGCTCCTTCAGGTGGATGAACGCCACCGCAAGGCTGCTGGACCACCTCCGGCCGCTCATCGATTTCCGCCTGCGTGATCTCGGGATCACTCGGAGCATGGCAGTCGTGGAGTGCGGCTGCGAATCGAACAGACACACTTTCCGGATCACCGCGCGGGCGGCTGAATCCGGCAGCGTGCCTGCTGTCGAGCGCCCCGAGCCGGGCGCTCAGTTAGCCCGGCGCAGGATCGATTGATTCGTCCGTAGAGCTCTCGAGCCGGGTTGGTTCTGAAGGGCCGATCCAGCGTGCGGGATTGCGTCGCCGACCCGACCTGCCCCTTCGACCTCTCCTTCGCCATCGCCAAGCCCACCGCGTACCTCCGTAGGCTGAAGCGCATGCCCAGGAAGGACGGGGGCGTCTGGATTGGCAAGGGACACCCACCCCGGGCAACGGCCAGGCGGAAGCTGGCGCAGGTCGGTCTCTGGACCTTCCTCGGGCAGCCGCATGATCACCAGCAGCCCGAGGCGACCGGAGCCATTCGCGCTCGATTCGACGACCCACGCTGGGCCGACCGGGCGCAGCCGGATGGACGCCGGAGGCGGGCGCAGGTTGATGGGAGAGCGGAGATGCAGTAGACTCGGTGTAGCCTTGCCGCCTCGGTGAGGAGACAAGTGCGCGATTCGGTCCGTCGCCAACCGATGGAGAGCGCATGTCCGGACTCGCAGTCGTCACTGATAGCTGTGCCAGTGTCCCCCAGGACTTACTGAACAGACTGAACATCCATTGGGTTGCCTACTACATCCACCGCGGTCAGGATGTTCTGCGCGACCTGGTGAGCATCCAGGCGGACGAGTTCTACCGCTGGCTGCCTTGGGCCAAGGTGCTGCCTACGACGGCCAGCCCCGGTCCGGGAGATTACCTGGAGGTGTACGAGGCGCTGGCCCAGGAGTCCGGCGTGACGGAGATCGTCAGCATCCACATGACCTCAGCGGGAAGCGGCGCCTATCAGGCGGCGTTGGCGGCACAGGCCATGGTGAAGGAACGGCATCCCGATCTCCAGATCGATGTGATCGACACCCGCGCCGTGTCCCTGGCGCATGGCTGGATGGTGATCGAGGCGGCGCGTGCTGCCATGCAGGGGCAGCGCCTCGAGCAGGTCGCCGCTCGTGTCCGCTCGATGATCCCGGTCACCCGGATGATCCACACCGCCGACACGCTGCGCTATCTGTACATGGGCGGGCGCATCGGGCGCGCCAAGCGGCTGGTGGGAGCCGTGCTCAATATCAAGCCGCTGATCGGGATGGAGGATGGGGTCGTGGTCGCCCTGGGCGCGGCGCGCAGCCGGGCGCAGGCCTACGCCAAGATGGTCGACATGGTTGAGCAGACGGTGGGCCGATTCGGACAGATCAAGGTGGCCTACGTCCATGCGGCGGCACTCGGAGAGGCTGAGAAGATCAGGACCCTCGTCGAGGCTCGCTTGAACGTCGTCGAGTCGCTGGTCGCGGAACTGTCGCCGGCGCTGGGCGTGCACTCCGGCCCGGGCACAGCCGGCCTGTGCTACTTCCCTGCCCCAGACTGAGCCTCCGCCCGCGAGCCCCCACAGAGCGCATCCGAAGGTCAGGGCCCCATGCCCGGCGGGATCGCATCCGGGATCTCTTCGGCTATCCCAGCTGAGCGCCCGCCCGGCTGGGTGTCACGATCCCCGAGGCCTCCCGCTGCCTCACCGGTTTGATCCCGCGCCGGCCACAGCCTGGTGGTTGTCCCGCAGCCAGGCAATCATGTCCCCCAGTGAGTCGCGCAAAGGGCGTGGCCTGAAGCCGAGCTCGCGCGCCGCCTTAGCATGGCTGATGATCGAATTGCTGGCCAGAGTCTCGAGAGAGTACGGCGTGATGAGGGGCCGGGCGCGGGCAAGCCGGTAGTAGGTCGGCATGGCCCTCGCTGCCAATCGCGCCAACCCCAAGGGGACACGGATCCGGGCGAAGCCCTGCCGGGTGATCTCGGCCACGGAGTCCAAGAGGCGGCGCACCGTGATCTGCTCTCCTCCCAGAAGATAAGACTCTCCCGATCTGCCATGCTCACACGCCTGGATCATGCCCTCGGCAACGTCGCGCACGTCGACGAAGTCATAAGCACCTTCGACGTACAGCTGTGGTTTGCCGGCCATACAACTCAGCACCAGGTCGGCGATCTCCGAGCGGCGGAAGTCGTACGGGCCGATCACCCCCGTCGGGCAGACAATGGTGGCGGGCAGTCCGGCGCGGGCCGCATGCAGCACTTCGAGCGAGGCCTGTGCCTTGGAAGCATCGTAGGCGCTGAGCGCGCCCGCCGGGTCGAACGGCAGAGTCTCGTCGATCAATATGCCATGCGGCACGCGGCGCAAGGCATGGATCGAGCTCGTGTACACCAGTCGCTCGACCCCAGCCTGTCGCGCTGCCTGCAGCACGTGCCGCGTACCCACTACGTTGACCGCCCGCAGCAAGCGCTGCTGTCCTGGCAGGATGGAAATCAGCCCAGCCAAATGGTAGACCAGGGTCACCCGGTCGAAGGCCGAGAGTACGGAAGTGAAGTCGAGAACGTCCGCTCTGACCTGCTCGGCCTCGAGCCCTTGCAGGGGCGCGGCATCTTCCCCAGGGAGCAGCATCGCCCGCACCCGGTGACCGCGCTCGATCAGCGCCCGTACCAGGGTGTTCCCGATGTGTCCCGTCGCACCCGTGACCAAGATCATTGCCTGTCCTCCCGCAATCCATCGAGCAGGAGGCCGACGGTGGCGCGCAGTGTCTCCCCCCACTCCTCATCCTCCGGCACGAATTGCGCCTGCATCAGCATGCCCAGCGCCGTGGATGTCAGCAGGACGGCTGACACTCGCGGTGAGGCTTGCCGGAAATCCCCCTGCTCAATCCCCTGCCCAATCAAACGCTCGAAGTAGGTCAGATAGCGCCGGTACGGGTCAACCGCCCGCTCCCAAATCAGCGGATCGCGCTGGGCATGCGCCCAGAATTCGACAAACAATCCCAGACGCACTTCCGGGCGGCGAATCCCTTCCGCCACCAGGTCAGCCATGCGCCGAAGTGCCGTCGGCACGTCAGCCGCCTGCTGCACGGCCGAAGCGAAGCTGGCATCGAGCGCCGCCAGCCAAGTGTCGAGCAACTCGAGGAACAGCTCATGCTTGGAGGCAAAGTGATGGTAGAAGGCCCCCTTGCTGACGCCGGCGGAACGGCAGATCTCGGCCACCCCAGTCGCGTCGTATCCGCCGGCGGCGAACAGGCGCTCGGCATTGCGCAGGATGTGCTGGCGGGTGTCCTCCCGGCTGCGCGGCACGGCTCCCCATCAGGTGCGTCGGCCTCCACTCTACGCGACCGACCGGTCGGTCTTTATAGTACACCCGAGGCGACACGCCGACAAGCGGCACCCGGGGACCGGCGCTGCAGCTCAGCCCCCTGGCCGGACACCCACAGGCCCGCAGCTCAGCCCCCTGGCCGGACTCCCACAGGCCCGCAGCACACGACCCCAATGCTGGGCTCGTTCTGACCTATAATCCCGGGCAGTGCGCGCATCCCCTGAGGTGAAGATGACTGCTACACACCGATTGGCCCTGGCTTGTACGCTGCTCGGAGCGGCTCTGTTGGCCTCATGCACTGGCCCGACCTCACAGCAGGCTGCCATCGAAGCCACGCTGACAATGGACGCGCTGAGCGTCGTCGTACAGTCGACGCTCGCCGCCGCTCCGGCCGTCGAGCCAACGCTGCCTCAGCAACCGGCGCCGCCCTCCGCCACCCCGCAGCCGCCCATGCCCGCCGATACTCCAACCCCATCGGCAACGGCCATCCCGGCCATCCCGCAAGCCGCTGTCAGCCAGAACACCAACTGCCGTTCGGGGCCAGGGACTGTCTACGAGCTGCTGTATTCCGCGCTGGCGGGGAGTCAGTTCACCATCACGGCCGGCAGCACGGTGCCCGAATACGTCGTGATCGAGATCCCCGGCAAGCCCGGCCAGACCTGTTGGCTGTGGACGCGCTACGCTAGCCTCAGCGGAGATGTCAACAATCTGCCTAAGCAGACTCCGCCGCCAACCCCCACGCCCTCCGTCGGCTTCACGCTGGAGTACAACGGGGTCAATTCCTGCGTCGGGTGGGGGATTGGCTTCAAGGTCACCAACACCGGTAGCCTGACGCTCAAGTCAGCCAAAGTCACCGTTAAGGATACCGATACGGACATCACCATCAGCCAGTCTTCGGATGATTTTGATAAGCAGCAAGCATGCTTGATCGACAGTGC
>Ga0105106_10001217_pt1 | contig 18445 bp, 13 predicted proteins | sample PPLLaktember2015_5_FD_79109 | JGI IMG/M metagenome (GOLD analysis project Ga0105106, IMG submission 79109) | Freshwater sediment microbial communities from Prairie Pothole Lake near Jamestown, North Dakota, USA - PPLs Lake P8 Core (1) Depth... | ecosystem: Environmental > Aquatic > Freshwater >...
CATTAATACCATTTGATCTGATAACATGATTATTCCCGGCGATTGTATCGGCAATAATTATGATAATTCCTCCCCCATTACCTCCTGACGACGCAGTTGATCCTGATGCCTGTGTGGAAGCTCCTCCTCCTCCTCCAAAGAATATTCCATTTTGAATTATAGTGCCTGTTATATTTATACCGCCAAAGCCTCCCTCGCGTGGGTCATTTGAGCAAAGAGAGGATATTTCAAGTCCTCCGTCGCCGCCTTTTCCGCGATTCGATCCGCCACCCCCGCCTGAGTACATTCCATTACCACCGCCGCCTCCTGTGAAGTTCCTGCCCTGTCCTTTGACATGATCAGGATACAGCAGCACTTTGGAAGCATCGTGAATGGCCGCGCCTTCACCTTTATAACCTGCATTGTTCCAGGTGTCGGGATATGAATAGTGATTATTTGCTGTTTCATTTGTACGGACGCACTCACCAAGACCCAGGTAACCAGGTGCACCTGCAAATCCCTGCCCGGTGACATCAATATCAGCATTAAGGGTGAGCTTTTTCCCGGCCATAAGCGCAAGAACTCCTCCCGTACCCGTTGAAGCGTTCCACCCCTGGCTGACAAGTGTGGCGGTGACAACAGGAGACTCATAAAACGGCACCTGAACCAGTTGCACATTACAAGATACATCATAAGTATTCAGGTAAACAAGGCTGGTGAAATTAATATTTCCTCCGGTAACCGATTGGACTATAAGAAATTCATAACCTCCCGGTTCACCGTATTTCGACTGGACATTTAAACCGTACGAATTATCCTCTACAGTCTGAATGCCTACCCCCTGCATCTGGATAAGCAGGACATAATCGCCTGCCGTAAACTGGGATGCCTGTACCGGATCAACAGTAACAAATCCCGGATTAATAGAATTTACCTTTGCATATCTGTTGATGACACCATTTATTAACTCCTGGCTAAAAATATCAATGCTGCTAAAACTAAAGAAAAGCAGCAACATAATTAACAGTTTATTAATATGGTATGAGTTTTTGTCAGTCATTAAAAGAATCAGGTTACCACAAGTAAACGTTAAAATATCTAAATAATTGAGAGAACATCCCAATTTTATTATTTCACTGTTGGTTTTCCTTACTTATCCTCAGGTTCCATGACCGGAAACTCAATAGTAAAAACTGATCCTTTTTCGGATTCGGATTCAAACCAGATTCTTCCTCCGGCATTTTCCACGTACCTTTTAACTATTGATAATCCCAGGCCGGTCCCTGATGATTTGGTGGTAAAATTCGGAGTGAACATTTTTTTCTGAAATGATTCAGGAATTCCTGATCCGTTGTCAGATACAGCAACAATAATTTTTTCGTCCTGCTTCTCCAGGCTGACTTTTATAATGCCATCCTTACCCGGAGGAATTGACTGGATACTGTTTTTGATCAGATTGGAAAAAATACTATTGATTTGTTCTTTATCAGCACAAATAAATATCTTTTCATCATGTGGCCACCCGATTCTGAATGTAATATTATCGCTGCCTTTAAAAAGTTCGAGTGTGATCTTTATCTGTTCCAGGAGGTCAACTGAAACAGGATTTGCTTCAGGTATCTTTGCAAACGACGAAAAGGCAGTGGCTATCGAAGAGAGATTATCAATGTATTCTATCTGGTTCTTTGTGAATCTTTCCAGTTTCTTCTCAAATCCAGGAACACCATCGGTCCATGATTTAAAAAGTTGCTGGATATTGAGTTTCATTGGAGTCAGGGGATTCTTTATTTCATGTGCTATCTGCTTTGCCATTTCCCTCCAGGCATATTCCCGTTCAGAATTTGCAAGCTTCTGGGCACTTTCATCCAGCTCATCAACCATCCGGTTATATTGTCTGACAAGCTCTCCGACCTCATCGTTCCCCTTATAGTAAAGATGTTCGCTTTTTTTACCAAGCTCTACTGTTGCAAGACGGCTGCTTAATATCGTTAGGGGTGATGTAAGACGGCCACTGATAAATACGGCCAGGCTCATTGCAATCAGGATGAAAAGAAGTGTAAAATTAATAATTGTGACTATCAGGTTTGTAATCTCCCTGGTCATTATGCTCTGCATCCTGAAATAAGGAAGATTCAGGTATGCCAGAAGCTCATTATCAGCATTATAAAAAGGAATATAGGCAGAAATATATTTAAGGTTGCCTATCATTTCTTCATGAAGATACTCACTCTTCCGAAGGGTTGTAAGATTAATAAATGCCATATTATTCATCCTCCGGCTTGTAAGGTTTCTGTAAAATACCTCGGGTCTGGAGGTAGCTATCAGGTATCCGTTAAGGTTATAAAGGTTTATATCGGTGTTGAATATATTTGACAGATTTATCAACATTTCATCCATTGAATTGTAATTACTGCTTTTCCAGTCTGAGGCAAGAAATAATTCCATCGAGATCCTGCTTTCCAGTTCAATATAGACTGAATTCAGCTTTTCCTGTATATTCTCGTAATGCTTTGTCTTGTACTGCTTTATTGCCTGTGAAGCAATTGCCACGCCGATTATGCCAAAAGAAAATAACAGGATACCAATGAATGACATCTGCAGCTTTTCCCTGAAGTCAAATCCTGAAGGACTTTTAATAACAGGTTTCTTTATTATGAAGAGAATCAGATTGGAAAAAATGAAGATAAAAGTAAACAGGTATGCAAAAGAAATAACAAGATCCTGTGCCTGGACAACCGGCCAGCTTATAATCACTGTTACATTACCGTTTTTATATAGAACATGCCTGAATGAATCGGCTTTAAAAAAGCTAAAATCGGTAACGTTCTCAACATACCCGGCATCAGTTTTATTATAAGGAAATTCTCCTGCCCTTAGTATGATCTCCCCATTTATATATTTACCGAAAGAATAGTCCTTAAGCCTTGCGTAACTGTGATATTTCTTATCAAGTAAAAGCTCGGAATACCCGATCTGAAAAATGTTAATATCGCTGAAAAGGTCGATAAAAAGGCCATTAATCCTGTTTTGGTCATATTCAAAATATACCTGCCCGAGATAATTTGATCTTCCCTGATTATTATCCATGAAATAAAAACCCGTTCCCGGAAGCTGTTGCCCGTCTGCTGAAATCTTCTTCCCGAAAAAACTAAAACAATCTTCGAATGAACCATTTGAGTCATTGACACTCAAGGGATCATTTTTCCGGCAGAGGACAATATTGAGATTAAAATTTCCCCAGTATCCACTGAAATATTTATCGTGCAGATAATTAGAGATAGTGTCAAAATCATTGTTTTCAAAGGTAACCACATCCATCAAATTCCTCAGGATGCTATCCCCTGAGATTTTTGGCCACATATCGAGCAAAAGATGTTCGGCAGTGGGATCATTTTCAGTAGAGTATGATAGCAGTTGTATTTTAACGCTTTCCTCACTCTTTTTTTCTGAAAGGTGTGTTATCAGAAAAAGAGAATATAAACCAAATAGTATTGAAAAAATGACTGTTTTATTAAAGATGCCTGTATCTATTTTTAACAGCAGCCATACGAAAATCGTCACCAGAAAATAAAAAAGGGCAGCAGGAACCAGGACCACCGGGTCTCTGAAAAAGAAAACCGGAAAGAGTACCATTGCTGTAATCACGGAAAGGAAGACAGTTTTGGCTTCCGGACGTTTCATGATCTGAAAAACTCTCAGGGTATACAGAAAAGGAATGCCGAATAGCAGTATTGCTGACACAAAGCCTGTAAGGCTGAATATATTGAGATCCAGTACCTTAAATGTTTCAAAATTTATATTTGAATTAAAAATCAGGTGGCTGAAAACAATATGATACAGCATAAACAGTATTGCACCCGGAACCAGAAGAAGTGTCATGGTCTTATAACCTGGTTTCAGATTTATCCTTTCTGGTTTCAAGCTCCTGAAAAAAACAAAGGCAAGTACCGAAAGAAGAATGCTCAATATTAAAAGATGCCCGAGCGAAGGGATGAATGCATTCATTGTGTACCTGTAAGGCGAAAATAATTCAGTCTGAAACAGCACCGCCGGTTTTCGCGCTAAAAGAATCAGCAGGTAGATAGCCGAAAAAATTGAAAAACATGAGATGAAGGCAGCAATTTTCCTGTCACGGGTAATCAGATGATCAACAAGATTGAGAGCAAGATAAATTATCAGGAAAAAAGCAAGTCCCCATAGTAATAATGGCAGATAAATGAAAAATGTCTTTCCCTTAACTGCAGGGTATAAAAGTGAAAACAGGAAACTCCCATCGGTTGAAAAGACGTGATATTCAGAAGCATCACGGTTCCTTGTGAATCCTGTGTTTTCAGGCATGCCAAAATCTTTCACAAAACCATTTCTGATAATGTCATTTTCAAAGCCATAGTCGCTTCTTATCCTCATCAAACCTACAATTATCTCATCACCTGCATGTACTGACCTGGTGAGAAACCATCCATTCTGAACAAATATTAATGGCTTTTTATAAAGTGAGTCAACAAGGATCCGTGGAACATCAAACCCGGTGTCGGACCAGTAGATAAGTTTGTTCCCTATGTATTCAAGAATTGTAATATTATTACTTTCAGCAATCGAGAAAAGCTTGTTTTCAGAGGTTGATCCATGCTTTTCTCCCTTTGCCAGAATAGGCTTCATCCCATTCAGACAGTTTTCCATGATTCTTTCTTTCTCCTTCAGGATCCTGTTGAATCTGTTGGTTCTGAATCTGTATTCAAATTCCCCCAGATATATCGATTCTGACGCAATAGCAAAAAGGATAAGACCAATCGCCAGGATAAACGGTGCTATCTTTATTTTTCCATCTTTCATACTGTTGTAATACCTGTCTATTCGTGATGGTAAGGTTCACCTTTTATTACCGTGAAAGCTCTGTAAAGCTGTTCAATAAACAATAACCGTACCATTTGATGAGAAAAAGTCAGCCTTGAAAGGGAAAGATGCATATCCGCCTTTTTATAAACATCATCCGAAAAACCCCAGGCTCCTCCTGCCACAAATACAATTCTTTTCTTTTGCAGCATGAAAGTTTTCTCCAGCCAGGAAGATAATTCTACTGTTGAAAACTCTTTCCCTTTTTCATCTAGGATTACTGTATAATCGTCGGTTTTGATAAATCTTAAAATCTGTTCTCCCTCCCTCATCTTTTGCTCCCGTAAAGGCATGTTACGTGTACTCCTTACATCGGGTACTGTTAAAATTTCAAAAGCCGTATACTTTCTTAAACGTTCTTCAAAAATTGCAATGCCGTCCGCTAAATACCTGTCCGAGGTTTTTCCTGTTTGTAAAAAAGCGATTTTCATAATTATTGGCCCGACTTTTGTATACCACAGAATGTCCGGGTACTGTTTACAAAAATAATAATTAATAACTTGCTCCGGCAACTATTAATCAGGTTGAAAAACAGAAACGGGTATTCTATAAAATAAATTAGTTTAAATTCGCATAGGATTTGACCTGGTATTAGAATATATAAAAACTGAATTAAATGAGGTTCATAATTTCAATAACGGCTGCAGTATTTATGATCGGCTCCCTGGCTGTAATTACACAGGAACAAACTAAGATACCTGCTGGCATTTCGCTTGCTATAAAATCCGGAAATGCCACTGAACTTTCGAAATACATGAATTCGACAGTGCAGCTCCTTCTTCTTGATAAAGAAGATTTCTATAAAAAGAATGTTGCCGAGACAATTCTGAAAGATTTTTTTAAAGAATACCATTCCAAAGATTTTATTATCCGCCACCAGGGTGCAAAAACTGACGCTCAGTATGCAATAGGCAACCTTGAAACCGAAAAGGGGACTTTCAGAGTATATATTCTTCTAAAAAAGGTTGACCAGGAGTTACTTATTCACATTTTACGCATTGAACCCGACAACGCAGAATAGAATCCTGAAGGATTTCATTTTAAGATGTCTCAGTGAAGATATTGGAGATGGTGATCATTCATCCCTTGCATGTATCCAGGCCGAGGCTACAGGGAGAGCCAGGCTTCTTGTCAAGGAAACCGGTCTGTTAGCAGGATGTCAGGTTGCGGGGGAGGTCTTCCGGACTGTAGATAAGGATATCGAATTTGAACCATTCATTGAAGACGGTACCGAAATTAAACCGGGGGATATCGTATTTCATATTTCGGGGAGGGTACAGTCAATCCTGAAATCTGAACGGCTCGTTCTGAATATTATGCAGAGAATGAGCGGTATTGCAACAAGTACAAGGCAATATGCAAAAAGGCTGGCCGGACTGAATACAAAGATCCTTGATACCAGAAAAACCACCCCGGGAATGAGATTCCTCGAAAAAGAGGCTGTAAGAATTGGAGGAGGGTGGAATCACAGAATGGGTCTGTACGATATGATAATGCTGAAAGACAATCATATTGATTATGCAGGTGGTATTGAAAAGGCAATCCATAGAACTGAAGCCTATCTTAAGCGAACCGGAAGGAACCTGAGAGTCGAAATCGAAGCCCGGAACCTTGAAGATATCAGGAAGATCCTTGAAACGGGTGGTATAGATCGAATCATGCTCGATAATTTCAGTGTTACAGAAACCAGGGAGGCAGTCGGGATAATCGGAGGCCGTTTTGAGACTGAATCATCAGGCGGCATTACACTTGATACAATAAGAAGCTACGCTGAATGTGGTGTCGATTACATTTCGGTTGGCGCTCTTACCCATCATATTAAAAGCCTTGATTTGAGCCTGAAAGCTTTCTAGAGTATGCAAATCAAAAAAGAAGGCAGAAAATTTAAAATAACTGAGAAAACCGGGAATCTTGTTCTGCCAGGTTTCGATGGCATACCTATAAATGATGTATTCAAATTTGTAATCAAAGGATTCAGGAGAGGAGTGCTCGTTACCCGTGCATCATCCATAGCATTTAACCTCCTCATGGCCCTTCTGCCTGCCACCATCTTTGTCTTTACTCTAATCCCTTTCATCCCTATACCAAATTTCCAGGAGGAACTTATAAAACTGTTTGAAAGCATCCTCCCGGTCAATGCCTATAATCTTATGGAAAGCACTATTATTGACATTGTCACAAATAAAAGCGGCAGCCTTCTTCTGGTAATGTTCTTTGCAACAATCGTCTTTTCAACAAACGGGATTCATGCAGTTATTCATTCATTTGTAACCACCTCCCATAATTTCAAATCGCGGTCATGGGTTAACCAAAGGAAGGTGTCTGTTATTATTCTTATGACAGGTCTAATTATGATTGCAATCGCAGGAGCGCTTATAATTTTCGGGAAAATGGCAATAAACGCACTTGTAGAGTATGATATCCTCGAAAAAAGCCTTGTAATTTCAATATTTGTACTTCTTAAGTGGATTGTAGTGATCCTTTTGCTCTTTCTGGCAATTTCATTTCTCTACTACCTGGCACCGGCAAAGAGGCATGATTTCAGATTTGTAACAGCGGGATCGACCCTTGCAACTCTCCTGTTTATTATCACTTCTCTTGGATTTTCAGCTTATGTAAACAACTTCGGACCTTACAATAAGATCTATGGATGGATCGGAACACTTATGGTGATCCTTTTGTGGCTTTATCTTAACTCCATTGCCCTGCTGATAGGGTTCGAACTGAATGTGAGTATTAAAGATGCAAGGCAGTCTGATTCAGGAGTGAATGAGGTAACCCCCACATTGCATGGCAATAGTTAAAAAATTATTATTTTTAGACCAATATTTCTGATAAATGAAAAATTGGATTTTTTTGTGTTTCCTGGTTTTTCTCTCCGGATGTAAGGGACCAGTTGAGGAAACTTATTTTACAGCTGAAAAAGCGAAACTTATTTTTAAAAGAACTGAGGATATTTGCAACCTCGACAGCGGAAAACTTTGGGGAACAAACCTGTACGGTCCTCTTATGTTTGTTGACAGGGACAGCAGAAAGATATTTGCAAATCAGCCTGACAACGATGGTTTGCTTAAGCTTAAAGATGGTATTTATTACGGGCTTTACCCAAGGGAAAGGATCATTAATATAGCAGCCGTGAATTTTGGAGGAACCTACTTTGGAATGGCTCCTCTGCCAAATGAAGAGGACGATTACAGGCTGACAACCAGAGCAATTCATTCCCTTTTCCACAGGTTCCAGCAGTCGGCAGGCATTAACACTGAATATTTTAATGCCATCAATATGGATGAAAAAGAGGCGCGCATTTGGATCAAGCTGGAATGGAAAGCTCTGAAAAAAGCTATCGGCTCTGACGGTGAAGAACAAAAACTGGCCATCAGGGATGCTTTGATCTTCAGGGGATCGAACCGTGAATCATTCCCAAAAAATGTCAGTATGGAAAACCGTTTTGAAACCTATGAAGGGCTGGCAACATTTACATATTTGCTGCTAACAACCAAATCGCAGGAGGAATATGAGTCAAGGCTGTTTGAGTACCTCGACCGGATCTATTCCTTTCAGTCATATTCAAGGTCATACGGTTCAATTCATGGAGCCCTTTATGCAACATTGCTTCATGACAAGGGATTCGATTTCAAAACAATCACCCCCTATAACATTGATCTTGGCAATCTGGTCAAAGAACTCTATAATATTGAATTGCCCAAGATTTGCCGTGATGTTGCAGGGAGCATTTCAATCAACTATGAAATTTCGGAGATTTATAATGAAGAGGAACAAAGACTGAAGGATATCAGGGATAGGCTCAATAACCAGGTAAGTGTATTTACATCAGAAGCTGTAGTGCTTCTTGAACTTGAAAGCCCCTATTTTGATTTCGAACCTGAAGACGTTCATTTCCTTGATACTCTTGGCACACTCTATAATACAATGCGCGTTTCGGATAACTGGGGAAAACTGACAGTCGACAAAATTGGGTGCCTTGTTTCAAATAACTATAAATTCCTGCGGATAACCGCCAAAGGTCTGAAAATCGACAAAAATCACATTTACGGCGAAGGCTGGCAAATGATACTGAATGAAGGATGGGTAATTAATGAATCCGGTCAAAACTACTATATAAGGAAATTAGTTCCCTGAAATTCTTAGTCTTGCGGTCGTGCGGTCGTGCGGTTTTATTCCTTTCCTGCGAAGCTTTTTAGAGCTTCCTCCAGCGACTTTATTTTTGACTCTGTATCAGCCTTTTTCTTGTTTTCGAGCTCGATGACTGCCGGCGGAGCGTTTTTTACAAAACGTTCATTATTAAGTTTTTTCATTACTGAGTCAAGGAATCCTCTAAAGTATTCAAGGTCAGTCCTGATTTTTACCTTTTCACTTTCAGGATCGATTTTTCCTCCCATTGGGATATAGAATTCGGTGGTTTTCACCATGAATGTGGCAGCATTGTCAGGCTTTTCAGCAGCAAAGAAAACTTCTGAAATGTTGCATAACTTCTTTATCACAGGAAGAAAATATGAATCGTAACTATTCCTGTCAGTTTTTACAGATAATTCCACAGGGTCCCTGTTCAGAATCTGTTTTTCTTTCCTTACTGTACGTATGGCTGTTACAGTCTCTTTAACATTATCAAACCTGGCAATAAGCTCTTTATCATATTTCTTTGCCCGCGGGATGGAAGAGATCATAAGGCTTTCCCCATCCCTGCGTTCTTCAATTAATTGCCATATCTCTTCCGTTATAAAAGGCATAAACGGGTGGATTATCCTGAGCAGTGTATCAAAAACAGAAATCGTAGCGTTGTATGTATTCCTGTCGGCAGGTTTCTCATATTCCGGTTTTATTATCTCAAGATACCATCCCGAAAATTCGTCCCAGAAAAGCTTATAGCTTTGCATAAGGGCTTCTGATATCCTGAATCTTTTAAAGTTGGATTCGATTTCGCCAAGTGATTTCTTAAGCACTTCATTCATCCATTTTACTGCAACAGCTGATGATTCAGGCTGGGGGATTTTCTCATCCACCCTCCAGCTTTTTACAAGCCTGAAGGCATTCCATATTTTGTTGGCAAAATTCCGGCCCTGCTCAGGAAGGGAATCGTCGTACAGGAGATCGTTGCCTGCGGGAGAACATAACATCATTCCAACCCTTACACCATCTGCACCGAATTTTTTTATCAGATCAAGCGGTTCGGGCGAGTTTCCAAGAGACTTTGACATTTTTCTTCTCTGCTGATCGCGGACCAGACCGGTGAGATATACATTGCTGAACGGCTTTTTACCCTGATATAAATACCCGGCAATGATCATCCGTGCAACCCAGAAAAATAATATTTCAGGGGCAGTAATCAGATCGTTTGTAGGGTAATAATATTTTAAATCACGGCTATCGGGATTGTTTATACCATCAAAGCATGTTATCGGCCAGAGCCACGAAGAGAACCAGGTATCAAGCACATCTTCGTCCTGCCGCAGATCACTCTCCTTCAAATTCTTATTGCCGCTCCTCTCCCTTGCAAGGTTTAATGCCATCGCGGCGTTTTCGGCAACAACAACCTCATTGGTCATGTAATACCAGGCCGGAATCCTGTGTCCCCACCATAGCTGACGGCTTATACACCAGTCGTGGACATTTTCCATCCAGTGACGATAAAGGTTCCTGAATTTAGCGGGATGAAGGTGTATTTCTCCATTCATTATCGCATCAAGAGCCGGCTTTGAAACATCCTTCATCTTAAGGAACCACTGTACTGAAAGTCTGGGTTCAATTACAGCATTAGTACGCTCTGACCGGCCGATTTTATTATTGTACGGAACAACCTTTACCAGATCGCCGGTGCGATGCAATTCCTTTTCAGCAAGGTCTTTTGCGACAAACCTGTCGAGACCTGTGAACATCCCTGCATTTTCGCTTATCGTTCCATTATCATTAAATACATCTATTGAGGGAAGCTTGTGCCGGAGCCCGATCTCATAATCGTTAATATCATGCGCGGGTGTTATTTTAAGACACCCTGTGCCAAACTCCATATCAACATAATCATCAAAAATAAAAGGAACTTCCCTGTTAGCCATGGGTACTATAACCTTTTTGCCTTTCAGATGCCTGTATCTTTCATCGGCTGGATTTGCGCATACTGCAGTATCGCCGAGGATTGTCTCGGGCCGGGTGGTCGCGACCATTATATAACCCTCCTCGCCGACTATTTTGTACCTGACATAGTAGAGTTTTGATTTTTCATCAGTATAATTGACTTCCTCATCCGATACGGCAGTCATAGCCTGCGGATCCCAGTTGACCATTCTTACACCCCTGTAAATAAGCCCTTTCTTAAAAAGATCAACAAATACCTTTATTACTGAATCGGTACGTTTCTCATCCATGGTGAAGAGTGTCCGGTCCCAGTCGCAGGAAGCGCCAAGTTTCTTGAGCTGCTCCAGGATTATCCCGCCATGTTTTCCGGTCCACTCCCATGCGTGATCAAGGAATTCCTCCCTGGTCAGATCGCGTTTTTCAATCCCCTCCGCTTTCAGCTTGGCTACAATTTTCGCTTCAGTTGCTATTGAGGCATGGTCAGTTCCCGGAACCCAGCACGCATTTTTCCCGAGCATCCTGGCCCTGCGGACCAGAACATCCTGGATGGTATTATTCAGCATGTGCCCCATATGGAGAACCCCGGTAACGTTGGGGGGAGGAATAACTATTGTATAAGGTTCTCTGTCATCGGGCTCACTTTTAAAAAATCCATGCTTCATCCAGTAATCGTACCATTTGCTTTCTGCTCTGCCCGGTTCATATTTCGAAGGAATTTCCATGATAAACCTTTTATAGGATTGTTTAAATGAAGTGCAAAATTATAAAAATAAGTCGTAATAACGGGTTCAGGAATTAAAAGGTCCGATCATCAGAATACGGAAAAAATACTTAAAACCTCAGAAATCGTCATATCAGGTCTGCAATTAAATTACTTTTGTATTACTTTAAAACCGGTTTTATACTTTATACAATATGCCATCAATATCAGAAAAAGGCAGGTTAATGCCAGCTTCACCGATCAGGAGACTTGTACCTTACTCTGAAGAAGCAAAGAGGAAAGGAATAAAAGTCTACCACCTCAATATAGGCCAGCCTGACATCCCTACTCCTGATGTGGCACTTAATGCTATCCGTAATATTGACATTAAGGTAATTGCCTACAGCCATTCAGCAGGGAATGAATCATACAGGCTTAAGCTCGCCGCATTTTACAGGGGTATAGGAATTAATATTGACCAAACTGAGATTCTTATAACCACCGGCGGCTCAGAGGCAATATTGTTTGCCCTAATGGCATGTGTAAATCCCGGCGAAGAAGTTATTACACCTGAACCCTTCTATGCCAATTACAACGGATTTGCTGTTTCGGCAGGCATTAAGATTGTTCCTGTAACTTCTTCAATTACTGATGATTTTGCACTTCCACCGATAAATGAAATTGAAAAAAAGATCACTGCAAAAACAAAAGGCATCATAGTATGCAATCCCAATAATCCGACAGGGTATCTGTATTCAAAAGAGGAGTTGCTCCACCTCAGGGATATAGTGAAAAAATATGATCTTTTCCTGTTTTCAGATGAGGCTTACAGGGAGTTCTGCTATGACGGGGCAGAACATTTCTCTGCCATGAATCTCGAAGGTATTGAAAAGAATGTTATTTTGGTTGACTCAGTCTCAAAACGTTATAGTGAATGCGGGTTACGCATCGGAGCTCTTATCAGTAAAAATAAAGAGATAATTTCTACAGCGCTGAAGTTCGCCCAGGCCCGTCTCTCTCCTCCCGGATTAGGCCAGATAGCAGGCGAAGCTTCAATTGATACTCCCCCTGACTATTTTAAAGAAGTCAACAAAGAATACACTGCAAGGAGAAACTACATGGTTGATGCACTGAACAAAATGCCCGGGGTTTATTGTCCGAAACCGAAAGGCGCATTTTACACTGTTGCCAGACTGCCTGTTGATGATTCTGACAGATTTGCACAATGGCTTCTTGAGGAATTTAATTACAGGAATCAGACTGTAATGCTGGCTCCGGCATCAGGTTTCTACTCAACCGCAGGGCTCGGCAAGAATGAGGTCAGAATAGCTTATGTCCTTAAAATTGATGATCTGAAAAACGCAATGGAGACTCTTGCAGAGGCACTGAAAATATACCCGGGCAGGGTGTGAAAGGGGCAGTTAATGAAGAATAATGTACTTAACTGCATCGCAATTGATGATGAGCCCTCAGCGCTCAGGATAATAAGTGAATTTTGTTCAAGAATTCAATATGTCAATCTGATTGGTACTTTCACAAATCCCTTTGAAGCCGTTCATACTATTAACGACAATCAGGTCGACCTTATTTTTCTCGATATAATGATGCCCCAGATATCAGGGCTGGAATTCCTTAAAACTCTTTATAATCCGCCAATGATAATTTTTGCAACCGCATTTAAGGAATATGCATTTGACGGATTTGAATGTGATGCTGTTGATTATCTTGTAAAACCGTTTGCTTTCGACAGGTTTTCCAAATCAGTCAATAAGGCTTTCCAGCTTTTAAAACTTAAAAAACCTGCTGATGCTTCCGGCGGAGGAGTCCGGGATTCATCCCATGAGTTTCTTATGGTAAAAGTAGAATACAGCACAATCCGGGTCAGTCTGAATGATATCCTCTATATCGAGGGTTTGAAAGATTATGTTAAGATCTATACTGAGGGAAAGCTTATTCTTACAAAGACAACAATGAAGAATATTCTTGAAAAACTTCCCACAGTAACTTTTTTCAGAGTCCATAAATCATATATCATTTCGGTCGATAAGATCGACATGATAGAAAACAGCAGGATAGTAATTGGTAATCAAAGGATCCCGATAGGAGAATCCTACAGGACCTCATTTTTTGAAATGGTTAATAAAAACCTGATTTAAGGAGTTAGTCGTACATCCTCTTCCTGAACCATAAATCCCTCAGCGACATATCAAGATGTATCCCGATATAATCCTCCCGGATAAGTCCTCTTTTTGTGGTGCCGATTTTTCCAAATTCCAGGGCGACGTTAATCGCGTTCAGGGTACCTTTAAGGGGTAATCCTGTACCTAATGTAAGCGTTCCTCCATCAATAGCTACATTGTCAACCAGCAGATATGACTGACGGTATTCACCGCCAAATCGCAGAAATATCATCTTGCCGGTTCCTTTTCTGTCGCCCGGTAAAGGGAACTCAGCTCCGAATGAGTATCGGTTGCTGTTCCTGGTCTGAAAGTAGACATTTGTAAACTCTATATTCTGCCAGTCGCTCCGCTCAAAATCGATTCCTGCCCTGAAAAATCCCTTGCTTACTGCAATTCCTGCACCCAGGTTTTGAGGGATTGAATAGTCGTAAGTGTATTCTTTAAGAGTTTGAGTTCCGGTTGGTGTTGTTATTGTTGTGGTATTCTTTGTCCTGAGGTCCTTCGACCGGCTGTAGATAATTCCCAGATTATATTTCCATTTTTTGATCTTTAACTGATAATTCAATCCATAATTGAAATCAAAGTTGGCGACATAGGTAACATCCTTATAGGAATAATCAAAAGCAGCCGATGATTCCATCCGGGTGATATTTCCGAAAAGATATGCTGCATTAACCCCGAGTGAAAGATTCTTCAGTATTTTAAATGAAGCTCCGCCATATATCTGGTTCACCCCTCCTGTTCCCGAATAAGTTTCAATGTACTGCTGATTGGTTCCTTCAATAGGCGCTTTGGCATTTATATTATAACCTATCGAGCTGACCGGCATAAAACCGAAACTTGTTGCCAGCCTGGGATTTACCCTGAATCCCATAAGCACGTATTTGAGATTTGCATTTACATCTGATTGTTTATCCTGCAATGTCGTGAATGATGAATATTTCCCGAAGATTCCAACCTCAAAAATGGTGAGCAGACTGTCGATACCGCTATAAGAAGCAGGGTTCATTGAGTTGACCGACATGTCAGATAAGAAGGCTATACCTGTTCCTCCCATTCCTTTTGAAGGTCCTATACTGTTTCCTTCCAGTATCCCGATCCCAAAAATTGAATATGGTGATGAGGTTGACTGCGCAAGCAAAGTGCCGGCCCCTGATAACAATAACGATAATATCAGAGCAGAATTCTTAAGGAGCCTTGGCATTATCATATCAGTATGTTAAGAAATATATTCTGAGTTTTATTGGAGGATATTTGCACTCAATCAGCAGCCTGTCCAATGATGACGTGAAGTCATCGTCGGCCAATCCGGGCATCAATCCGTGATCATAATCGAAATATGCATCAGAAAGCTCATCATTGATAAATTTTGTGATATCATATGTATATCGTACTTCCTCTTCATAGATATCATCCTGTGCCAATGTTGCAGTTAATGGGTTTCCCTTGTCATCCAGAAGTATTGTATTAACCCTGTTCTCCCGGTCGGTATCATAAATATACAGATTTTCAGGCAATCTGAACAGGTCGTAACTTTCGTAAACAGGTTCAAGAACAAGCTCGGCTTTTAGGATTTTCCATCTTTGTACTGCAAGGATTTCCTGTAGAGTTGGAAACTGCAATTTAGGAATCAGGCCTACCATCCCCTGTAAAAACCCATAGTTATCGGTCCGGGTTGAGGGCATAACATTGCCTTCCGTCCTGATGTCATTAAGTGGAGTATTGGTATGATCAAATTTTACACTATTAAACTGGTGATTCTCCTGACCCATAGAAATAGTGATCTCTTTCAGTTCAGGTTCTTCTGCATCCTGATGGTAATAAATTATAAGCTTCAAATTGTCATCATCAGCAGTAAAACCAATTACTGACTTATTATCGGGAGATCCGGAGGTTATTATGAAACCTTTCAGATAATCGCTGAACAGTTCTGAATTGGAAAGGTTTTCATCGTTATCCCTGATCTTGTTAAATAAATCTTCACCAAGCGCATTAACAGGAAGATAGACTGCTGTATCAACAGATTCAGGTGCCGGATAGAAACTGACACTGCCGATAACTTCAGGGGAGTAATCAAATGATGAGGTATTATATAGATAGCCTGAATAAGGTTCAATATTTTCAGTCAGCATATGAATGTCGAGTTTAAGCAGCGATGTGGTGTCACCGTAACTGTAACCATTATACCTCAGGCTAAAAGCGGCTGAATCGTATATTGCCTTATCTTCAATATCTTCAAAATCCTGATAGCCCAGATCAAAGTAAGCTCCGACATTTACAGAACCGAAAATATCATCTCTGTAATTTCCGGCCAAAGCTATTTTTGTTGATGATGTTTTAAGTGAATCCAACAGAACTGTAGAAAGATTCACACTGAAAGTATCTATTACCTGTAACCTGGTCTGTGAATCGAAAAAATCCTGACCCATGTTAAACTCGTACTTTTTTGTACAGGAGGAAATAAAAATCAGTCCTGTAACAAAAATGATTGGAATTAATAAAAAAACACTTGTAAATGAGAAGATTTGCTTACCTTCCTTACCCTCACCATTACCCTTCATCAATCTTTCAGTTTATGCAAATGAATACTAAAAGAGGATGGGAACAAAGCAAAATATACAAACACGGCAAAAGAGTAGACCTACTGGCGTTTTGTAAAGATATTTCTAAAAGCCTTGTCAATAACCTTTGCTGTGACGGGGATTTGCTTAATTAATTAAGTTTTATCGATTATATATAGGTTCTTGTCTACAATTTCATGGCATATATCTACTAAGCTTTTTATTGAAGTTACCTTCAGATAGTTTTGTGTTTATTTTTACATAAAAATATAAAGCATGATATACAAAAATGTTGGTATTTGGATCAAAGTTTTAATTCTGCTTCTTATAGTCCCGTTCTTTAATTCATGTAACGGGGACGAAGAAGAAGAACTTATTGGCAACTGGGTGGAGTTATCTGACTTTGACGGCATACCGCGTACTGATGCTGTTGGCTTCACCATAGGTAACAAAGGCTATATCGGAACTGGGTATGACGGTGATAAAAGACAATCTGATTTCTGGGAATATGATGCTACAAAGAATTCATGGACCCAAAAAGCCAATTTTCCAGGGATCGCCAGAGCTGACGCGATTGGATTTGGAACTGATACCAAAGGTTACATCGGGACAGGATATGATGGGAAAAACAGGCTTAAGGATTTTTATGAATATGATCCGGCTTCAAATCAATGGACACAGAAAGCTGACTTTGGCGGATCGGCGAGGCGTGGAGCTGTTGCAATGGTCATAAATAACAAAGGTTATGTCGGTACCGGCGATAGTGTGCTCTACTTTAAGGATTTCTGGGAATATGATCCGGCAACTGATGCCTGGAAGAAAATATCGAGTATCGGGGGGAGCAAACGCTATAAGGCAGGTTCTTTTGTTATCAGCGGAAAAGGTTACGTCATTGGTGGCATTGATAACGGAGAATATCTGAATGACATATGGGTATATGATCCGGCAACAGATACCTGGACTAAGAAAAGAGACATTACAGATACATCCGATGAGACATATGATGACAAGTATTTAACAATTAAAGGCACCGGCAAAGTAGGATTCACAGTAAACGGCAAGGGGTATCTTGCAACCGGCGGCCAAACAACCGGAGTAGAAACCTGGGAATATGATCCCGGCACCGATCTCTGGAAGGAGAAATCAAATTTTGAAGGAACTATAAGGACGGATGCCGTCGGGTTTGCTATTGGAAGCAGAGGATATCTGACAACAGGAAAAAGTTCATCTTATTATTTTGATGATCTCTGGGCTTTTGATCCTGCTGCCGAGTTCAATGAAAATGATTAACAAAAAAATCTTATTGATTTTTGCCCTCTTACTGGTGATCGTTCTTCTTACTATCATTTTCACCAAAAGAGGGCATTTTTATGAACTGGAATTGTATAAAAGTGAACAGGGCTGGGGTTATGATATTGTAAAGAATAATAAAACCTACATACATCAGCCTTATATGCCCGTGGTCGAAGGGCAGGTTCCTTTCAGCACCAGGCGAACAGCAAAAAAAACTGGAGAGCTCGTTGTTGAAAAAATCCGTAATCACGAATCACCGGCACTCACCCGGGAAGAACTGGAAGCTATAGTCGGGAATTAGATAAGTCACCCCGAACCTGCCATCTATAGGTAGGACTGGTAAAATAGAACTTTTAAGGAATAAAAAGGATCAGAATTGTTTCTTTTTATAAATTTAGACCCAATTATTACCAGGACAATGCAGATAAAAAGTCAGGTCTGTTAAGTTATTTTTCCTATGTTTTCTTTGTAAATTATGAAAACCCTTGCATTAATATTCGTAATTATATATTCAAGCCTGAACTGTAGTCTGGCGATACCTCAGAATCATGAGATTAAAGGGAAAGTGACCGATCTGAAATCAGGTGAGATTATGATAGGTGTAAATATTACTGTTAAAGGCCAGGTATATGGTACAATCACCGGTAACGACGGGATATTTGTGCTGAAAAGTCCGAAGTTGCCAGTTACATTATTGTTCTCATACGTGGGTTATGTGAAAAAGGAAGTTGAGGTGAATGAAGAACACG
>Ga0105106_10001220_pt1 | contig 18427 bp, 14 predicted proteins | sample PPLLaktember2015_5_FD_79109 | JGI IMG/M metagenome (GOLD analysis project Ga0105106, IMG submission 79109) | Freshwater sediment microbial communities from Prairie Pothole Lake near Jamestown, North Dakota, USA - PPLs Lake P8 Core (1) Depth... | ecosystem: Environmental > Aquatic > Freshwater >...
GCCGGGCCATAAATGAAAATGGCCGGTTAGTCCGGCCATTTCGGGATTGGTGGAGCGGAAGGGGATCGAACCCTCGACCTCTGCATTGCGAACGCAGCGCTCTCCCAGCTGAGCTACCGCCCCGATGAAACTTTGATCCAGATAGTGGCAGTGCTCGTATTCTAGCTTTACCGGTAGGTTATAGAAAGGGGCGAGGGGTTTCATGGTCAGATGATGATATAAGCCGGATTTTCAGGTGCGGAGGTGCCTGTGTGTCGAGTCGCATTAGGATGGGTCTTGACGATGGAAACCGGCGGCGAAATGATGCCAAGTTTCACTATACTAAACTAAAGAAAGTGTTTCCTGTGTCGGGCCCTTCGGTAGGTTATACGGCTTATGGAGGGGTCGATTATGAGATCAATAAATTACTGAACTGCCGGTTGGCAGCTCTCTGTTTTTTTATGTTGTTTTGGGAGCATATGTATACCGTAAAAAAGTCCATGCAAGATCACACGATAAGCCAGACCGCGGATGAGTTTCGATTTGGCTTTGGAAAGAACTGGAAAAGCTTTCTCAGATTATTGAATGAGGAACGTATCCAGGAAGCAGAGCGTTCATTGCTTTCGATGCTGGGTCGAAGTGACCTGCATGGCATAAGATTTCTGGACGCTGGATGTGGTAGCGGCCTGTTTTCACTTGCCGCGTTACGACTTGGTGCGCAGGAAGTTATCTCATTCGATTTCGATTCAGACAGCGTAGCTTGTGCCCGATATTTGAACAAGAAATACGGCCCATTTGGCAACTGGCGGATTGAGTGCGGTTCCGTGCTGGATAAAAACTGGCTGCGTAACATTGGTCGGCACGATGTGGTCTATTGTTGGGGGGTGTTGCACCACACCGGAGAAATGTGGACAGCAATGGAGAACGTAGCCGGTTTGGTGGCTGATAACGGGATGTTGTTCATCAGCATATACAACGATCAAGGAGTAAAAACCGCGCTCTGGAAACGCATCAAGCGATTCTACAATGCCTCGCCTCGCCTCATTCGTTTTGTTATTGGTAATGGGTTTTTTTTAGCATCAGCCTTGTGGTTGCTGATAGTGGATATCATAAAAAGGCGAAAAGTATGGGACAGATATTCTGGCAGGAATCGTCGTGGTATGGGTGCGTATCATGATGCCATTGATTGGATTGGAGGCTATCCCTTCGAGGTCGCGAAACCAGAGCAGGTGTTCCGCTTTTTATGCGGTCGCGGCTTTATTTTGCGCGAGATGGTCACGAAACAAGGGTATGGGTGCAATCAATTTGTATTTCAGCGCATAACATCGAATGCCGGTGCCTAGTTGACCGAGGCTCAGACATTGAAGGCGCGGATTCTTTTTGTTCTGCCGAATTTGTCGGCAGGTGGTGCGGAATACAATACTTTGATGCTTGCGCGGGGCTTATTGCAGGATTTTGATATTCATGTCGCGGTGATTCGGGCCAAGGGCCGGCTGCTCCAGGAGATTCCGCCGGAGGTGACTCTGCACGACCTCCGCGGCCGTTTGCAGTTTCTCTTCCGGCTTCCGGTATTGGTGCGCGAAATAAAGCCTCACGTAATTTTCTCGGCGTTTGCCGATGTCAGCATCTTCATCCTGATGACTCGGCTCCTGCAGCCCTCCGGAACGAATATAGTCGTTCGGGAGTCAAGCCTGTCACTGGTGAGATTCCGCCAAAAAAACTTCCACCGCTTTTGGGAATGGCTGTACAAGCTTTCCTTTAAAAAGGCTGACAGAGTCGTCGTGCTGACCCGGAGGTCGGCCGATGTCATGTGCCATGAGGGGGGAGTGCCCCGTGAACGTGTCGTGGTGATACCCAATGCGATCGATGGAGCGCGTGTCCGTGCTGCTGGCGGGGAAGGGGGAGCGCGGCATCGGGATCGGATACGGCTGATCGCCGTCGGACGACTGGAACACGTGAAGGGTTACGATATCCTGTTGCGGAGCGTGCAAACGATTATTTCCGAATTCCCGACGGTTCAGTTGACGATCTACGGCGAAGGAAGCCAGCGGGACAACCTGGAGCGAGATATCGACCGGCTCGGACTCCGGCGGCATGTGGTACTGGCGGGACACACATCGGATCCGGCCGCCGCCCTGCGGGAGGCCGACCTGTTCGTGCTTTGTTCCCGCTTCGAGGGGTTGTCGAACGCGATGCTGGAGGCCCTGGGCAGTGGCGTGCCGGTGCTGGCCGTCAACAACTCCGATGTTTTCACCGAGGATGCGGTTGTCGACGGCGTCAACGGATTCCTGGTCAACGAGCTTACCGTGCCGGCATTGTCGCGCGGGATGATTCGCGCGATCAACGAATTCCCCCGGATGGACCGGGACCAGATTTCACGCGATGCACACCGGCGCTTCTCGCGCGACGAGTATCTGGCGCGCTACCGGTCGTTGTTGCAGGCGGTGACCGGCAACCGATGAACTCGACCAGGATTGGTTTTGCCGGAATGCTGATGTCGGCACACGCACGTTGGAAGACGTGGCGGCGCAAGACGGTCAATCGCCGGATTTTCGCGGCGGCGGTCGTTGTCGCCGTCCTCACGCTGATCGCCAAATTTTCCTCGGTGGTGAAGGACCTGGTGGTGGCGCACCAGTTCGGCATCGGCGACGCCGTGGACGCCTATCTGATCGCCTATATGCTTCCCTCGTTCATGATCAATCTGATTTCCGGGTCATTCAGCCCCGCCTTCATGCCGGCCTATCTCCGGTTGCGCAAGCGCGATGACGGTGCGGCGGCGCAGCGGCTGGTATCGAGCATGATGATGATCGGCGCGGGGTTTCTGCTGCTGGTAAGCGTCGTGCTTGTTGTCACCGGACATGGGCTGTTGTCGCTGCTGGCGGCGGATTTCAGCCAGGAGAAACTGGCGCTGACGCATTCGCTTTTCCTGATGCTGCTGCCCGCGCTGGTCGTGAATGGCTCGAGCGCCATCGCCGCCTCCGTGCTGAATGCGCATGAGCGGTTTTCAATCACCGCCACGACACCGATCTTGTCGTCGCTGTGCGGCATCGCGGGCCTGCTGCTGGCCGGACAGGCGTGGGGCATCCATGCCCTCGCAGCGGGAACGGTGGCAGGACTCGTGGCGGAAATGGCGATATTGTTGACGCGGTTCCGCGGCCTCGGCCTGCATGTCTTTCGCTGGGGCGGGATGGGTGCCGAGGTGCGCGAAGTGTTGCGCCAGTATGGCGCGACGCTGTCGGGCGCACTGCTGATGGGCAGTACCGTGCTGGTGGACCAGACCATGGCCACCGCGCTCGGTCCGGGAAGCGTGGCGGCGCTCGCCTATGGAAACAAGGTCGTGGTGCTCGTGCTGGGGGTGAGTTCGGTCGCGCTCAGTACCGCCATATTGCCGCATTTTTCGTGGATGGTGGTCGAGCGGGACTGGCGCGCGATACGGCATACGTTGCGGATATATCGCCGCCTGATCCTCACTGTAACGTTGCCGATGATCGTCTTGCTGGTTTGGTGGTCGGATGAGCTGGTGCGGATGCTGTTCGAGCGCGGCGCCTTCGGTGAAGCGGATGCGCGGCTGGTGAGCGATGTGCAGGTCTTTTTTCTGCTCCAGATTCCTTTCTATTTGCTGGGGATCATGGGGGTGCGTCTGGTAAGCGCGCTGTCGCTCAACCGGGCGCTGGTGATGGTCGCGCTCGTGAACTTCATCGTCAATATCATCGGCAATCTGGTGCTTTCAAAATTATTCGGCGTGGCGGGGATCGCCTTGTCCACGAGCCTTGTCTATTTCCTGTCGTTTTCGCTGATTTACTGGTATCTGAACCGGGTTATCACGCGAGGCATGGCGGCGGATAGTCGGGCTCAGTCACGGCCCGCGCCATGATGCAGGAAGACCATCATTTTTGGCCGTTTTTTCCGGGGCATCGAATGCACGTAAGGCGGGGCCGTGTCTGATCCTCTGTATTACCTGTTGCAGAAAGTATCCATTGCGTGCAGTCGGTACCGCGGCTTGAGGATTTTGTCGGAGCTGATCCGCAGGTCATTTGTCCGCTCGCGCGGCAGCCTCGTCACCAGTCGCTTCGACCGAGACCTTAAGTTCAGGTGCGAGCTGGACGAACATATCGGCAGCTACATATTCTGGAGGGGGGCGTATTCACGGGACATTCTCAAGGTGCTGGCGCCGATTCTTACCGAAGAGATGACCTTCATCGACGTGGGAGCGAATCAAGGCGAGTTCACCCTGTTTGCGGCGAAACGGCTCCGGAAGGGACACATCATCGCGTTCGAGCCCACGTCTCACATGTTCGAAAAACTTTCTCATAACGTCGTGCTCAATGGGTTCAGGAATATCGAGCTCGTGAATCAGGCCTTGAGCGACAAGCCCGGGAAGCTGCCCATCTATATGCCTAGGGGGAGATTCCGTGACGGTTCTTACCAGTACGGTTTGTCCAGTTTGTACAGGACCTCCACGGTTGCCGATTACGTGGAGATGATCAATGTCACGACGCTCGATGAATACGTGAAACGCACACAACTGACGCGTATAAACGTGATAAAGATCGACATTGAAGGATCGGAGCTGTTCATGCTCCGGGGCGCGGCGCAAACCCTGAAAACGTTCAAGCCAATACTCGTCGTCGAGGTCGGGCGCAAAACCTGTCTTGCCGCCGGTTATGATTGCAAGGAAATCCTGGAGTTCATTGCGTCCTTTGGATACCGCATAGAATACATCATGCCCGGCGGCAAAACTCAACCGCTCGAAAGTAGGACATTAGCGGATAATCAGAACATGATTTGCTATCCGATATGAGGGTCACCCTGGTTATTCATTCATTATCGTCTGGCGGCGCAGAGCGGGTTCTGGCGTTGCTGGCGCGAGGCCTGGCGCAGAATAATCACCACGTATCAGTTGTTACCATGGCGGGAAGGAACGCAGACTTTTATGCCTTGCCTGATGCTGTTAATCGGGTGGCCCTCGAGGTACCGAGTTCCAAGGGCGTCCTTCATGCGGTATGGAACAATATTCAACGCCAGGTGATGCTGCGTCGTGTGATTCGTTCACTCGCGCCGGATATCGTTATTTCATTTACCTCCATCACAAATGTCCGGGTGCTGCTGGCATGCCGAGGACTTGGTCTTCCCGTTGTTGTGACCGAACATTGCGATCCGAGCATGGTATTTATATCGACGGTGGGGGATAAGCTGCGGAGGTGGCTCTATCCATCCGCCGCCTGTCTCGTGAGCGTCAGCAGTGGTGTCGATCGGAATTTTTCATGGATGCCGGAAGAAAGGCGAACGGTTATATATAACCCGTTGCCAAATATCCAGGAAAAAAATCTTGATGGCGAGAGTTCTGTGTTCGACAGCCAAAACAGAAAGCGTGTGGTAGCAATGGGCCGACTCACCCCTCAAAAGGGATTTGACCTGTTGATCCATGCTTTTGCGCGTATATCGCCGATACATCCCGAGTGGGATTTGTACATTCTTGGAGAAGGCGAGCAACGTGCAGAGCTTGAGTCAGATATTCATGCCAGAAAGCTGAACGAAAGGATTTTTCTGGTCGGAAATATCAAGGAACCATTCTCGACATTGAGAAAAGCGGATCTGTTCGTGATGTCCTCGCGATTTGAGGGATTTGGTAACGCACTTGCCGAGGCCATGGCTTGCGGATTACCGGCAATCAGTTTTGACTGCCCGAGCGGCCCCAGTGAGATTATTTCTCATGGTCTGGATGGTATTCTCGTGCCACCCGGGAATGTCGAGGCCCTTGCCCGCGCCATGGCAGACCTGATGAGTGATGAACCGAAGCGCCAACAATTCGGGAAGAATGCGCTCCGGGTCCGGGAGCGTTTCGCCTGCGATGGCATCGTCGACAGCTGGGACCGGCTGATTCACTCGGTAACGTAAGGTCGCGCCAGGCAATAATGCGCGGGGTGGCTGCCTCATTCCAGGATTCGCTTCACTATTTCGGCGTCCCAATCGAACCGTAACTTCTCGGCGCATTGCTGCTGCTGCCTGCGCAAGGACATGAGGCTATCGGAAGGTTGCATAAGGATTTTCCTGATTTTCTCCGACCAGGCCCCTTCATCGTCAGCAGGCAGAAGCGGTGCCAGATCGAGAATCTCCCGATGTTCCGGAATATCGCTGGCCAGCACCGGGACCCCGTGGGCGAGGGCCTCGAGCACAGCATTGGGACTGCCCTCGTGCCGGGACGGGAAAACCAGCAAGTCGATCTCCGTCCAGATCTTGTCAGGAGAGTCCACCCATCCGGCGAAATTTACTCTATCCTCAACATCTAGACTGCGTGCCAACTCCTTCAGGGAGTTCTCTTTCGGCCCGCATCCAAATAGACGCAGGCGTGCCTGGTGTGCATTGAATTGGCGCATACATGCGATGACTAACGCCTGATTTTTCCTGGCTTCCAGGATGCCGACACATCCGATCCGCAACGGAAGTTTCGGAGTCGTTTGCATGCGCGGTGCCACGTCCTCAATATCGTTGGTCAGTGTACCGAATTTTGACGGGCGCAGGCGGGGATGTCTCGCGCGCACTGTTTCCGTGAGGTGGCAAGACACCCCGTAGAAACGCGAGCCCGCCAAAGCCAGACCTTCAACCAATTTTTCCATCTTCAAAAGCAGGGAAGGGCGGCCCTTGAACCGGTGGTTTTCGACTGAATCGGCGCGCAAAAACAGTGTCAGCGGGATCTTCTTGAGTAGCCGTAACGGCTGGAGCATGAAGCCATAACTAGTCCCGAACGCGAAGCAATGGGTAACGCGGTGCCGGAAGCCAAGGTACAGGAGCATGATCGGTGCCAAGAGATGGAAAATCGCCCAGAAGACGATTCCATCCGTCTTGCTTTCGGGCCAAGGATAGCGATGAAAATGGCATTTTGGGTGCTCGATGGGAAATGGCACGACGGCGAGGTAATGCACTTCGTGACCCGAATTCAGCAGGGCGCGAATCGTGCGGAACAGCCTCTTGCACAGTCCGCCCGGTTTCGGACGGTAGTAGCAGGTCAGGATTGAGATACGGGAGGCAGGCGTTTTTTCCATAGCAGATAGATGTACAGGCCCCACAAGCGGTGGCCATGGTCGCGTACTTTGAGCCGGTGAGCGTGAAGCATGTCGTGCACATGCGATGTGGACAGCGGTGAGACTGTCGTCGAGAGCAGTTCTTCGAGTTCGTCTCCAAGGCGATCGCGAAACCAGCGGTGGATAGGGACACTAAATCCTTGTTTGCGTCGTTGCCAGACGGAACGGGGCAGGAGGTCGGCAAACGCACCGCGCAACATGCGTTTGCCCTGAGCGCCACGACGATGCCACGAGCGAGGGAGCGAGAATGCAAGCTCGACGATGTCCTTATCCAGAAACGGGGCGCGTGCTTCAAGGGAGGATGCCATCGTTGCCCGATCCACCTTTGCCAGGATGTCCTGAGGCAGATACACCAAGGCGTCCGTGGACATCATCTCGTGGAGATAATCGTGGTGAGCCTCCGCAGGCAGGCATGGTGGCGAGTGTCCCCGCCCGGCGAGCTCCGGGGCAAGTTTCGCAAAAGAGGAAATCGAATAGAACGTAGGGGCCACATACGGCTGCTCAGCCTCCTGACGCTTTATCAGATCGTAGAACAGGTGGGCTTTCTTGAGAAGGCTGCGACTGTGATGTGCCATCGGTTCCGGGATTCGCTGGATCAGCCGCTCAATGTTGAGACGAAATATCTTCGGCAGCCGTGTATACCAGCGCAATAAGGCGCGCCCCTGATAGCGTTGATATCCGCTGAACAGTTCGTCTCCACCATCCCCCGAGAGCGCTACTTTAACGTGCCGAGATGCCAGTCGCGATACAAGTGATGTGGGGAGCAGTGATGAATCGGCGAACGGTTGTCCCGCATGTTCGAGTACCAGCTTCTTGAGAAGCTCGCTGTCCCAGTCGGACAGGACTTCCTCGTAGTGGTCCGTACGATACCGTGTGGCCACGATGTTGGCGTATTGCCTCTCGTCGTAAGTGGGATCGGTGAAGCCGATCGTGAAGGTTTTTGGCAGGACACCCAGCTCGTTACTGAGTATTCCGACGACCAGGGAAGAGTCAATTCCACCGGACAGGAATGCGCCCACTTCGACATCCGCAACGAGGCGCCGTTGTACGGCGCGAATAAGTGCCTCGCGTAGCTCCGTGTGCGCTCTATTGAGACTGCCGGAGAACCCGCCGACGGACAGCGACCAATAAGCTGTTTCGCGTGGTTTATGGCCTGGACTCCATTGAAGCACGTGGCCGGGTAATACCTCCCGCACATTCTGGTAGGCAGTGGTACCGGGCAGATAGAAACCGTAGCGCAGATAATCGGCGGTGCTGTCCAAATCCTCCTCCCAGTTCGGGGCTGCCAGTTGCGCCAACACGGGCAGTTCGGAGGCACAAGCAATGCCTTCCCGCAGGATCTGATAGTACAGGGGTTTTTTCCCCATCCGGTCGCGCGCCAGCAGCAGCGTTCGGTTCGCGCGGTCCCAGAACGCGATGGCCCACATGCCCTCCATCCGCTTGAGAAACTCGGCACCTTGGGTGACCAAACCGGCCAGCACCACTTCGGTATCGCCTTGGGTATGGAATTTCCAATGGCTCTCAAGATCACGTCGCAGGTCCTTGTAGTTGTATACTTCGCCATTGTACGAGAGCACGAATCTGTCCTGAGAATCGTTCATTGGCTGACGGCTGGCTACGAGATCAATGATTGCCAGGCGTCGATGCCCGATCACTGCCGGTGGTTCCTGCCATTGTCCCTGATCGTCCGGACCGCGATGTATCATGCGTTGCAGGGCGGAGCGCATCACTTCATTGAGCTGGTCGGGAGTATAAGTTGGTTGGTACAGAAAGCTGATGCCGCACATTGCTAGTTAGCCAATGAATTCGGGCCGGAGAGGTTATTCATGTGATTATAAAATCGCTGATAAGTGGACTGGTGACATATATTCCCGGTATACAGAAAGTCCTGACAGGGCGTGGAGCGGGTGGCACGCATTCAGCATCCTATTCTTATGAAGTATGGTTAAAACATCTAACAATGCTATGGGAAAACGGCATGCATTCAATACCCAATACTCTGGCTGAGCTTGGACCGGGAGGGTCATTGGGCGTAGGGCTTGCGGCGATGTTATCAGGCGTTAACAATTATTATGCGTTGGATGTTGTGAGACACTTAAATAATGATCTCAACCTCATGATTCTTGAAGAATTAATTGCGTTATTTAAAAAACGTGCCGAACGAACGGCCAAAGGTTGGCCAGATTATGATGAATATTTGGGCAAAAAGCTTTTTCCAAGCCATATTTTGACCGATGAAGTGCTTGACCGCTCCTTATCTGAAGAACGGATTGCGCTGATACGAAGCGCGCTCCTGAATCCAGGAGTTCAGAATAAGAACATGAGTATCAGATATATGGTCCCATGGTTTGATAATAGCATCATAGAAAATGAAACGGTTGATGTAATCTTGTCACATTCAGTGCTCGAACATGTGGTGGACCTTGAAATCGTGTATCGATCTTTCTGCTCATGGCTTAAACGAGGGGGAATAATGTCCCACCAGATCGACTTTGAATCTCATGGCCTATCAAACAAGTGGAATGGACATAGAACCTACTCGGAACTAATCTGGAAAGTAATAGTGGGTAGGCGACCATTTTTGATCAATCGACAACCATACTCCGTTCATATAAATCTTATAAAAATGAACGACTTCAAAGTCGTCCGTGAATTGAGAAGATATAGAACAGATGGAATCAAAAGATCGCAACTATCTCCATTTTGGAAAAATATTTCTGATGACGATTTGACGTGTTCAGGGGCTTTTATTCAGGCATATAAACAATAGAACCCGCCAAATTGATCATTTGGGATCACGATCCTCTGACCACAGCTGATTCGTGGGCTAATTCCCCAGAGACTGAGATGCTTTCTTCGTCAGCCATACCTGGCGGCTGTAAAATGTACGACTCATCCAGCCAATAAACGGCAGTGCGCGGTTAAGCTTGCCAACCAGGCGTACAAACACCTGTTCGTGCGTGTCGAATGTCTCCTGGTCAATCCATTTGTGCTCATAGCCCAGTTGCCGCCAGACCGCCTCGTAGCATGAATTTGGCACGTAGTTGAGTCCATCGACAAAGTAAAAGGTGTTCCGATCCGCGGTTTCGTTCGCTGACAGCCCTTTCTGTGATTTATTGCGAATACCCAGCATAGCCCATATCTTGTACCACCAGCGATGGCCCAGCACGCCGCCCAATGGAACATGAATATGCGGTTCCAGGAGACAGTACCGCGCCGGAAACACGTGCAGCGCGTGTCCACCCGGCCGCATGATGCGATGCAGTTCTCGCAGGGTGACAACCTGATTTTGAACATGCTCCATTACTTGTTCGGATACGATGAAATCAAAGCTGTTGTCCTCGTATGGAAGCCTGGCGTTGCCGGGAAAATCCGCAATATGAAAATAAGCCCGGTCAGCGGGAGTTCGCAGCTCAAGGTAATCTTTCATGTCGTATCCAACGGCATTTGTGTATCCTTGATCACGAAGCGAATAGACAGTGTGGCCTGTCCCGCAGCCAAAATCGAGGATACGGTCCTCCTTGGACAAATGAACGCCCAGACTGTCCAGAACGGCGTCCTTGTATTTCAGAAACCAGTGGCTCATATATATCAGGTGACAGAGGTAATTTTCAGTTACAGATTATTTGATGTCTTGATGCCGTGCGGCTGAAGTCAGCTGTTTATCTCCATCTTCGCAACGGTTTCCCCAGCCAACGCACGATAGAGATTGGCGTATCGTCGCGCAGTGTTCGTCCACGATAATTCACGCTGGATAACCCAGCGGCGGGCTGTCTGTCCGAGTCGCCGCCGCAGATCTTCGTCATCGCACATGCGCGCTATGTGGCCGCTAAGCTGCAAGCTGTTGTCGGCCTCGTAGAGCATACCTGTGCGACCATGCTCAATGATATCTCGCACTCCATCGATGTCAGTGGCGATCACCGGAAGCGCCGCCGCCATGGCTTCAAGGATGACGTTGGGACGTCCCTCGCTGTGGCTGGCGAGGACAAATACTTCGGCGCGAGCGAGCAGGTCGGCGACCGACTGTGGTTCCACGGTGCCGATAAATTCGATACATTCGCTGAGGTGCAAGGACATGACGAGTTGTTCCAATGACGTGCGTTGAGGTCCGGAACCGGCGATAGTCAGGTGGACATGCGACGGGTCAGGCAGGCGTCCAACGGCCTCGATGATGCAACGAATTCCCTTGCGTGGAATCAGGCTGCCAACCGCAAGCAGCCGCAGCGGTGTTTTGGACGCGCTGAACCTGTCCTCCGGCAAATTCAGGAGCTCATCCCCGACACCATTCTCGACAGTATTTATCTTGTGTGCCAGTTCCGGATATTGTTTACGCAACCATGTCTCGGTGGACGGGCTGACGGTGACGATCCGAGTGCCGAGCCTCAGGCTGAGGCTGAGTATCGTGCGGTCGAGAATATTGTGGTGCGCACGCGTAACATCTTCCCCGCGGAGCGTGGTGATCACGGGAACCCGCAGGAATTTTCCGACGATACCGGCAACAAACCCACAGATTGACCAATTGGCATGAATAACGTCGGCCCGCCGCGCGTGCCGGAAACAACTCACCAACATGGAAAACAGGAACATAGGCAGCAACGCAAAGGCCCAGGGTTTCGATCGCAGGGTGACGGGTATCCCTCCAGGATCATGTGCAAGTAACTGAAGTTTTTTTGGCGCGTATCGAAACGGACGGATAACAATCCGGCTGCTGCCGGGCGAAACCCCCTGTGTGCGCGCGGCGGGCACCACGACGGTGACATGTGTATCATCCGGCAAGTGCTCGAGCATGCGCCGGACAAATATCCCTGAGTACGATTGTTTCGTCAAAGGATAGGACGTGGTGAGCACCATGAGGCGCAGCGGTGGCATGGTGTTGTTTTATTTCCGTTCAGCCACGACAAAATAGCCGAAACAGCTTGCCCCTTTCTCGGGAAGCAAGGTCATCGGCAATGCGAGCAGGTTGTTGATCAGAGATAGCGGATAGGCGATGAGCATGGCGAGGAATCCAGCCCAGCGGGCCCGAATCAACAGCGACCGGCACACCTCGAGCAGCGCGAGGTTCATCAGCTGTATGGGTACAAGCAGGGAGTTTCCATGTTGTTGTTCGGCGATGACGCGAAAGCCGCTATTTTCAAGATGAAGGCGGATACCGTGGATCGTGAAACGCTGAAAATCGTTGGGCGCGTCATGGATGGGATACAGGAAAGGGACCGACAAGAACAATGTTCCGCCATGTCGCAAGACGCGCTGGATTTCCGCCAGCACCGCTGAACCCGGATAAACATGTTCCAATACCTCGAATAACAAGACGACATCAATGGAACGATCCATGACCGGAAGGCGTCTCGCGTCGGCGAACACATCCGGTCGCGAGCGGTAGCTGCTATTAGTGCGTGGATAATCAAGGCGGATGATGGAGTTGGAGCCATCCACGTAACGGGTGTTGTCGCTGTCACCGCTGCCCACGTCCAGAATGACGGCTTTACGCAGTGGATTCAAGAATTGCCGGGAACGCGCATGCAGGCGATCGGTGAGCCACTGTGGATGCAGAATAGATCCACGCAGCGCGCCGTAAACAGCTTGTAAGCGTGATTTCATGAAGCAGATGAGTTTCGGATTGTTTGCTCCAGTCAGTCTTCGTGATTGGTGTGACTGTAAAGCAGGTTGGTGATCTGTTCTGACACCAAACCGATCAGGAAGATCAGTACCGAGGTTGAAAATAGCATGGCAGTCATGGTCGTGAATCGACTGGCGCTCATGTATGTGTAGAGATAATATCCAAGTGCCGTAACGAAAAACATCAGGCTGATCGGGACAAACAGTTTCAACGGCGAATACAGCGTTCCGATCCGGAAAATAATCAGCAAAAAGCGGATGCCATCACGCAACGGCCGGATGTGACTTTTACCTTCTCGTTGCTGCACATCAACAGGTATGTAAGCAACCGGATACCCGGCACGGAAGAAGGCCATGGTGGTGGTGGTAGGGTAAGAAAACCCGTTGGGCAGCAGGTAAATGAATTTTCGAAATTTATCGGCATGGACAGCCCGGAATCCCGAAGTGAGATCCTCGATACGCTGGCCCACTATCCAGCTCGCAAGGCGGTTGTAGAATGAATTTGCCCACCACCTGCCCATGCTGGCATGCGTGGCGTTGCGGCGAGAACCGACAACCATGTCGTATCCTTCACCGAGCTTGGCAAGCAGGCCCTGGATATCCTCGGGCCTGTGTTGACAGTCTGCGTCCAGGAAAACCAGGATTTTTCCCGATGCGGCGCGCGCCCCTGTCTTGATGGCGGCGCCATTGCCCAGACTGTACGGATGCCGTATCAGGCGGACGTCATACGAAGCGCAGATTTGCGCCGTGGCGTCGCTTGAGCCGTCGTCTACGACCACGATTTCGCTCTGCGGGTAGAATTTCCGGATCTGCGGCAGCAGTTTTTGCAGGTTCGCTGCCTCGTTCTTGGCGGGCAGGATTATGGAAAGGTCGTCCATGAGTGAAAGCCGTTAAGAATGGTTATGCGTCAATCGGTATCGCGGTAGGAAGTTTCCGGTTTTGCGTGGCTCCGGCGATTACGCAGCTTGTTGAGCGCATCGAGCAGATGATCCGTGGCCTCTCTGTAGTCCCCGCTTTCCGGCATCGCTTTCACTGAAAGTATAGCTTGTTCAGTTTCATCCAGGTGACCCAGGTGAAGGTGCGCGTCTGCTGCAATGAGCCAATAGTTGATATTTGATGGATTTCGTTTAATCCCGTCATTGGCGATTTGCAGGGCAGCCATGAAACAGTTTTGGTGCATGTAGAAGGATGCAAGGTAAATCACGACATTACCGTGTGTTTTCGGGCTCGCGCGCCGGTTGGCCAGCACCAGACGGTACCACGCTTCCGCATCGGCGGACAGAGAATGACAGTATTGCGGTTCCTGCAGCATGCAATCATGCAGCTGATTTAACGCTGCTTCGGTCGTCGAGCCGAGGGGTGAGGTGGCCAGCCGCCGACCGATGTCGGCCAGCGTCGATTCATCCAGCACGGCTCCCTGGCCGGTTTCCGGGGCGGCAAATGCCCCGCTTGCGGATGGTGTCGCTGCAGCGGATGCCATGTGCGATTTTGCAGCGGTAATGGCCGCCAATATAAGGTAACCGGCCTCGTGCGGGGCGAGATCCGCGGCTTTCCCGTATTCTGCCAGCGCCACGGCGACGTCCCCGTTCCGGACAAGTGCCTGTTGTGCGTTCATGGCATGGGCCAGGGGCGAGCCTGGATGGTTGACGACCATATGCCGGATGATCTGCGCGTTATCGGACCAGACGTGCGTGCGCATATGTGTCGCGATCCCGAAGATTGCGATAACCGCCGCAGGGATCACCGTGGCGGCAATGCGCTGTTTCCCGCCGAGGAACCTCGCTGCTCCCAGCGTGATCCCCAGTATCGGGCCGAGCGACGGGAGATAATTGCGATGCTCGTGGGCGATTTCCAGGCCGATGACGGTCGATTCCAGGAGATGGCCGGCGAGAAACCAGAGTACGGCAAATGAGACCGCCGGATACCGGCGTGCGCGCAGCAGGGCGAAGGCCGTAATGGCCGCAAGACCGAGCATGGCCGGAAGCGTTGTCCACGGATCGAGCAGCGAGCGGCTGATTCCGATATCGTCGTGAAACAGACTGAAGCGCCGGATGTCGGGGAGCAGGATCAGGCTGAGGTAGAACCAGAGCACACGGGTTTCTGTGAGCAACCGCTCGCCAAGCGTGAAATGGCGCCATGTGTAATTCTCGAGAATGCGTTGTGGATGCACAATGACCCAAAACACGGCCAGCGCGCACGGCAGGAGCACCGTGAGTCCGTAGAACCAGACCAGTTTCCTTTGCCACCGGCCGCTCGTGCGGAATACGGTAAACTCCACGACCAGCACATACGCCGCCAGCAGGACCGCATTCTCCTTGGCGGTCAATCCGAGGCCGATGCCCCCCAGCAGGCCGGCCAGCATCATGACGTAACCGAACCCCGTATTGCGTGCAACGCGGAAGCGGCCGCAGGTAAACAGGATGAGCCCCGCGAGCATGAAGAATGCGGAAAAAAGGGTGGAGCGCTGCGATACGTACAGCACCGACGTGAGCTGGAGCGGATGCGCCGCCCAGAGCAGTGTAATGACCAGCGGGATCCATGCAATGACGCGGGAACCCTGTGTCGCGGGCCACATGGCCGGGTTTCTGAGGAGCAGCATGCACAACCAGAAAACGAGCCAGGCATTGAGGACATGGATGACCAGTCCGGTAACCTTGTACGGAAAAGTGTTGCCGGTCCCGCCGGCCAGGTAATGGCTCAGGGCAAAACTCAGGATCGTCAGGGGACGTCCCAGGGCATCCGTCTGGTTGGAGGTTGCCGCCTGCCACAACCGCTGCGGGGACAGATCGCCGATCGCGATTGCCGGATTGCCGAGGATCTGATTGGCGTCGTCAAAGACGAACGGGCCGTGCAGACCGGGGAGATAGACGGTGACCGTCAGTCCGGCGATAAGCACAAGCGCCGCCAAGGCTTGCACCGGCCGATTCATGGCCGCTTTATTCACGGTTCCCGGTCGCTCGTGTCATTTTTCGGGCCATGACGCGTTGTATTGTGTGCGACCGCTGTTCCTGCACACCGAGAATACCTGCCAGCCCGTTCATTGGCGGGCAGCGCCCTCGGCCTGTGTTTTTCGCAGAGCCAGGATTTTATCAGCCAGCTGGTCGATTTCGCGGTTCCTGGGATAGGAGCTGGTGCTGTTGACCTGCCGCAGGTGAGCCAGGATCTTTTCGGCTGCATCGATTTCACCCAACTCCATGTATATCGCGGCCAGCTCGAAAAGCGGATGAAGATATTTTTTGTCCTGTTGTACAGAGTCTGCCAGTGCCCGGATGGCTTCGTTCATTTTTCCCTGGCTGCGCAGTGCGCGCCCCATCATGAAATTAAAGATTGAACGGTCGATTGTTGGCCGCAGCACTCTTATCAATGTGTGCGTCCATTGTTCCATATGTGGTGCCAGCACGCTGCAATCGGACAGAAGGCATGCATTGACGCTTTGCAAGGCGCGCGAAGTATTCGCGGTTACATAGGATATCTCAGACAATCTGCGCAGTGTTTCCTGTTGATCGTGTGGATCGAGGGTTACTTTCATTAGCGCGGCCAGCAGATGCATGTTGATGAGAGGGGCCGGATCTTCGGGGCTGAGTTCGGCAGCCCGGCGCATGGCCTGTATGGACCCCTGTGCCTGCCCGCGCCCCGCCAGGGCGAAACCGAGATCTGTCTGCGCGTAGGTCGAATCCGGACGATAACCTGCCTCGTGCAGGGCCAGTGAGGCAGCGCTTGACCAATGCTGACTGCGCAGAAGGGTCGTGGCAGCGAAGAGTACGGCCAGTGCGGGCAGGAGTATCCACGGCAATCGGGGGAAAAACTGCCCGCCGATAATAACGACAAGCTGCGCCGCAGCGAGCAGTATTCCAAGCGAGGCAAGGTAATTTCTGTGCTCATGGGCGAGTTCGAGGTTGAATATTGTTGATTCGAGCGCATGGGCAATAAAGAACCACAGAATGCCAAAACTGATCAGCGGGAAACGCTTTCGCGCGGCGATGCCGACGGCAAACATCGCCATCAGGCCAAGCAATGATGGCAGGGTTGTCCACGGTGTCAGCAGCGAAGTGGAAATCTCGAATTCGTGGTGAAGGCTGAACTGATCGATCCTCGGTAGTACGATGAGCATCAGGTAGAAAAACAATACCCGGGATTGTGTCAGGACCCGCTCCCACATCGTGTAATCGCGCACGGCATATCCCGGCAGCGAATGGCTGATGGCATAGGTTATTGCCGTGATCAGCGCGAGCGCCAGGGCGCCGATCAAAGTCCGTCTGAGATTCGCCGGCTGACTGTGCCAGGAGCGCCACGGTCTTTCACCGGTGAACAGGGTAAATTCCAAAAGCGCGATGAATCCGATCAGCAGGATCGCGTTTTCCTTGCTCAGCATGCCGAGCGTGCCGAAGCCGAGGGGACCGGCGACCATGAGCCAAACCCCGCTTTTCCTGCCGGCCAACTGTCGCTGGCGTCCGATCAGGTAACTGATGATGCCGAGCAGGGTAAACAGGGCGGACAGCCCGACCATGCGTTGCACCACATAGAGCACGCTGGTGAGCTGGATCGGGTGAATCGCCCAGAGCAATGCGATACCCGCTCCCAGAAGGACGAGCGCCAACGACTTCCTGTCTTCTCGATCGTGGCCTATATGCGCATTTCGCGCCAGGATCAGATGCAGCAGCCAGAATACCAGCAGGGCATTGATTGCATGAATGGCAATGTTGGTAAGTTTGAAAGGGGCGGGGTCGCCGTACCCGCCGGCGAAGTAGTGGTTGAGGGCGAAGCTCACCATTGCCACCGGCCGCCACAAGATGCCGGATCGAACCGAGTACGCGGCATGGTAAAGCGAGTCCTTGTCGAGCGACGTGATCCCTATATAGCTGTTATCGATGATGTTGGAAAAATCATCGAAAACGTAGGGCCCCTTGATGCCCGGGAGATAGACGAAAAAGACCGCCGTGGCCAGGACGGCCATCAGCAGAAGCGCGATCAGCGGGATGCGTCGGGGGCGGATAATCATGAGCAGCTATGCCCGTCCTTGGTTGTGCGTCATGCAATTATAGTCGACGATATTGCCCTGTTCGCGCTTAAACAGGATCAGGAGGGGCGAGAGATTTGGACGGCAAGTTACCTGATCGGATTGTGGCGACTCGTTATTGCGCGTCCTTGTTAATGACGCCTGGTATTGGACTGGCCAGGCTTTTTTTTGGATTGTCTGACAAGCGCTTTCGAGTGGCTGAAATTCACCGACAAAAAAGAAGGGGCGACTGTGTCGCCCCTTCTTTACCGCATCATGCGGTCAAGCTCAGTTCTTGGGCAGGTATTTCGACGGAACCGAACTGCTGCCAGACACAGCCCAGCTGATGGAGCCGCCCTGGTTGGCCGTCGGGGTCCAGATAACGTTTGCACCCTGAACGGTCGACGGAAGACTCCGCTCGTTTTGCATTGTAACCGTGATCTGACCACTTCCTTGGTCATAGTCCACGTTGGCAACGTACTTGCCGGTGTAACTCGACGAGCCAGAGAGACCGAGCGATGCGCGCCCCGGCAAATCGGTAATATCATAGCCCTCGCTGTAGGCCACCTCAATCGCCGTTTTGGTGGCTGACATCAAGCTGGCCGCTTCCGAGACCTTGGACTTGACCGTGTAGTCCTGATACGCCGGTACCGCGATCGCGGCCAGGATGCCGATGATCGCGACCACGATCATCAGCTCGATGAGTGTGAAACCCTGTTGCAACTTTTTCATAAAAATACCTCCAATTGGATAA
>Ga0105106_10001221_pt1 | contig 18424 bp, 20 predicted proteins | sample PPLLaktember2015_5_FD_79109 | JGI IMG/M metagenome (GOLD analysis project Ga0105106, IMG submission 79109) | Freshwater sediment microbial communities from Prairie Pothole Lake near Jamestown, North Dakota, USA - PPLs Lake P8 Core (1) Depth... | ecosystem: Environmental > Aquatic > Freshwater >...
ACGGACCATCTCCCCGCCGTCCGGGCGATGAAGGCGCGCGATCCCGAATACCTCGGGCGCTGCGGCCGCTGCTTTCTCAAGGCCTTCTGCCTCCAGTGTCCGGCCAAGTCCTGGGCCGAATACGGCACCCTCGACACGCCGGTCGAGTACCTGTGCGCCGTCGCGCACGCCCAGGCGGTGGGGCTGGGCGTGCTCGCCGAGGGGGAGAAGGCCTGGACCGTCGAGGACTGGAAAGCGAGGATCGACCGTCCGGCCGGCGCCGGAGGCGGAGACCGGCAACCGGTCCGGGAGTGCTCCCAATGATCACAAGGAGGATCGTCATGTCCGAGGAAGTCCGCTTCGACGACGCCTATGTCCCCTCCGAGGATGTCGTGGCCCGGGAGATCGAGGGAGAGATCGTCATCATCCCCCTCGTTTCCGATATCGGCGACATCGAGGACGAGCTCTACACCCTCAACGAGACCGGCCGGGCGGTCTGGGGCAAGCTCGACGGGGCCCGGCCCCTCCGCCGGGTCGCCGCGGAGCTCGCCGAAGAGTTCGAGGCCCCGATCGAGGACATCGAGCGGGACGTCCTGGGCCTCGTCCGGGAGCTCGTCTCCCGGCGGATGGTCGTGAAGAAGGATTGACGGAGGATCCGATGGAGCCTTCGGCCCCGGTCCGGGAGCGCGGGGAGCTTCGCCTGTCGGCGGACTCCCTGACCGCGCTCATGGGCGATGTCCTCGCCAAGGGCAAAGCCTTCCGGTTCCGGGCCAAGGGATCGAGCATGTCCCCCTTCGTCAAAGACGGCGACGTCATCACGGTCTCTCCGCTTCGCGGCCGCCAGCCCCGGACCGGGGAGATCGTCGCCTTCATCCACCCGAAGACGGGCCGTGCCGCCGTCCACAGGGTCGTCCGCGCCGTCGCGGCAGGGTTCCTCCTCCGCGGCGACAATTCCCAGGACGCCGACGGCGTGCTCCCCGGCGAGCGCATCCTGGGGGTCCTGACCGAAGTCGTGCGCGATGGGAAGAGGATCCAGGGGGTTCGGGGGCCCGGCTCGCGGCTGCTCGCTCTTCTTTCCCGGAGCGGTGGTCTCGCCCGCGGGCTCGGCTTCCTGAGGCGCCTCGTCCGGGGGACGGAAAGGGGGGCGCCGTGACGGGCGGGTCCTACGTCAGCCGGCGCCGCCTTCCCGACCTGCCGCTCTGGGACAGGCTCAAGGAGAAGCGGGCCGCCATGAGCTTCGACCTCGAGCTGACGGCCCGGTGCAACCTCAATTGCCGGCACTGTTACATCAACCTGCCGGCCGGGGACCGCGAGGCCCGCGCGCGCGAGCTCGCCGTGCCGGAGATCGAACGGATCGCCGGCGAGGCGGTATCCTTGGGGGCCGTCTGGTGCCTGGTCACGGGCGGCGAGCCGCTGCTGCGGCCGGATTTCTTCGACGCGTACCTCGCCCTGCGGCGGCGAGGGCTCCTCGTCTCCGTCTATACCAATGCCACGCTCATCAACGAGGAGCATGCCCGGTTCTTCAAGCGCTACCCGCCGCGCGACATCGAAGTCACCGCCTACGGGGCCACCCGCGAGACCTATGAACGGATCACGAGGGTGCCGGGATCGTACGACGCGTTCATGCGGGGGCTGGGGCTTCTCCTCGAGGGCGGCGCGCGAGTCCGGCTCAAGGCCATGGCCCTGCGATCGAACCTGGCTGAGCTCGCCCGGATCGCCGAGTTCTGCCGGGCCCGGACCACCGATTATTTCCGGTTCGATCCGTTCCTCCACTATCGGTTCGACCGGGACCCCCTCAGGAATGCGGACATCGAGACCGAGCGGCTGGACGCCGCCGAGATCGTGGCCCTCGAGCAGGGCGACCGCGAGCGCTTCGGGGCCCTGGAAAAGCACAGGGACGAGTTCGTCATGACCGGCGCTCCCGACGACGGCTGCCGGCACCTGTTCCGCTGCGGCGCCGGCAAGCGGAACTTCGTCGTCGGCCACGACGGCCGGTTCAAGATCTGCCTGTCGCTCGTCCATCCGGATTTCCTGTTCGACCTGCGGCAGGGGAGCCTGGAGGAGGCCTGGAAGGATTTCGTGCCGCGCGCCCTGGCGCGCACGTCGAGCCGCGCCGACTACCTGTCGAGGTGCGCCCGCTGCCCGATCGTCAATCTCTGCCTCTGGTGCCCGGCCAACGCCCACCTGGAGTGCGGGGAGCTCGACGCCCCGATCGAGTACTTCTGCCAGGTCGCCCATGCCCGGGCGGCCGCCCTGACCGGGATTGACAAAAGCAAACCGACGGGTTTAGAATAAGTGAGCCAAGGTCTAGCAAGGAGGTGATTTAACCATGAAAAAGCCCTGGAAGACGCCCGAGCTGGTCATTCTGTTCAGGGGCCGGCCCGAAGAATCCGTTCTCGTCCACTGCAAGCACAGGAATAATCCCGCGGTCGCCCCTGCGACCTATCACGACGACTGCAACACCAATCCGGCTTCCTGCAGCGCCTGCCATTCCAACCGCAGCGCCAGCTGAAGCGGGCCCATGAGGACCCGCCTCGCGGCCGGCCGGTTCCTCTCGAGAGTCGGACGCTTCGTCCAATCTCTGACCGTCATGGTCCTGAGGCCGCAGGACCTCCTTGCGTTTAACCGCCTCGCCTATTCCAGGCCCTCGTCGATCGACGCCTGGACCGGGAGCAGCCTCGTTGATTCGGGCCTCTCCGAAGACGAAAGCAAGCTCCTCGACCGGGTCCCCGTCAGGGCGGGAGAGCTCCTCCTCCTGGGGATCGGCGGGGGCCGCGAAGCCGTGCCCCTGGCGACCATGGGTTTTCGCGTTACCGGGATCGATTTCGTGCCCGAGCTGGCCGCCCGGGCCGAGGAGAACGCCCGCCGCAGGGGCCTGTCGATCAGAACCCTCGTCCAGGACATGACCCGGCTCGACGTCCCGGCTTCCTCGTATGATGTGGCCTGGCTTGCTTCGGGGGCCTACTGTTCGATCCCGACGCGCCGCCTGCGCCTCGAGATGCTCGGCCGCGTCCGCCGCGCCCTCAAGCCCGGCGGCCATTTTCTCTGTCAGTTCCTCATTTCGGACGAACCGGAGTTCCGGGCCGGGTGGGAGTCCATCCGGCGGGTTTTCGCCTGGCTGACGCTGGGAAACCTGGCTTATGAGCCGGGCGACAGGCTCGTCGGCGGGGTCGAGTTCGCCCACTACTTCGCCTCCCTGGATAAAGTCCGGTCCGAGTTCGAAGCGGGTGGATTTCGCGTCGTCGATTTGAGCCTGCCTGCGAGCGGCCCCCGGGGCGGGGCCGTGCTGAAGAAGGTCGAGGGGCCGCCCGCGGTCAGGTGAACCGCAGCCCGCTCGTCTTGGCGATGCCTTCTTCCGCCGCCGCCCGGACATAGGGGCTGGCGTCCTTCTTCAGCCGGACGAGGAGCCGCACGGCTCCCTCGCCGCCGATCTCCCCCAAGGCTTCGGCGGCCGCCCGCCGGACCTCGACGTTCGCGTCGGCTGCGGCCGACTCGATCCCGGGAAGGACGTTCCGGATGCGCCGGCGGCCGATGATGACCAGGGCCGAGCTCCGCGCGTACCAGGGCGGCAGGCGAAGCCTTCTCGCGGCTAATTCGGCATGAAGCGGCTCCCGCAGGCACAGATCCTTCACGATCATGTCCCGAACGCCTTCGTTGGGATCGGCGAGAGCCTCCCACAAGAGCTCCTCGACCCAGGGCTGGCGCAGCTTCACGCAGGCGGCCAGGATCCGCTGCCTCTTCTTCTTATCGGGGGTGCAGCCGAGCTTCATGAGGAAGGCCCGGCAGACGGGGGACAAGACCAAGTCGTCCGGCGCGCGGCGTTCGTCCATCCTCAGACCAGGTCCAGGATGTGACCCATCTTCTCCTTCTTGGTTTTGAGGTAGCGCAGGTTGCAGGCGTTCGGCGCGACTTCGAGCGGCACGCGATCAACGATCTCCAGCCCGTAGCCGGCCAAGCCGACGAATTTCCTGGGATTGTTCGTGATGAGATGGAGGCGGCGCACGCCGAGGGCGACCAGGATCTGGGCGCCGATGCCGTAGTCGCGCTGGTCGGGCTTGAAGCCGAGCTGGCGGTTGGCCTCGACCGTGTCGGCGCCCTTGTCCTGCATGGCGTAAGCCCGGATCTTGTTGGCCAGCCCGATGCCGCGCCCCTCGTGATTCAGGATGTAGAGGACGACGCCCCGGCCGGCCTTTTCGATCATCTCCATGGACAGGCGCAGCTGCTCCCCGCAGTCGCAGCGGGCCGAGCCGAACGTGTCGCCCGTCAGGCACTGCGAGTGGGCCCGGACGAGGACCGGCTCGCTGCCCCCGACGTCGCCTTTGACGAGAGCGACGTGGTGGTCGCCCCGGATCGTATCCTCGTAGACGTGGATGCGGAAATGGCCTCGCGAGGTCGGCAGGTCCGTTTCCTCGAGCTTGCGGACGAGCGTCTCGTGGTGCATGCGGTAGCGGATGAGCTCGGCGATGGTCAGAATGGGGATGTCGAAGCGCCGGCTGATCTCCTCGAGCTCGGGCCGGCGGGCCATCGAGCCGTCCTCGTTCATGACCTCGCAGATGACGCCGGCCGGCGCGAGCCCGGCCAGGCGGGCCAGGTCGACCGCGGCCTCGGTCTGTCCGGCCCGGGTGAGGACGCCTCCCTCGGCCGCCTGGAGCGGGAAGATGTGGCCCGGGCGGGCCAGGTCGTCCGGCTTCGTCGCCGGAGCGACGGCGGCGAGAATGGTCCGGGCCCGGTCGGACGCCGAGATGCCGGTCGTAACGCCTTCTTTGGCGTCGATGGAGACCGTGAAGGCCGTCTGGAAGCGGGCCGTGTTCTCGCTGACCATGAGCGGGAGCTGGAGCGCTTCGAGGCGCTCGCGGGTGAGCGGCAGGCAGACGAGACCGCGGCCGTGCCGGGCCATGAAATTGACGATCTCGGGCGTCACTTTTTCGGCGGCGACCATCAGATCGCCCTCGTTCTCCCGGTCTTCGTCGTCGACGATGATGATCAGGCGTCCGGCCCGGACGGATTCGAGCGCCGTTTCGACGGAGACTGTTCGCGGATCTTCGGTCATGGGATCTCGGGGGCCTCGCTCAGTCCTTTTTGTATCCGTGGGACAGCCAATTATACACATATTTCCCGACCATGTCGCACTCGAGGTTGACCCGCGCCCCGCCGCGGAGAGCGCCCAGGTTCGTCGTGGCGAGCGTCGTCGGGATGAGCTCGACCTCGAAGGACGAAGGCCCGACCGAGGCGACGGTCAGGCTGACCCCGTCGACCCCGACCGACCCCTTGGGGACGAAGAACGGGCGGAGCGCGGCCGGGAAAGAGACGGCCAGCCTCTTTCCGGGCGGACGCGACGACGCCCGGAGGACCTTCCCGACGCCGTCGACGTGGCCGCTGACGAGGTGCCCGCCGAGGGGGGCGGCGAGCGTCAGCGGGAGCTCGAGGTTGAGGACGTCGCCGGGCTTGAGCGCGCCCAGGGTCGTCTTGGCCAGCGTCTCGCGGGAGAGGTCGAAGCGCAGAGAGCCCCGGTTCAAGCCGGTGAGGGTCAGGCAAACGCCGTTGACGGCGACGCTCGCGCCGGCCGCGACCTGGGACGTGAGGCCCGGGGCTTCCACGGCCATCATGGACCGGCCCCGGAGATAGCCGCGGAAGCGGCCCTGGTGGGAGATGAGGCCCGTGAACATCAGAAATATCCCTCCATGATGAGGTCGTCCCCGATCGCGAACGTGTGCGTCCGTTTCAGGGCGACGGCATCGGCCATCCGGCCCGCCCCGGCGCCCATGACGAGACCCGGCGCGGCGGCGCCGCCCGCGAGCCGGGGCGCGAAGGTCAGCACCGCCTTGTCGGCGAGGCCCTCTTCGATGAACGACGTGAAGACTCGGCTGCCGCCCTCGACGAGAAGCGAAGCGATCTCGCGGCGGCCGAGCTCCGCGAGCACGCGGTTGAGGCCCCAGGTCTTGGCCCCGTCCGGGGGGAAGACGACCTCGACCCCCAGGGCTTCGAGCGCCCCGGCCTTGTCGCCCGGCGCCCCGGCCCCGGCGAAGACGACGATCCGGCCGCGGTCGACGGTGGACAGGAGCCGCGACGTCAGCGGGAAGCGCAGGCGCGGGTCGAGGATCGCCCGGAGGATCTTCTTCGCCGGCCAGGCCGCGTGGCGCACCGTGAGCAGCGGGTCGTCGGCGACGAGCGTGTTGATGCCGACGAGGAGCGCGTCGCTCTCGCCGCGGAGGAGATGGACGTAATCGCGCGTCCCGGCCGAGGTGATCCACTTCGAGTCGCCGCCGCGGCAGGCGATCTTGCCGTCGAGCGTCAGGGCCGCTTTGACCGTCACGAACGGCACTTTCCTCACGATGAACTTGATGTAGGCCTCGTTGAGCGCGGCGTTCCTGTCGGCGAGAAGGCCGGCTTCGACGGCGAGCCCGGCCTCTTCGATGCGCCGGATGCCCTTGGTGCGGACGAGGGGATTGGGATCGAAGGCCGAGACGACGACGCGCGCCAGCCCGGCCGCGACGACCGTATCGACGCACGGCGGGGTCCGTCCCCAGTGGACGCAGGGCTCGAGAGTGACGTAGAGCGTCGCGCCCCGGGCCCGGCGGCCGGCCATGCGGAGGGCGAGGATCTCGGCGTGGGGCTTGCCCGGCTCTTCGTGGTAGCCGCAGCCGGCGATCTCGCCGTCCCGGACGACGACGGCCCCGACGAGAGGGTTCGGGCTCGTCCGGCCGCGGGCCTTTCCGGCCAGTCCGTAGGCCATCTCCATCCAGGCGGAATCGCGCGCCGGGCTCATGAGAGCAGGGCCTCCACGAATTCGCGGGCCGAGAAGTCGGCGATGTCGTCCTCGCCTTCGCCGACGCCGAGGAAGCGGATGGGCAGGCCCATCTCGGCGGCGACCGCGATGGCGGCGCCGCCCTTGGCCGTGCCGTCGACCTTGGTCAGGAAGATGCCCGTCAGCCCGGAGAACTTCAGGAACTCCCGGGCCTGGACGACGGCGTTCTGGCCGACGGTCGCGTCGAGGACGAGCAGGGATTCGATCCCCGCGCCGGGGAGCTCCCGCACGACGACCCGCCGGACCTTCTCGAGCTCGTTCATGAGGTTCGTGTTGGTGTGGATGCGGCCCGCCGTATCGACGAGAAGGATGTCGCCCTGCTGGGCCTTGAACGACCGGGCGGCGTCGAAGACGACCGAGGCCGGGTCGGCCCCGTAGGAACCCCTGACGACCGGGATCCCGAGCTTCTTGCCCCAGAGCGCGAGCTGCTCCTGGGCCGCGGCCCGGAACGTGTCGGCCGCCGCGAGCACGACCCGGCGCCCTTCGTGCTTGAAGCGGGCGGCGAGCTTGGCCGCCGACGTCGTCTTGCCGCCGCCGTTGACGCCGACCATCAGGATGACGGCCGGACCGTCCGCCGCGGCCGCCTTTCCGTCCGCCGGCGAGAGCAGGGCGACGAGCTCGTCTTTGAGGGCCCGCTCGAGCCCGGCCTCGTCCTCGGTCTTGGCCGTCTTCGCCTTCAGCGCGCCGACGACCTTCTCGGTGGCGGCGACGCCGACGTCGGCCTGGATGAGCGCCTCCTCGAGCTCGTCCAGGATCTCGTCGCGGCGCTTGCCGCTGCGGAAGAGATCCCCGACCTTGCGGAAGGCGTTCCGGGTCCGGGCCAGTTTTTCCCTGAGGCTTCCGAGCATGGCCTTAACATTTTATTTTTCAAGTGTTTAATTGTCAATGGCCGCGGTTGAGCGCCGGGTGGAGATATGCTAGAGTGAGGGCGCCATGAACGTCACCGCCTGGGTCGTCCATCCTCCGAGCCCCGAGGCCGAGGCCCTGGCCCAGGCCCTGGATATCCCGCCGTCCATCGCCCGGGTCCTTGTCAACCGCAAGATCCGGACCGAGGAGGCCGCCCGGGCCTTCCTTTTCGGCGATCTCGAGAAGCTCCACGATCCCTACTTGATGAAGGGCATGGACAAGGCCGTCGCCCGCATCGGCGAGGCGATCGCCCGGGGCGAGAAGATCCTTATCTTCGGCGACTACGACGTCGACGGCGTTCTCTCGACCGTCATGCTGAAGAAGGCCCTGACGACCCTGGGCGCCCAGGTCGAGTATTTCATCCCGGAGCGCCTGACCGACGGCTACGGCATCAAGGACGACCACGTCCGCATCCCTCTCGAGCGCGGCGCCGGCCTGGTCATCAGCGTGGACTGCGGCATCAAGTCGGTCGAATTCGCCGCCCGGGCCCGGGAGAAGGGCGTCGACGTCATCATCACCGACCATCATCGTCCCGGCGACACCCTGCCCGAGGCGGTGGCCGTGCTCAACCCCGTCCTTCCCGACTCCGGCTACCCGGACACCGGGCTGGCCGGCGTCGGCGTGGTTTTCAAGCTCGTTCAGGCCCTGCTCGCGAAGGCGGGCCGGTCGACGGGCCTGCCCCATTACATGAAGCTCGTCTCGATCGGCACCGTGGCCGACGTCGCCGAGCTCAAGGGCGAGAACCGGCTCTTCGTCAAGCACGGGCTCAAGGGCCTGCGCGATGTCACCAACCCGGGCCTGCGCAGCCTGATCGAAGCTTGCGGGCTCGGCCGCCGCAAGATCTCCGAAGGCGACCTCGGCTTCCGCATCGGGCCCCGGATCAACGCCGCGGGCCGGATGGGCATGACCGACCTGGCCGTGCGCCTCTTCTTCTCGGAAGACCCGGCGGAGACCCTGGCCCTCGTCCAGAAGCTCGACGATCTCAACGCCCAGCGCCAGAAAACGGAAGAGAAGATCTTCAACGAGGCCCGCGACAGGATCGAGGACCGGGGGCTCGACAAGAAATACAAATGCCTTGCCCTCGGCAGCCCCGATTGGCACCGCGGCGTCATCGGCATCGTCGCCTCCAAGCTCAAGGACCGCTTCAACCGGCCCGTCGTCCTCTTCCATTACGAGAACGGCAAGGCGCACGGCTCGGGCCGGAGCATCTCCGACGTCCCCCTGATCGACCTGATCGAGGGCTGCAAGGGCCACTTCCTGAGCTACGGCGGGCACAGGCTGGCCGTGGGCTGCACGCTGCCCACCGACAGCATGGCCGCGTTCAGAGAAACGCTGAACCGGCTGGCCGACGCGGCCATCTCCGAGGAAAGCCTGACGAAAAAGATCAAGATCGACGGGCCGCTCGAATTCGCGGCCCTCGACGAACGTTTCCTCGCGACCTATGCGCTGCTCGTCCCCTTCGGCGTCGGGAACCCCAAGCCCCTGTTCATGGCCGACAACGTCGAGGTCATCAGCGAGCCCCAGGTCCTGCAGCGCAAGCACCTCAAGTTCCTGGTCCGGCAGAACGGCCGCGTCCTCGAAGCCCTCGGCTGGGACAAGTCCGATTGGCGCCACATCGTGCGGCGCGGCAGCCGGGTCAGCCTGGCCTTCTCCATCATGACCTCGGAGTATCTCGGCGAGCAGAGAACGAACCTGTCCGTCGAAGACCTGAGGGCCTGAGACGATGAGCGATCAGCGGGCGTCGGCTCCGGTGAGGCTCGTCCGGGGGGCCGCGGCGGCCGTCATCATCCTCCTCGCCGCCTTCATCGCCCTCCGCCTGGCCGGCCGGCGCGGAGAGGCTCCTTCCTCACCCGCCCCCCCGCCGCCCGAGGGCCGCATCGTCGACCTCAAGGAGCGGGTCCGGCACCGGGAATACCGGGAGGGCCGGCCCGTCGCGGACATCCGCGGGGCGAGCTTCTTTCGAGGCCCGGACGGCCGCAACCATCTCGCGGGCGGCATCGAAGTCGCAAACCTCGGCCCCGCGGGCGAGACTGTCTCGCGGCTCACGGCCGACGAGGTCGCGTACGACCCGGGCTCGCTCCGCTTCTCGGTCTCGGGCCGCGTCCGCGTCGAGGCGGGCGGCGTCGCCCTCGAAGGGACCGCCTTCGATTATGACAAATCGGCGGGGGTGTTCGAGACGCAGGCCGGCGGCGTGTTCTCCTCGAAGACGATGACCGGGCGGGCCGGGACCGTCCTTTACGCCGAGGCCGCCGGCGAAGTCCGCCTCGGCGGCGGGGTCCACGTCGAGCTGGCCGCGACGGCGCCTGAAGGCACGACGGTCGTTCTCGAAGGCGGTTCCTTCACCTACCGGAGACGGGAACGCTCGGGGAGGATCGAAGACCGGGCGGTGATCTCCGGCGGCGGGTGGCGGGCCGGGGCGCGCTCCCTTGCGTTCCTGGCAACCGAGGACGAAAGCCAGCTCGAATCGGCGGTCCTGGACGGGGAAGCGCGCCTTGTTCTCTCCGGCGGCCCTTCGGACCTTCCGGATAGCGCGGAGGTCCGCGCGGAGCTCATCCGGGTCCTGTTCGGCGGGGCTCCGGGACTCATCGTATCGATCGGCGCGCAGGGGAATGCGGTCCTTTCCCTGACCGGCCGCGGAGGCCCGGGGTCCCTCGTCCGCGCCCCGCGGGCCGGCCTGACGTTCGGTTCTGAAGGCCGGCTCCTCGGCTGGTCGGCCGCGGACGGGGTCCGCGCCGAGCTCGCGGAGGGCGGCGTCCCGAGCCGCGCTCTCGAGGCTGAGACAGCCGCGTTCGACGCCCTGACGGACGCGCTTATCGTCCGGGGCGTGCCCGGCCGTCCGGCTTCCGCCGAATCGGCCGAGGTTCGCGTCGAGGCCGCCTCTATCCGGTCCGGGCCCGGCCCCGAAGCCCTCGAGGCTTCCGGCGGGGCTCTGTGCGTCTTCAAGCCCGGGGAGGAAAGGCGGGCGGCCGGGCTCTTCCCGCCAGGCGAGGCCGTTTCGGTCACGAGTGACAGCGCCGTGTTCCGGGCCGGTGAGACATCCGCCTCGTTTGCCGGTCATGTCCGGGCCTGGCAGGGCCAGCAATCTCTCCTCGCCGGCGAGCTCGCGTTCTCCGGCGCCGGAGACATGCGCGGCCGGGGCGGCGTTACGGCGTGGCTGGATCAGGATACGCCTGGCGATGCCGCAGGGCGGAGGGTCGAGCTCGGGGGAAGCGATATGGACTTCGCCTCCGCCTCCCGGACCCTGACGCTTTCCGGCGAGGCTCATATCCGGCTCGCCGAGGCCCGGCTCGAGGCGGGGACTGTTTCGGCCGTCCTCAGCCCTGATAGAAGCTCGGTCGAGACGCTCTCGGCGGCCAAAGCGGTGGCCGTTTCCAAGGGCCGCTACCTGGGCCGGGCGGAAGCCGCGTCGTATCAGGCGGCAACCCGGCGGATGACGCTCACCGGAAAGCCCGTGCTGACCGACGGAAAGGGCGGTTCCGCCAGGGGAGCTAAATTGACTTTCGACCTGGCCGATGATAAGATTTTCATCGAGAATGAGGGTCCGGGAAGAGCGACGACCGTCGTCAGATAGAGAGCCATGAAGGGTTCCCTGAGAGCGGTTGACCTCGATAAGAGCTACGGGCGCAAAAAGGTCGTCGACAAGGTCTCCGTCACGGTCGAAGAAGGGGAGATCGTCGGTCTCCTCGGGCCGAACGGCGCCGGGAAGACGACGACATTCTCGATGATCCTGGGCCTGGTCGCCCGGGACGGCGGCCGCGTCTTCCTCCGGGACGAGGATATCACCGACCTGCCGATGTACCTGAGGGCGAGGAAGGGCCTGATCCTCCTGCCTCAGGAGCCGTCGGCGTTCCGGAAGATGACCGTGGCCGAGAACCTTCTCGCCGTCCTCGAGACGAGGCCCTCGGGAGCCGCTTCCCGGGCCGCCCGCGTGAGCGCCGCTCTCGAGGAATTCGGGCTGGAGAAGCTGGCCGGGGCCCGGGCCCTGACCCTCTCCGGAGGCGAGCGCCGGCGCCTGGAGATCGCCCGGGCCATGGTCATGGACCCGGATTTTGTCCTTCTCGACGAGCCGTTCACGGGGATCGATCCCCTGTCGGTCCGGGACCTCCAGGCGATCATCTGCGGGCTCCGGGGAAAGGGCATCGGCGTCCTCCTCACGGACCACGCCGTCCGGGAGGCTCTGGAGATCACGGACAGGGCCTACATCCTGGAGGCCGGCCGGGTCTTCAAGGAAGGGACGCCCGCGGAGATCGTCGCGTCCGAGGACGTGAGAAAGAGCTATTTGGGGCAGGAGTTTCGTCTTTAGATTATAGTGGACTGAGGACAAGAGGCTCGACAGATGCCGCTCAAGCAGAGACTCGATCAAAGGCAGGTCCAGAAGCTCATCCTGGCCCCCGCCCTCCAACAGGCCATCAAGCTCCTGCCTCTGACCAACCTCGAGCTCATCGAGGTCATCGACGAGGAGCTCTCCCAGAACCCGATGATCGAGATCGAGGACGAGGCCCGCGAAGGACCGGCCAAGGACAGCGATACCGTGGCCGCCGAGGAAGCGGGGGTCAAGAACAGGGACAGCGTCCTCGAAGGGCTCAGCCTCGAGTCGACCGAGCCGAAGATCGCCGGGGACGGCCCGGACGACAACATCCTCGCCGGCTTCCAGGAATACCTCGACGAGGGCTTCCGGCCGCATTTCACGGAAAGCCGCGAAGCCGTCTCGCTCGAGAACACGATCTCCCGGGCGCCCTCCCTCTGGGACCACCTGAACTGGCAGGCGACGCTCACCTTCTTCGAGGCCGACGAGCTCGAGATCGCCCAGTTCCTCGTCGGGAACATCAACGACGACGGCTACCTCACGTCCACCGTCGAGGAGATCGCCCGGCTCTCGCAGACGACGTCCGAGAAGGTCGAGCGCGTCCGGAACAAGATCAAGTTCTTCGATCCCGTCGGCTGCGGCAGCCTGGACCTGCGCGAAGCGCTCCTGACGCAGATGGACCAACTGGAGATCGGGGACGAGATGGCCCGGACGATCGTTTCCCAACACCTGTCGCTGCTCGAAAAATCCGACTACGCCCAGCTCAGCCGGGTCCTCGGAGCCACGCTGGCCGAGATCCGGGTCCGCATTGACATCATCCGGGGCCTCGACCCGGCCCCGGGCCGTAAGCTGAGCGGGGAGAAGACAAGCTATGTGGTCCCGGACATCGTCGTCAGCAAGGAAGCGGACGAATGGACGGTCACACTCGCCGACGAGGGCCTGCCGCGCCTCCGCGTCAGCCCCTATTACCGCCAGCTCCTGGGCAAGGCCGTGCAGGGCGATCCCGAGGCCTACCGCTTCCTCAAGGACCGGCTGAAAAAGGCCCTCTGGTTCATGCGCAGCCTCGACCAGAGGAACCAGACGATCTTCAAGGTCGCCCGCTTCATCGTCGACCGCCAGAAGGAGTTCTTCGAGAAGGGCATCGAATTCATCCGGCCGCTCACCCTGATGGAGATCGCCCAGGACATCGGCGTCCACGAGTCGACCGTCGGGCGCGTCGTGGCCAACAAGTTCATGATGACCCCGCGGGGGGTCTTTCCCATGAAATACTTCTTCCACAAGTCGCTCCAGGGGAGCTACGGCGAGGACGTCTCCTCGCTCATGGTCAAGGACAAGATCCGCAAGCTCGTCGAGGGCGAGGACAGGGACCATCCCCTGAGCGACATCGAGATCGGCGAGCTGCTGGCCCGGGAGGATCTTCGCATCGCCAGGCGGACGGTGGCCAAGTACCGCAACCAGCTCGGCATCGAGCCCTCGCACATCCGCAAGAGAATATCCAGCATGGAGGATCAATCATGAACGTGCACTATACGGCGCGGCAGGCGGCGCTCACGCCCGAGATCCAGGCGTACTGCGAAAAACGGCTGGCCCGGCTGAAGGAGCTCATCGACGACATCCTCGATATCAACATCGTTCTGGCCGTCCAGAAGGGACGCAGCAAGGCCGAGATCCACGTCCAGGCCAAGGGCCGCGGCTTCGTCGTCGTCGAAGAGACCCTGGACATGATCGAGTCCCTGAACAAGGCCTTCGACACGCTGGAGGCGCGGGTCCGCAAGGAGCGGGCCAAGTGGCGCGAAAAGAGGAGGCGGGGCGGACGGGAGAGGAAAGCCCTGGCTCCCGTCGTCGAAGCCCCGGAGCCGGAGAGGCGGGTCGTCCGGGCGAATTATTTCTCCCTCAAGCCGATGTCGGTCGAGGAGGCGATCATCCAGCTCGATGTCCGGAACAAAGAGGTCTTCCTGTTCCGGCGCGAGGGCACCAAGGAGTGGGCCGCGGTCTACCGGCGCAAGGACGGGCACTACGGGCTCGTCGAGCCCGCGTGAGGGACGGGGAGGACCGATGAAGCTCTCCGCGCTCCTCGACGAAGGCCTGATCGTGCCGCGCCTGGAGGCCCGGGACCGGGCCGGGGTCCTCCGCGAGATGTCCGGCCGGCTGATCGCCCGGCACGGATCCGACATGGACGGCGAGCTCCTCGACAAGCTCCTGAGACGGGAGGATCTGGGCACCACGGCTATCGGCAAGGGGGTCGCCGTGCCCCATTGCCGGGCCAAAGGCCTCAAGTCGCCGGCCCTCCTGCTCGGGCTCTCGCCGGATGGCGTCGCTTTCGAGGCGGTCGACGGCAAGCCCTCCCACGTCTTCTTCCTCCTCGTCTCGCCCGAGGACAATCCCGGCGCGGGGCTGCACCTGCTGGCCGCGATCGCCGGGCTCGTCCGCAGGTCCAGGTCGCTCGCGTCGAAGCTGCTCAAGGCGTCCACGGCGGCCGACATCATCGCCGCCCTCCGGGCCGAGGAGGACAAGATCCATGCCTGAGGGCCCCGAGGCTAGGCCCGCGGAGGCCGCCGAACAGACGACGATCTCGGCCGGCTTCCTGAAGATCTTCGGCCTGGGCACCCTCATCCTGGGCGACAGCGGCATCGGCAAGAGCGAGAGCTCGCTCGAGCTCATCGCCCGGGGCCACCAGTTCATCGCCGACGATGTCGTCCAGATCCGGGTCGGGCCGAAGGGCGATCTCGCCGGCACGGCCCCGGCCCTGAGCCGCAACTTCATGGAGATCCGGGGCCTCGGCATCATCAACATCCGGGCCATCTTCGGACCGCGGTCGATCGCCCGGGGAGCCCGGGTGGACCTCGTCATCCGCCTGAAGAAGTGGCGGCGCGGCTACGAGGTCGACCGGCTCGGGCTCAAATCCGGGGACGACATGACCATCCTGGGGCGCAAGATCCCCCAGCTGGCCATCCCCGTCGCCCCGGGGCGGAACATCGCCACCCTGATCGAGGTCGCCTGCAAGGTCCACATGCTTCGCATGAAGGGCTACAGCGCGCCGGACGAGATCATCCGCCGGCTCGACCGCGTCCTGACCTGAGAGGTGCCATGAAATCCCCCGCCAAGGACACCCGCTTCCTCATCGTCACCGGCCTGTCGGGCTCCGGCAAGACGGTGGTCAGCCGGGCCCTCGAGGACTTCGGCTACTACTGCATGGACAACCTGCCGGCCAAGCTCATCGAGAACTTCGTCGACCTCTGGGTCCGGGGGAAGGTCGAGGTCGACCGGACGGCGCTCGTCATCGATATCCGGGAGCCGCGCTTCCTCACCGACTTCCCGGCCGTCTTCCGGGAGATCCGGAAGAAGATGCCCGTCCGGCTCGTCTTTCTGGAGGCCTCGGACGAGGCCCTGGCCAAGCGCTTCAACGAGACGCGGCGGCCCCACCCGATGGCCCCCCGCAAGCCCATCCTGGAGGGCGTCCGGCTCGAGCGGAAGCGGCTCAGCGGCATTCGCCAGATGGCCGACGAGGTCGTCGACACGTCGGGGCTCAACATCTACCAGCTCAAGGACGTCATCGCCGAGCGCGTCCTGCGGCGGAAGCGGCCGCGGACCCAGGTCGTGGTGACGAGCTTCGGCTACAAGCACGGCCTGCCCCTCGAATCCGACCTCGTCTTCGACACCCGGCTCCTGCCCAACCCGTTCTACGTCGACCGGCTGAGGAAGCGGACCGGCAAGTCGCCGAGCGTCCGCAAGTTCGTCCTGGAATCGCCGGGGACGCGGGCCTTCCTGCGCCGCCTCTTCGGCTACGTCGATTTCGTCCTGCCCCGCTTCGCCCGGGAGGGCAAGACGGCCGTGGCCATCGCCGTGGGATGCACCGGCGGCAAGCACCGGTCGGTCGTCGTCGCCGAGGAGCTCAAAGCCCACCTCAAGGGCGGGTCCGGCGTTGTCAGGATTTATCACCGGGACCTTTATAAATAGACGGCTTTATCATACAATACCGCCCGTATCGGGAGAGCAAACGACCCATGATCGGAGGCATCATCGTCTGCCACGGCCGCATGGCCGAGGAGCTGCTGAACGCCCTGACGATCATCCTCGGGGAGGCGCCCAACATCGAGGCCATCTCGATCGGCTGGTACGACGACGTCGAGGACTCGAAGAAGAAGATCAACCAGAGCCTCAAGAAGGTCGACCAGAAGAGCGGGGCCGTCATCTTCACCGACATGTTCGGCGGCACGCCGTCCAACCTCAGCTTCAGCTTCTTCAAGGAGGGCCACGTCGAGATCATCACCGGGGTGAACCTGCCGATGCTCATCAAGTTCGTCTCCCTCCAGCGCGCCAACAACCTCAAGGACGTGGCCAAGAAGGTCGTCGACCAGGGCAAGAAGAACATCCACCTGGTCAGCGCCCTGCTCAAGTCCCGGGCCAAATGACCCCCCCCATGCTCGACCGGACCGTGGCCATCCGCAACAAGCTGGGCCTGCACGCCCGGGCCGCGGTCAAGTTCGTCAACCTGGCCAACCGCTTCAGCGCTTCGGTCAAGATCGTCAAGGGCGGCGACGAGATCGACGGCAAGAGCATCCTCGGCATCCTGACCCTGGCGGCGACGCAGGGCACGTCGATCCGCCTCGTCACCGCGGGCAAGGACGAGGAGGCCGCCATGGCCGCCCTCGTCGAGCTGATCGCCAACCGCTTCGACGAGAAAGAGTGACCGGGATGGACATCATGCGCCTGCGCGGCATCGGGGTTTCGCCGGGTATCGCCATGGGCGAAGCCCTCCTGCCCAAGCGCGTCATCTTCACCTCGCGCAAGGAGATCATCGCCGACGACCAGGTGCCCGAGGAGCTCAAGCGCCTCCACCAGGCCCTCAACCGCACCCGGGACGACCTCGTCCGGGTCAAGGACAGCATCCGTGAGAAGATGGGCCCGGACAGCTCCCTCATCTTCGAGGCCCACCTGCTCATCCTCGAGGACCCGGCCCTCGTTGGCGGGCTCGAGAAGGTCATCCGGGAGGAGAAGGCCCGGTCCGAATGGGCCCTGTCCAAGGCCAACACGCGGTTCGAGCAGCTCTTCGAATCACTCACCGACGAGTACTTCCGGCAGAGGAAATCCGACGTTGCCGACGTCCTGAAGCGCGTCTACCGGAACCTCGAAGCGCGCCGGGAGAAGGAGAAGGCGCCGGATAAGCCGCACATCCTTGTCGCCCACGAGCTGCTTCCCTCCGAGGCCGCCCTCCGTCTGAGCAAGGCGCTGACCCTCGGCATCGCGCTGGATATGGGCGGGCAGACGTCGCACACGGCCATCCTGGCCCGGTCCCTGGGCATCCCGGCCGTCCTCGGCCTGAGGGACGTCACCCGGCAGGTCCGGGAGGGCGAGTTCATCATCGTCGACGGCACGGACGGGGAGGTCATCATCAACCCCCCGCCGGCCGTCCGTCGCGAGTTCCAGGCCAAGAAGGAGAAGTACGAGAACTACGGCCGGGAGCTCCAGAAGACGGCCAAGCTCAAATCGGAAACACTCGACCGCGTCCGGTTCATCCCTCAGGCCAACATCGAGCTGCCCGAGGAGGTCGGACCGGCCCTGGCCCTGGGGGCGGAAGGCGTCGGCCTGTTCCGCTCAGAGTTCATCTACCTCCGGCGGGAGTCTCTGCCGTCCGAGGAAGACCATTTCGAGATCTACGCCCGCCTGGCCCTGGGGGCGCAGCCCCATGCCGTCACCATCCGGACCCTCGACATCGGCGGCGAGAAGAGCCTGCCCCGGCTGAACATCGAGAAGGAGCCCAATCCCGCCCTCGGCCTGAGGGCCGTCCGGTTCTCCCTGCGGAACAAGGAGCTCTTCCGCATCCAGCTCCGGGCCATCCTCCGGGCCAGCGCCGGCAAGAACGTCCGCGTCCTCGTGCCCATGATCACCGAGATCGACGAGGTCCTCGAGGTCAAGGACATCTTCGAGGACATCAAGCGGGAGCTCCGGGGGAAAGGCGTGGCGTTCGACGAGAAGGTCCCGCTCGGCATCATGATCGAGGTGCCCGCGGCCGCGGCCCTGGCCGATATCATGCTCAAGGAAGTCGACTACGTCAGCATCGGGACGAACGACCTCATCCAATATGACCTGGCCGTCGACCGGGCCAACGAATTCGTGAGCTACCTCTACAAGCCGTTCCACCCCGCCGTCCTCCGCCTCATCCGGTCGGTCATCCGGGCCGCGAACAAGGCCGAGAAGGACGTCATCGTCTGCGGCGAGATGGCCGCCGACACGCCCTCGGCCATCGTCCTGATGGGCTTCGGCCTGCGGACCTTCAGCATGAATCCCATCTTCATCCCGCGGGTCAAGAAGGCCCTGCGGTCGATCGATTGCCGGACGGCCGAGAAGATCGCCGAGGAGATCCTGAAGCTGCGGAGCGCCCAGGACATCGAGGAATACGTCACCGAGGAGATCCTGCTCCGCCACCC
>Ga0105106_10001223_pt1 | contig 18408 bp, 13 predicted proteins | sample PPLLaktember2015_5_FD_79109 | JGI IMG/M metagenome (GOLD analysis project Ga0105106, IMG submission 79109) | Freshwater sediment microbial communities from Prairie Pothole Lake near Jamestown, North Dakota, USA - PPLs Lake P8 Core (1) Depth... | ecosystem: Environmental > Aquatic > Freshwater >...
AATTTCCGCAGGCATGGTTTTTCTCTTCTCCTTCTCACGTGGCTGTGGTCGGAGAAAGATACCATGCCTTTCGCTTTCAGGCTACCCGGCCTGACTTTTCGCTACCTTGCGCTGTAATACTAGAGGCTATCTCAAAAATAGGGAATTATTGGGGTGTGTGCGGCGGCTGCGCCGCCGCACACACCCCATTTAACCATTTTTGAGATGACTTCTAGCTACCCTTTTAGCGGGCGAGCCACCGTGTGTATTGCTCGCTTTGGACAGGCGAACACCAAACATAATAATCTAGTATTGTCATTACCCTCCCACAGAAAGAGAGTACAATAGGCTGGATTTATCCAAAATAGAACCTTTATAATTACAATTGTAGTTAGATTGGTCCACGACCCCTTTCCTCCCCCAGAACAGGAGCGTCGGTGGCAGCACTCACGACTCGGCAGCGGGATATTTTGAGAATTTTGCTTGAGGCGAGCGCACCGCTCGGCGCAGCAGAAATTGCCACGAGGCTATCTCTCTCGGCGCGCCAGGTCACTTACAGCCTGATGGGGGTAAAATCCTGGCTGGCCTATCGAGACATCACCTTAAAGATCACCCCTGGCGTGGGCATCTCCCTGGAATGCTCCAGCAAACAAGCGCACACCTTGCAACAAGAAGTCGCCTCCAAGTCCCGCTTACAACTGATCCTGACTCCCGGACAGCGGCAACAACAACTTGCGCTGCTCTTGCTTTCGCGCAGCGGCGACCCGATGCTGGTGCAGTACCTGCAGCACCTGCTACAGGTAGCCCGCGCCACAGTGCTCAAAGACCTGGACGAAGTCAGCCACTGGCTGGAGGATTGGCGCATCCAACTGATCCGCAAGCCCAATTTCGGGGTGATGGTGACCGGCAACGAGTTGATTCTGCAGCAGGCGCTGGCCGCCCTGTTGTGGGCCGAAACCCCTTTCGAAGACCCACTGGTCGAGATGACTTACGCAGACGGCCCGGTGTTCGCCCTTAAAGCCGACACGGAGCTGCTGCCTATCGTAGCGCAGGCGAACCAGATCCTCGGACGCCTGAACACGCAGCGTGTCTTGGGGCAGGTAGCCTACGCGGAGGAACAGTTGGGTGGCCGCTTCACGGACGACGCGGTGCTGCACCTATCCCTGGCACTGGCGATCCTGGCAGAGCGGGTGCATTCCGGCCGGCACCTGGAAGTCGACGATGAAACGATCGGCGAAACCACACTTGCCTGGCTGCAGGCTTTACCGGTGTGGGAGGTATCGCGCACGATCGCCCGGCGATTGGGCTGGAGCCATGATTGCCCCTGGCAGGACGCCGATCTCGCCGGGATTGCTATGCACATCCTGGCTGCGCCTCATAGCGAAATCTGGCCCGGAAACCTGGACCGCGAGCAGCGGGAATCGATCTTGATCAACCAGCTGGTCGAGCATATTTCCCGGGCTTACGATCAGCCAGGCCTGGCCAACGACCTCACGCTGCGCGACGGATTAGTCAACCACGTCATCCCGGCCTGCCTGCGGCAGCGCTTCCACCTGTGGTATCCCAGCCAACTGAACAGCGCAAACCTGCCCGAACAGTACGAGTTCGAATACAGGGTGGCTTCCGATCTGGCGCGCCATGTCAAGGAGCAAACCCAACTCGATCTACCGGCGAGCGAGGTGAACAACCTGGCCATGCTGTTGCGCGCCGCAGCAATCCGCAACCGCCGCTTGCAATCCAGACGGGTTACGGTGATCTGCCCGAGTGGTATGGCTACAGCCCAGCTGCTGGTGGCGCGCCTGGAGGCGCGCTTCCCGCACCTGGGGAGATTCAACGTTATCTCACTGCGCGAGCTGAACCAGGCTACCGTCGCTAACACGGATCTAATCCTCACCACGGTTCCCCTACCTCAGCACCTGACCGAGAATGTCACCGTCATCCAGGTGCACCCCTTATTGATGCCTCAGGATATCGATGCCATCACCCTATTCTTGCTTTGAGCGTTTCACCAGGAGAGGACAAATATCCATGCCCGAGAGAAAATCCAATAGTTGGGTGGCTTTTTAGCCAGGCGGAGTAAACTATGAAGCAACTAGACGTCATCATCCAAAACCCCACCGGGCTGCACGCCCGACCGGCGAAAACCTTCGTCAATATCGCCAAACAATTCAAGGCTGATATCCGCGTCCAGCACGGCGAAAAAAAGGCCAACGCCAAGAGCCTGATCTCCATGCTGACCCTGGGCGCGGAGAGGGGCAGCCAGATTCGCATTCTGGTGGATGGCGAAGACGAAGAAGCCGCCCTGGCTGAGATTGAGGCGGCAATCGCCTCCGGTCTGGGAGAAGGCGAGCTGATCGAAGAAAGCGCTCCCAAACCAGCCGCCGAGGTCCCGCTGCCCGCCAGCCAGCCCCCGGTGCAATCCGTCGCTTCCGTCCCGCAGGCTAACCTGGTCAAGGGCATCCCTGCCGCGCCAGGCATCGCCATTGGATCCACCTTCCAGCTCAAGCGCTCTGAAATTTTGGTACTGGAGAAAGACTGCGACAACCCCGAAAAAGAAGAGCAGCGTCTGAAGGAAGCCATTGAAAAGGCGCGCGGCCAGCTCACCTTGCTGCACAAACAGCTCCTGACCAGCAACGCTGCCAGCGAAGCTGCCATCTTCGAAGTGCACCTGGAGTTACTGGATGACACTGAGCTGTTAGAAATGGTGCTGGCCAAAATCCAAAAGAAACAGAGCGCCGCTCAGGCCTGGCAAACCACCATTGAGTTGCGGGCGGAGGCCATCGCGGCCCTGAAGGACCCGCTGCTTTCAGCCCGAGCGGCTGACCTGCACGACGTAGGCTACCGGGTGCTGCGCAATTTGATGGGGATCGACGAACAGGGTTACGTCTTGCCGGATCACCCGGTGATCGTAATCGCCCGAGATCTATCGCCCTCCGACACGGCCTCGCTGGACCGCAAACGCGTGCTGGGATTCTGCACCGCGGCGGGCGGACCCACCTCACACACTGCCATCATTGCCCGCGCCCTCAGCCTGCCGGCGATGGTCAGCGCAGGCGCAGGTGTGTTGGAACTGGCGAATGGCACATCGGTCATTTTGAACGGTGTGGATGGCACGCTGGCGATCGATCCATCCCCAGAAACCATCCAGCAAGCCCAGGAGGTCGGGGAGCGCTGGCAATCTCTGCGCAATGAAGCCGAGAGAAAAGCAGGCGAGCCTGCTCTGACACAGGATGGGCACCGCGTGGAGGTGGTGGCGAATATTGGCGGACTGGAAGATGCGCGCAAGGCGGTTAAGATGGGCGCCGAAGGCGTGGGTCTGCTGCGCACCGAGTTTCTTTTCCTGGACCGAGTGGATGCGCCTTCCGAGCGCGAGCAATTCGAAGTGTACCGCGATATCGCCCAGGCAATGCAGGGCTTGCCGGTCATCGTGCGCACGATGGATATTGGCGGCGACAAACCCCTGCCTTATGTGGAAATGCCGCACGAAGACAACCCCTTCCTGGGCGAGCGCGGCATCCGCCTGTGCCTGGCGCGCCCCGAGCTTTTCCGCGAGCAGCTGCGCGGCATCCTGCGCGCCGCCTCCTATGGAGCCCTGCGCATCATGTTCCCTATGGTTGCAGATCTGTCGGAATGGCAGGCGGCGCGGGCGCTGGTGGAAGAAATCCGCGCCGAATTAAATGCCCCCAAAGTTGAAATGGGCATCATGATCGAAGTGCCCTCCGCCGCGCTGATGGCAGATGTCTTCGCCCGCGAGGTCGATTTCTTCTCGATCGGCACGAATGACCTGACCCAATACACCCTGGCGATGGACCGCATGCACCCCTCCCTGGCGGGCAAATCCGACGGGCTGCACCCGGCAGTGCTGCGCCTGATCGCTGCCACGGTAGAAGCTGCACACAAAGCCGGCAAGTGGGTGGGAATCTGCGGCGAGCTGGGCGCGGACCCCCAAGCAGTGCCAGTCCTGGTGGGGCTAGGCGTGGATGAGCTCAGTGTGAGCGTGCCCGCCATCCCTACGGTGAAGGCGCAAGTCCGCACCTTGAATTTAACCGCCTCGCAGACTCTGGCAAAGCTCGTGCTGGGCTGCGCTACTGCTCCGGAGGTGAGGGAAATGGTGCGCTCTGCCGGCGGAATTTTGCAAAGGTAATTCCGGAAAGGAAGATTGAATGATGAGCAAAAAATATAATCTCTACCGCGCAGCCAACTACCGGCTGCCCCAGAAGGCGTGGGCCTGGAATTTATATGGAGCCGGCATGGAAAATTTCGGGCGCAACGGGCAACCCGAGCAGCTGCCCATCCCCGACCCCAGCGATGACCAGCTTCTGGTGCGCATCGACTCCGTGGGTATGTGCTTCTCCGATATCAAGATCATGAAACAGGGCGGCAGCCACCCCAAGCTTTACAATCGCGACCTGTCCGTCGAGCCGGCGCGCCTGGGACACGAGGTCTCCCTGACTATCATCAAAGTGGGGAAAAATTTGCAGAACCGCTACTCCCCAGGGCAGCGTCTGGCAGTCCAGCCCGATATTTACCAGAACGGCAAGAGCACAGCTTATGGCTACACCATCCCGGGAGGGTTGATCCAATACCAGCTGATTGGCCCCGAGGTGCTGGAAACGGACGAAGGCGCCTGCCTGCTGCCCTTGAAGGATGAGATGGGGTACGCCGAATCGTCCCTGCTCGAGCCCTGGGGCTGTGTGGTGGCAGCCTATACCCAGCGCCGGCGCCTGGAGCCCAAGCCAGGCGGGACCCTGTGGATTGTGGGCCGCCCGGGCGATACGCTCCAGTACCAGTTTTCCCGCGGGTTAAGCTCGCCCGCCAGGATCGTACTGACTGACGCTCCCGAAGGAGTGCGAGCTCTGGCGGAAGCTGCCGGCGCGCAGGTAATCCGGCGCGATGGGCTCGCCCCCTCCCAATACGCTGACCTTTCCAATGAAGTGACTGGCGGGCAAGGCTTCGATGACATCGTGGTGCTGGACCCGCGCTCGGCAAGAACCGTGGGCGAGATCGCCCGGCACATCGCCCGCCGCGGCACCCTGAATCTGGTTGGCGAAACCGAACTGGATGGGATGGTAGACACCGACCTGGGGCGGCTGCACTACGATTACATCGCCTTACTGGGCAATCGCGGGCCTGATATCGCCGCATCCTACGGTGAGGCGCGCAACCGCTGCGAGCTGCGCCCGGGTGGGAGCGCCTTGTTCGTGGGCGCCGGTGGTCCGATGGGACAGATGCACGTGCAGCGCGCCATCGAACTGCCCAATGGGCCCAGGTTGGTGATCGCTACCGAGGTATCGGACGAGCGCCTGCAAACCCTGCGGGAGAGCTTTGCCCCATTGGCAGAAAAGCACGGGCGTACGCTGCACCTGTTCAACCCTGCCAACGCGCAGCAGTCGCTGCACGACTTTGTCATGCAGCTCACAGAGAATCAGGGCGTCGATGACGTGGTGGTGAGCGTGCCGCTGGGCCCGTTGATGTCCGAATCGGCTACTATGATGAAGCCGGACGGCATGTTGGTGCTGTTTGCCGGAGTGCCCACCGGTACACTGGGACCCCTCGACCTGAGCAAGGTCTACCTGCACAACGCCCAATACACCGGCACCTCCGGACTCACCATCAACGACCAGGCTTCGGTCATGGAGCGCGCTCTGGAAGGGGCGCTCTCACCGGGACGCTCGGTGGCGGCGGTCGGCGGGCTGGAGACCGCCCGTGAGGCGCTGGCGGCGGTCATGGATGGGCGCTATCCCGGAAAGATCGTAGTCTTCCCTCAGATCCACGACCTGCCACTGATGAGCGTCAGTGAGCTCAAGGAGAAATATCCCGAAATAGCCGCTAAACTGGGCGAGGGCGACATGTGGACCCCGGAAGCGGAAGTAGCGCTGATCGAAAAGCTGTGGGAGCCGCCCACCAGCTAGAATTGGGGTAAATTGGGGTGTGTGCGGCGGCAAAAACGCCGCTCGCACCCCAAAAGATTCCTTTCTGGGAGAAGCGAGCATGATCTACACGGTTACCCTAAATCCGGCAGTGGACCGCGAGCTGAGCGTCCCTGCCATTGAGTTCAACAGTGTGCTGCGCGCCACCGACTGCCGGGTGGATTACGGCGGCAAAGGCTTCAACGTTTCCCGCTTGCTGAAGTCGTTGGGCGCCTCCAGCGTGGCAGTGGGGTTTGCCGGCGGGCGCAGCGGCGAGCTGCTGCGCGACGGCCTCAATACCCTGGGGATTGAGGTGGATTTCGTCTGGATCGGCGGGGAGACGCGCACCAACGTCAGCATCGTCAGCACCGAACAGAAACGCTATGTCAAAGCCAACGAGCCCGGGCCGGTCATCTCAGCCGCAGAGCAGCAGGCGCTGCTTGAAAAGATCCGCTCGCTGGCAAAAAAGGACGACTGGTGGGTGCTGGCAGGCAGCCTGCCGCCCGGCGTGCCCGACACGATTTACGCCGACATTATTACCAGCGTGCAGGGGCGCGGCGCAAAAGTCATCCTGGATACCAGCGAAAATGCCCTGCTGCACGGCTGCAAGGCCGCTCCTTTCCTGGTCAAGCCCAACGCCTACGAGGCCAACAAGCTGACCGGTATGCCGGTGGAGGGCATCGACCAGATTGCCGCCGCAGCGCAAGCCATCCGGGATATGGGCCCGGGCAGCGTGGTCGTCTCGCTGGGCAAAGACGGCGCCATGCTGGTGGAAGAAGGCCGCGCCTGGGTGGCTAAAAGCCCCAAGATCCAGGAACGCAACCCGATCGGCGCCGGCGATTCGATGGTGGGCGGGGTCGTTTGGGGCCTGCAGGCGGGGCTACCCTTATCGGAGGCGCTGCGATGGGGAGTTGCCTGCGGGGCTGCCACCGCCAGCCTGAGCGGCACCGCCGTGGCGACCAAAGAACTGGCTGAAACGCTGCTCGAACAGGTGCAGATCAAGAGCCTTCCGTAACCTCATTAGGAGAATTAGGTCAAACCTGTCAAATTTCACCTTGACGATTCACCTCCAGGGTGATAAGATGCCCCACTAATGAACGCAATCCTCCTGCCTCGCTCTCGTCGTTGCACCCCAGTCGCCCACCGGGTAGGCCGGGTGTTTGTGCGTTCCTAGGCAGCGTCAATTTAGCCATAGCCAGTCACAGCCCTCCGACCCCGGAGGGCTGTTTTGTTTTACCTGGAACTGCCTTTATCCATTCGAATCTTGTATCATAAGGAGAACATCATGATCAAACCACCCATCAAAAAAATCGTATTGGCTTACTCCGGCGGCCTGGACACCTCGGTGATCGTGCCCTGGCTGAGGGAGAACTATGGCTGCGAGGTGGTGTGCTTCACCGCCGATATCGGGCAAGCCGATGAGCTGGACGGCCTGGAAGCCAAGGCGCTGGCGAGCGGGGCCAGCCAGCTCATCATCCACGATATGCAGGAGGAGTTCGCCGCCGATTACATCTTCCCGGTGCTGCGCGCCGGGGCGGTCTACGAGCGCAAGTATCTGCTAGGCACCTCCATGGCGCGCCCGTTGATCGCCAAGCACCAGGTGGAGGTGGCGCACGAAGTGGGCGCCGACGCCGTGGCGCACGGCGCCACAGGCAAAGGCAACGACCAGGTGCGCTTTGAGCTGACCTTCACCGCCCTGGACCCGCGCCTGCGGGTCATCGCCCCCTGGCGCGAATGGGATATCCGCTCGCGGGAGGACGCCATTAAGTACGCCAAGGCCCACAATGTGCCCGTCACCGCTACCGAGAAATCGATCTACAGCCGCGACCGCAACCTGATGCACCTCTCCCACGAGGGCGGCCCGCTGGAGGATCCCTGGCTGGAGCCGGATGAGGCCATGTTCCAGATCAGCGTCTCGCCGGAAAACGCCCCCGAGCAGGCTGAAACCGTGACCCTGACCTTCGATTCGGGCACGCCGGTGGCGGTCAACGGAGAACGGCTCTCGCCTGCCAAGATCGTGGCGCTGCTCAACGCCCTGGGCGGCAGGCACGGCATCGGGCGCGTGGACCTGGTGGAAGGCCGCCTGGTGGGTATGAAATCGCACGGCGTGTACGAGACGCCGGGCGGCGCCATCCTGCTGGCAGCCCACCGCGAGCTGGAAGCGCTGGTGTTGGATAAGGAGACCATGCAGTTCAAAGACCTGGTGGCGCTGAAATATGCTGAGCTTGTTTACAACGGTATGTGGTTCACCCCGCTGCGCGAAGCCCTGGATGCCTTCGTGGACAGCACCCAGGGGCCCGTCACCGGGGAGGTGCGCCTGAAGCTGTACAAGGGCAACATCATCCCTGCCGGGCGCACGAGTCCCTTCAGTTTGTACCGGGAGGATTTCGCCACCTTTGGGCAGGAAGACGTGTACGACCAATCGGATGCCGAGGGTTTCATCCACCTGTACGGGCTGCCGCTCAAGGTGCGGGCGCTCAATGGGCTGCCGGTCTCCGGCTTGAACATGCCCAAGCCCAACTACTCGCGTTTCAAGCGCGACTGAGCGCAAATGAGAAGCCATGGGACACGGATAGGACGGATGGGTCGGATCGTCACGGAAAGGGTATTAAGAAAAACGGTTTGGATCCGTTTCATCCGCCTTGATCCGTGTACGGTTTCTTGTCCTGCATTGGCAAGAATGAAAGGAGACAACCTATGACCCTTTGGGGAGGCAGGTTTTCCGGCAAGCTGGACCCGGCAGCCTGGGCGCTGAACGCCTCGATCGGTTTCGACCAGCGTATGGCGCAGCAGGATGTGCGCGGCAGCCTGGCATGGGCACGCGCCCTGGAGCGTGCGGGCTTGCTGAGCGCCGAGGAGAACGTGCAGATCAGCGCCGGGCTGCAAGCCGTGGCAAGCGAGTTCGAGCAAGGCAGCTTCCAAATCCAGGAGAGCGACGAAGATATCCACACCGCGGTGGAGCGCCGCCTGGGAGAGCTGATCGGCCAGCTGGCGGGCAAGCTGCACACCGGTCGCAGCCGCAATGACCAGGTGGCGACCGATTTCCGCATGTGGCTGCTCGATCACGTGCCTGCGCTGGACGGGGCGCTACGGTCGCTCCAAGAATCTTTAATTCAGCGCGCCGAGAGTGATATCGACGTGCTGATGCCCGGCTACACCCACCTGCAGCGCGCCCAGCCGGTGCTGCTCAGCCATTGGTGGCTGGCCCATTTCTGGCCTTTGCAGCGCGACCGCCAGCGTCTAAAAGAGCTGGCGCTGCGCACCTCCAGCCTGCCACTGGGAGCGGGGGCGTTGGCTGGCGCGCCCTTCGCCATAGACCGCCAGGCCCTGGCGCAGGACCTGGGCTTTCATTCCCCCGCCCCCAACAGCATCGACGCGGTGTCCGACCGCGATTTTGCCGCCGAGTTTTTGTTCTGCGCCGCGCTGGCGGGCACGCACCTCAGCCGTCTGGCGGAGGCGCTGGTCCTGTTCTGCAGCGCCGAGTTCGGCTTCTTCGCGCTATCGGATGCTTACGCCACCGGCTCCAGCCTGATGCCGCAGAAGAAAAATCCCGACCTGTTCGAGCTGGCGCGCGGCCGGACTGGCGCGCTGCTGGGCGATCTCATCAACCTGCTGGCGACCCTCAAAGGGCTGCCTTCGGCGTATGACAAAGACCTGCAGGAAGACAAGCCGGCGGTTTTCCACGCCTACGACACCCTGGCGGCGCTCCTGCCGGTGATGGCGAACGCCCTGCAGAGCCTGGGCGTGCGCGCCGAGCGCATGCGCGCAGCCATCGATCCAGGCATGCTGGCGACCGACCTGGCGGATTACCTGGTGGCGAAGGGGATACCCTTCCGTCAGGCGCACGCCCTGGCGGGCCAGGCGGTATCGCTGGCAAGCGACCGGGGCATGGCTCTGGACCAGATGCCCCTGGAAATGTACCAATCGCTGAGCGCGGTCTTTGGGCAGGATGTGTACGCCGTTTTCGACCCGCGCCAGAGCATCTCTCGCCGCAGCGCGCTGGGCGGCACGGCGCCTGTGGCAGTCGCCGCTCAGCTGGCGCAAGCAAGAGCATTATTCGCTGAATGAGAAACCATTAACCACCAAGAAACAAAGGCACCAAGGAGATATTTAATGTCTATCGTTACCTGTCCCGAATGCGCAGCCGAATTTGAGCTGGAAGCCGGCGTGGAAGCTGGCGAGATCATCGTATGCCCGGACTGCGGCGTCGATCTGGAAGTCACGTCGCTGCAGCCGGCTTCCGTCGAGCTGGCGCCCATGGAAGAAGAAGACTGGGGAGAATAACGCATGCACACCCGCTTACGAATCGGGGTGCTGTACTCGCGCGTGCGCATCGAAGAGAAGTGGATTTTTGCCGCCATGGAACGCCGCGGCCTGGATTACGAGCGCCTGGATGACCGGCGCGTATTCTTCGACCTGGACGACCCTTCCCCCTGGCAGCAGTACGACGCCGTCCTGGAGCGCAGCATCAGCTATAACAGCGGTCTTTATGCGCTGCGTATCCTGAACGCCTGGGGGATTCCCACCATCAACACCGTGGCGGTGGCAGAGGCCTGCGGCGATAAGCTCACCACCAGCGCGGCGCTTAACAAAGCCGGCGTGCCCCAGCCGCGCAACCTGGTGGCTTTCACGCCCGAATCGGCCCTGGAAGCTATCGAGATCCTGGGCTATCCGGTGGTGCTCAAGCCGGTGGTCGGCTCGTGGGGCCGACTGCTGGCAAAAATCAACGACCGTGACGCCGCGGAAGCGCTCCTGGAGCATAAGGCTGTGCTGGGCTCGGTGCAGCACTCCGTGTTTTACATCCAGGAATATATCCACAAGCCAGACCGCGATATCCGCGCTTTTGTGGTGGGCGATAACACCGTAACCGCCATCTACCGCAGGTCGCCCCATTGGATCACTAACACGGCGCGCGGCGGCGAGGGCGACCCGTGCCCCATCACCGCTGAGCTGGAGGACATCTGCTCGCGGGCAGCCCAGGCGGTGGGCGGAGGAGTGCTGGCAGTGGATGTCATCGAGCACCCCGAGCGCGGCCTGCTGGTCAACGAGATCAATCACAACATGGAATTCCACACCACCCAGCCTGTCAGCGGCGTGGATATCGGCGACCTGATCGTGGAATATGTGAGCGAGGTAGCCCGCGGCAGGGTGCGTGCGCCTCAGGTAAAGGAGGGGGCATGATCCAGGCGACCATCGTAGGCGGCTCCGGTTACACCGGCGGCGAGCTGCTGCGCCTGCTGCTTGCTCACCCGCAGGTGGAAGTGGTGCAGGTCACCTCACGCCGCCACCTGGGCGAGTATGTGTACCAGGTGCACCCCAACCTGCGCAAGCAAACCGCGCTGAAATTCAGCGACCCCGACCAGCTCGGCGCCTGCGACGCGCTCTTCCTGGCGCTGCCGCACGGACAGGCGCAGCATAAAATCGATCACTACGCCAGCCTGGCGGAACACATCATCGATCTCTCCGCCGATTTCCGCCTGCGCAGCTCGCAAGCCTACCAGCAGTGGTACGGCGCCCTCCATGCTGCACCCGAGTGGCTGGGGCGCTTTGTTTACGGGCTGCCCGAGCTGCACCGGGAGCAGCTGCGCACGGCGCGCTATGCCAGCGGGGTGGGCTGCAACGCCGCCGCCAGTATCCTGGCCCTGCTGCCGCTGGCACAGGCGGGCCTGCTGGAAAAAGACGCCCCGCTGATCGTCGAAATCAAGGTGGGCTCGTCGGAGGGCGGAGCGGAGGGCAACCCCGGCTCGCACCACCCCGAGCGCAGCGGCGTGATCCGCACCTTTTCGCCTTTCGGGCACCGCCACACCGCCGAGGTGGTGCAGGAATTGGAGCTTTCCAACGTTTCCCTGACCATGACCTCCGTAGACCTGGTACGCGGCGCGCTGGCAAGCGCCCACGCTACCGCGCCGGCTGGCACAACGCAAAAAGACCTGTGGAAGGCCTACCGCGCTGCCGCAGCGCAAAACCCGTTCCTGCGCGTGGTCAAAGAGCAGCGCGGTATTTACCGCGTGCCCGAGCCCAAGGTGCTGGCTGGCTCCAACTACGCAGACCTGGGCTTCGACCTGGATGAGCGAAACCAGCATGTGGTTGCCTTGTGCGCTATCGATAATCTGATGAAAGGCGCATCCGGGTCTGCAGTGCAGTGTATGAACCTGATGCTGGGTTTCGACGAAATGGCTGGGCTGGGCTTCCCGGGCCTGCACCCGATTTAAAAACGGACACGGATTTTCACGGAAAACAACGGATGGTTAAAGGATGGAAAGACTTGCCTTCATTTTCTATCCCTGTTATCCGTGTGCTAATGCTAAAGGAAGCGAAATGGTAAATCAATTATCTGATCATCGTTCGCTGGTGGTGGTCAAGCTGGGAGGGGCGGAGGGCGTGGATTTCACTGCTATCTGCAAAGATATCGCCGCGCTGCTGGCGCAGGGCTGCCGCCTGGTACTGGTGCATGGCGGGTCAGCACAGGCCAATCTGCTGGGTGAAGCCCTGGGCCACCCGCCGCGCTTTATCACCTCCCCTTCGGGCTTCACCTCGCGCTACACCGACCGGCGCACGTTGGAAATTTTCACTATGGCGGTCAACGGCAAAGTCAACAGCCTGCTGGTGGAGCAATTGCAGACCCTGGGGGTCAACGCCCTGGGTTTGAGCGGTATCGATGGGCGCCTGCTGGTAGCCACGCGCAAAGACGCCGTCCAGAGCGTTGAAAACGGCAGGCGCAAGATCTTGCGCGATGATTTCACCGGAAAAATTGAGCGCGTCAACGCCCCGCTGCTGCGCAGTCTATTGGAGGCAGGCTACACCCCGGTGATTGCGCCTCTGGCGATCAGCCCAGCGGGCCAGGCGCTCAATGTGGACGCCGACCGGGCCGCGGCCATGCTGGCGGCTGCTTTACAGGCTGAAATTCTGGTGCTGCTCACTGCGGCGCCTGGCTTGATGCGCGCCTTCCCCGATGAAAGCACCCTGCTCCTCAATCTCAGCCCAGCGCAGTTGGAATCGGCCCTGCAATACGCCCAGGGACGCATGAAAAAAAAGGTGCTGGGCGTGCAAGAGGCCCTGGCGGGCGGAGTGAGGCGCGCCATCATCGCCGATGGGCGCGTGGACGCCCCGCTCACCCTCGCCCTGGCAGGCGGCGGCACGCATATTGGGTGATAGCATGGTAAACCGAGTGAAATCTTTATGAGTGACATTCAAGCTCTCGAAACACAGCACACCTCCGGTGTGTACGCCAAGCGCGAGATCACCATCGTGCGCGGGCAAGGCGCCCTGCTCTACGATGAGCAAGGGCGGGAATACATCGACTGCGTGGGCGGGCAAGGCGTCGCCAACCTGGGTCACGCTCACCCGGCAGTTGTCGCAGCGATCTGCGCCCAGGCGCGCACACTGATCACCTGCCCGGAAATGTTCTATAACGACCAGCGCGCTGCCCTGCAAGCGCGCCTGGCGGGTATCAGCGGGATGCGGCGCGTCTTCTTGTGCAATTCGGGCGCTGAAGCGCTGGAAGCCGCCATCAAGTTCGCCCGCGCCGCCACCGGGCGCAGCGAGATCGTGGCAACCATGCGCGGCTTCCACGGGCGCACCCTGGGAGCGCTATCTGCCACCTGGAACAAAAAATACCGCGAGCCTTTCCTGCCGCTGGTGCCAGGTTTCAGCCATGTGCCTTACAACGATACGGAAAAGCTGGAAGCGGCCCTGTCTGCCAGGCCGGCGGCGTTGATCCTGGAAGTAGTGCAGGGCGAGGGCGGCGTCTACCCTGCAGCGCCGGAATTCTTGCAGGCGGCCCAGGGCTTGTGCCAGCAGCATGGGGCGCTCTTGATTATCGACGAGGTACAAACCGGCTTTGGGCGCACCGGCAAGATGTTCGCCTACCAGCATTACGCAGTGCAGCCCGACCTGCTGTGCGTGGCAAAATCGATCGCGGGTGGAATCCCCATGGGGGCCGTGTTGATCGGCGAGCGCGTGGGCGAGCTGCCCACCGGCAGCCATGGCACTACCTTTGGCGGCAATCCGCTGGCGTGCGCCGCCTCGCTGGCGGCGCTGGAGGCCCTGGAGAGCGAAAATCTTCCCGAACGCGCTGCGGCTACCGGCGCTTACCTGCTCGAGCGGCTGAGCCAAATCCAATCGCCGCTGGTGCGTGAGGTGCGCGGTCTGGGCTTGATGATCGGGATCGAGATCAAGCAAAAAGTGGCTCCCTACCTGCAGGCGCTGATGGAGCGCGGCGTGCTGGCGCTGCCTGCCGGGCTGACGGTAATCCGCTTGCTGCCGCCCCTGGTGATCACCCGCCCGCAGGTCGATCGCGTGGCGCAGGCTTTGCAAGAGGTGCTGTCGCAGTGAGCGCCATCCCTGAGACACTCTCCGGTCTGCTGCGCCATTACAGCCCCAGCGGACAGGAGCGCGGCGCGGTAGAGTACCTGGTAAGCCGCATGCAGACCCTGGGCTATGGGCGCGCTTTCAGCGACGCGGCTGGCAATGCGGTTGGCATCCTGGGCGCCGGGGAGCGCCAGATGGTGCTGCTGGGGCACATCGACACGGTGCCGGGCGAGATCCCGCTGCGGCTGGAGGCTGGAGAGCGCCTGTACGGGCGCGGCGCGGTGGATGCAAAGGGCCCGCTGGCAGCTTTTGTGGATGCCGCCGCCCAAGCAGGCCCGCAGGTTGGCTGGGAAATCGTGGTGATCGGGGCGGTGGGCGAGGAGAGCGAATCGGAAGGGGCGCGCTTTGTAGCCAGCCGCTACCATCCAGATTTTGCCATCATCGGCGAACCCAGCCGCTGGGAGCGCATCACCCTGGGCTATAAGGGCAGCGCCTGGGCCGAGATCAACACACGCCGGCCCCTGGCACACAGCGCCGGGCAGCAAGAATCCGCAAGCGAGGCGGCCTTCGCTACCTGGAGCCGCCTGGTTGCCTGGGCGGAAGAGTTCAACGCCGGGCGCTCGCGCGCCTTCGACCAGTTGCTGCTCAGCCTGCGCGGCCTGGCCTCGGGCGACGATGGCTTCGAGGAGTGGGCGTCATTGCGCTTGGGCGCTCGCCTGCCCGCCGACCTGGACCCCCCGTCCTGGTACACCCGGCTGGCGCAGCTGGCAGGCCAAGAACAGGTGCAGCCGCGGGGATATGCCGTGCCCGCTTACCGGGCGGAGAAGAACACACATCTGGTGCGCCTGCTGCTGGCGGGCATCCGCGCCGCTGGCGGGCAGCCGGGCTTTGTAGTCAAGACCGGCACCGCTGACCTGAACATCGTTGCCCCTGCCTGGGGCTGCCCGGCGGTGGCTTACGGCCCGGGCGATTCCATCCTGGATCACACCCCGGAGGAGCACATCGAATTGGAAGAGTATCGCCGCGCCGTACAGGTACTCACCCACGTCCTCACCCACCTGCCGGATTGATCCATGCAGCGCCTATTTGTCATCCTAAACCCATATCACCACAAAGTTGTCATGAAATACTTGCACCACAAAGGATGAAAATATAACCACCAAGGCCCCAAGACACCAAGAGAAACAAAGACATTATTTATAGAACAGGGCACAAAGGGAGAGAGCAATAAAAATCGCTCCCGCTGCCTCGCTGAATCGCCGATTCGCTCTTTTGCTTTGTTGTATACTATATCCCATGCCGGAGCATTGTATCGTCCACCGCCTGGGGCTGATGGAGTACCCGCGCGCCATGCAGTTGCAGAACAGCCTGGCGGACGAGATCGCCGCAGGGAGGCGCCCGCCCAGCCTGCTCCTGCTGGAGCATCCCCACACCTACACCTTCGGGCGGCGCGGTCATGCCGAAAACCTGCTGTGGAGCGCTCAGGAGCTGGAACAACGCAACGCAGCCGTGCACTGGGTAGACCGCGGCGGCGACGTGACTTACCACGGTCCGGGGCAGCTGGTGGGTTATCCGCTGCTGCCGCTGGGCACCCCGGCGCCGGTTGACCCGCCAGCCGGGGGTACGCGCCTACCACAAGCCGATTACGTCGGTTATGTGCGCCGGCTGGAAAAAGCCCTGATTCATGCCCTGGAAAACCTGGGAGTAAGCACCCACACCATCCCCGGCATGACCGGCGTGTGGGCGCCGCGGCCGGCTGGCAGGAGCGCTGCCAAGATCGCCGCTATCGGCGTGAAGGTGGACGCGCGTGGGGTCACCCACCACGGATTCGCCCTCAACGTCGACCCAGATATGAGCTACTGGCAGGGCATCGTCGCCTGCGGGCTGGCGGGTTACGAGGTCGCCAGCCTGGCGGAACTGCTGCCCCTCCCACTGGATATGGAAGTGGTCATACAGACGGTAATAGCCGCCTTCGGAGAAACCTTTCAATACCAGATGATGGAAGCGCCAATAGGATGAACCAATGCTGATAACTGCTGCTTCTACCCTACGCCGGGCCGCGGTTTGGGGTCTGCTGCTCGCTTTTGCATGGGCCGGGCTGTCCCCGGCGCGCGCCGCCCAACCCGAAACGCCAGCCCTGGCGCGCATCGACCTGCGCAGCCCCTCCGACCGAGAGTACCTGCAGGGATGGCTGGTCTATGCCCAGCTCTACACACCCTCCGGCGGGGAATACCTGCTGGCGCCTTTGACCCCGACGCAAAGTGCGTCTCTGGCGCGCCAGGGGCTGCACGTGCGCCTGCTGGAGGCCGACAGCCGCTCTGCCGCCTACTACCTGCTGAGCGCCTACCAGCCGCAGGTTTTGCAGCGGGCGCTCGAAAGCCTGACACCCTTGCTGGTGGAAGGCCGCCAGGCGTTGGTGCGGGTCAAGCCCTCCCAGGCAGAGCGCCTGGCGCAGCCAGGCGTCGAGGTGCGCCGGCTCACCCTGCACCCGTTGCCAGCGCTGCGCCCGGCAAACCCACGGTTACCGGCGGAGATCACCCCTAGCCCGCTAATCCAGACCATGATCGACCAGGTAAATTCCTCAACGGTCGCGTACTATAACGGCAGCTTGAGCGGGGAATGGGAGATCACCATCGGCGGGGGACCCTACCAGATCTTCACGCGCCATTCACGCACAGACATCCCCATCGCTAAGGCCACACTGTACGCCTACGAGCATTTCACTTCTTTAGGCCTTAACACTGTTTATCACGAATATACCCTGCCCGGCACCGGCACGCGCCGCAACGTGATCGCTGAACAGCCCGGCCTCGCCGCCCCGGAGCGCATCTTCTTGCTCACCGCCCACCTGGATAGCACCTCGCAGGATCCATCTATCCTTGCTCCCGGCGCGGATGATAATGCCAGCGGCTCCACTGCCGTGCTGGTCGCCGCGGACATCCTCAGCCAGTACAATTTCGACTGCACCTTGCGCTATGTCTTGTTCACCGGCGAGGAGCAGGGCCTGGTGGGCAGCCAGGCCTACGCCGCCCAGGCAGCCGCAGCCCAGGAAAACATCGAGGGCGTGCTCAACCTGGATATGATCGCCTATAATTCTGACGCGGCTCCCATCATGGAGCTGCACACCCGCTCTGGTGTCTCGGATGATGCCGCCTTCGCCGGCCTGTTCGCCGACGTGATCGGCGCGTATACCCTCAATCTCACGCCGCAGATCGTCGCCGACAACGAGCAGGGCAGCGACCACGCTGCTTTCTGGGATTACGGCTACCCGGGCATTTTGGCGATCGAAGATTACCAGGATTTCACCCCTTATTACCATACTACCGGCGATCAGCTCGAGACCCTGGACCTGGACTATTTCACTCAAATGGTCAAGGCAGCCGTGGGCGCCTTTGCCCACCTGGGGTGCCTGCGGGATGACCCGGGCCTGCTCCAGGGCCAGGTGCGCGATGCCGACAGCAACGAGCCGCTGCCCAATGCACTGGTGCGCGCCTCTCTAGGCGATTCTACGGAGTGGAGCACCAGCTCCGCCTTTGACGGCGGCTACGCACTAGAACTGCCAGCCGCATCCTACACGCTGGCGGCTTCCCTGCCGGGATACCTGCCTTACCTGAACCCGGCAGTGCAGATATCCTCCACCCAGACCACTACCCTGGATATCGAGCTGATGCCGTGCAATCCGATCCAGGCCCAAGATTTCAGCTATGCGCCGCCCCTGCCGCTGGCGGGAGAGCCGGTGACCTTTACCAGCACGGTGACCGTCTCGGGCAGCGCGCCGCTGACCATCGCCTGGGATTTTGGGGATGGCGCCAGCGCCGCAGGCCCGGTGGTCGAGCACACCTATAGCATCAGCGATGTATACACCGTCACGATGAGCGCCATGAACTGCGCTGGGACGGTGCAAGCCTCTCACCCGCTGACGGTGACGGGATACGCCCAAATCCAGGTGAGCGAGAGCGCTTTGGAAGCGGCTGCCAACCCGCTGGGGAGCGCCACGCACACCCTGTTAATTACCAACACCGGCGGCGCCGACCTGGCTTGGAGCCTGGGGGCAAATCCCCCGGTTGCCTGGCTGGATACGCAGCCCATCAGCGGCACGATCTCTCCTCAACACAACCAGGCGGTGCAGGCGCTATTCAGCGCGCCAGAGCAGATCGGGGTGTACACCACCACCCTGGAAATCTCGAGCAACGATGCCCACAACCCGCTG